>Ga0307517_10012991_pt1 | contig 11359 bp, 15 predicted proteins | sample 23_EM_MG_FD_194515 | JGI IMG/M metagenome (GOLD analysis project Ga0307517, IMG submission 194515) | Populus trichocarpa ectomycorrhiza microbial communities from riparian zone in the Pacific Northwest, United States - 23_EM | ecosystem: Host-associated > Plants > Roots > Unclassified | place... | reverse complement strand
TACAAACTCACGCCTGGTGGTCCCGGTTATGAGCTCGCCTACAGTGTCACCGGTGTGCTCGAATACCTCCTTTCCATCTCTCCGATTCCTGGTCCAACCTCTTCGACGTCACTGAAAGACCCAGGCTCGATCTACTCTGATCCAGACACACATGCTAGACTGAGGGCTACGTTCGCCGCGGTCGCGAAACATGAGCAGGTGCTTGTGAAGAGGTTGCTGGGGCATTTAACTTCGGAGAAACTTGTGAAGCGGGGCGTTAGGGTTGTTGGGGGAGAGACGACGAACGAGAGACGCGTGCCCACTATCAGTTTCGTCATTGTGAAGGGTGAAACCGGGAAGGCGATCAGCGGGAGGGACGTTGTGAAAATTTTTGATGCCAAAGGAAATGTGAGCCAACCTTTCGTCATGCTTGCCCCGTACCTCATGCAGGTCCTGCAGCTGGGCATTCGCTATGGTCACTGTTATGCATACACCTTGGTGGACACGCTCAAACCCAAGGTGGACGTAAACAATGCTTTAGTCCGCATTTCGTTGGTTCATTACAACACGATCGAAGAGGTCGATCGACTCATTGAGGTTTTGGATGAGGCGCTCGGAGTGTAGTGAAAATTTTATGATGCATAGAGGTAGACAGAAATCGTGTGTATTGGAAAGTGCAAGTAATAAAAAAAAGGCATCCATCAGACAAACGTCCCACTCGCTGGCTAGTACCCAAGAGGGCTTGAAAAGCACCTCTTGAAAATACATAACCAAACGTCCTCGAGACGGTGCACGGAGGCACCGCCATGTTCTCAGTCAAACGAGGGGACGTGGATGTCATCTACTGGATGTGAAGAATGCGGCATGATTAAACATGCGAGACTCAAGTTAGAAACTATAAAATAGATCCTGTAGGGTGTGTGAGCAGGGGGGCAGAGAGAGGAAATCCTTATGGTCACCGTACCTAGCTGAGTATAATCTGAAGAAACAAAAATTGTCCGGCGCGCCTTTTTATGGCGGCGAGTTTAGGGCAGGGCGAGTGGTCCGTGCGCACGTGTATGTTGAAAACCGAACCAAACACGGTCAACGCGGATATTCCGCATTCTGTGGATTTTACGCGTCGTGCGGAAGAGAGAGAGAGGAGAGCAGGAGAGCCGCGGGGAATATTTCTGCCTGTTCTACGGCCAGTCGGGCAGGGGCACAACTTGAACGAAGACGACGCGACGCGTTGTTTGATCCCGCGACTTCTCTTGGCCGATTACAGCCACCACATATGCTACCCGTCCTCTGACCCTCCCCATCGCCGCTCACCCCCCTCCATCTATGTCCGGTCTCAAGAATTCTCCGTTCGGAAAGCGTCTCCGCGCCGCTCAACAGGATATTGAAGATGCTGACGGTCACCGAAGGAACCGTCCAAAAATCCATGCCATCTTCGGCCTATCCAACGCCTCCACTCCTTCTCTCGACAGCACGCTCTCTACCACCTCCGAAACGACTCCCGACTCTCCCCGGCCCCGGCGGAACAGCATGAGAGAGCGAGACAAGGAGTACGGAGATCGTTTCGTTCCGAACCGTGATTCCGGCGACATGCGCACATCCTACCATCTTAAAGACGAAGGTGGCCCATCTACCCCGTCGAAAAGTAGACTGATTCCCACAGAATCCGACGCTCTCAAAGGTATGTCTCCCCCTCTTTGATCTCCGTCCAACCCAGTCCCGCCGGGCCTTCGATCGAGAGCTGAACTAACTTGGAACCGACCGCAGAACAAGCTAATTCCATTTTCACATCCGTACTACACTCCGAGGTTACAACCCCGGTCCATCGGGCCCCATCCCCAGTCCGAGCATCCACTTCCTCCGCACCTCCCACGACTCCGACACGAAAACGCCTGCTTTCCTATGCTTCCCCCTCCCGGTCAAATTCCACGACGCCCTCGCGACGGTTAGACAATACAGGAGACGATGCCTATTCGATGAGCCCCGTACGAGCTGAGAGCCGGCAACTATTAGAAAGTCCGAGACGGAAACTGCGTAGCGTTTGCAAGACCCCGTATCGGGTATTAGATGCACCGGAACTCGCGGACGACTTCTACCTGAACCTTGTCGATTGGTCAAGTACCAATGTGCTCGGTGTGGGTCTGGGGTCTGCCGTGTATTTGTGGGCAGCAACTACAGCGGCTGTGTCGAAACTATGCGATTTATCGGGCAGCAACGACACAATCAGTTCTGTGGCCTGGGTCCAGAAGGTGAGCTGTGACTTTTTTGGGCGATTTTTACGCGATTTCTGATCTACGGTTCCAATTTCAGGGATCGACACTAGCAGTTGGTACGCTAGCTGGCCGCCTCCACGTTTACGACGCGAGCACCCTTCAGCCCCTGCGGACTTATAATCAGGCCCATAATCAACGTATCGGTGCCATCTCGTGGAATAGGTCCGTTCTGAGCTCGGGCTCTCGAGATCGGATGATCTATCACCGGGACTTCCGGGAAAGGGATTCAAGACCGTTCAAGAAGTGCGCGGCGCATCGGCAGGAAGTTTGCGGACTGAGGTGGTCAAACGACGATGGGGCTAATTCGTCGCTGCTGGCCAGCGGAGGGAACGATAATAAGGTGTTCATATGGGATCTTCGAGGATCCGCTCGAGGCAGGGGGACTTCGCCGTACGGAACTGGAAGCGGGGCGTTGGGGCATTCGAGAACGGGGTCAACGAGTTCGAGCGTAGGCGCTGGGGTGGCCGCGGGGGATGATCCTGGCGAGATGCCCCTGCATAGATTCACCCAACACACCGCAGCCGTCAAGGCCCTCGCTTGGGACCCCCACGTTCCAGGGATTCTGGCGACGGGTGGAGGTACGCAGGACAAACACATTAGGTTTTGGAACACAAACACGGCGCAGGGCACGTTGCTCAGTGAATTGGACACTGGGAGTCAGGTAAGCCACGATCCACTTACCGTTTTTGCGTTTAAGGTTTGGGTTCTAACTGGATCTAGGTCTGCAACCTAACCTGGTCCTTGACCTCGCACGAACTCGTGTCAACACACGGGTTCTCTTCGACGACGGCCCAGAACCAGATATGCATATGGAAATACCCGACGTTGGATATGGTTGCCTCATTGAGCGGGCACACACATCGAGTGTTGTATCTGGCGATGAGCCCCGACGGGGAGACGATCGTCACTGGTGCAGGGGACGAAACGCTCAGGTTCTGGAGTGCGTTCCCCAAAAAGGAGCTAGGAGATGCTAGGAAGGAAAGTGCGTTGGATTACGGGAAGTTAATCCGATAGAACAAATCACCCCTCTTCCCGGACTGGGCGTCGTTGTTTGGGGATTGGGATGAAAATTTACCTCCGTCCTACCCGTTCGGACCCCTGCCTATTTTTGCGCGCCGGTCCCCAATCTCCCCAGGGTTAGAAAGATGGCTGTCTCTCATCGCTCGGACCAGCACCGAAGATTCCGTATTTCCGGTGCCTGTCGCTCCCCTCTCGACCAAGCATTTTGTTCCCGTCAGTACGGCACATTCCATCCCCCCGATAATCCATCATGCAATCATACCCCCCCTCCCCGACCAACAGAAACCCGCTTTGCAACCATCTCAGCCGCCTGTTAGTTCCCTATTTTGACTGATCTTGTTGTTTGATCGATCTGCGAACTGCCTATCTCTATCCGCGTGTATGCTGTGTCTAACCACGTTCAGTCATTCCCCCATTCCAAACGATCATTCTTGGAATACCCACACGTCGTCACACGCTCTCTCGTCCTTCGTGACGGTTCCTTCTCAACAATTGATATACCATCACCACCTATCCTTTCCATCATGCTCTGTTCTGTTCGATTCGTCGTAGTGCACGCATTCTCGGCCTCCCCACCCTTGTCCCCATCGACCCCGTACCATCAGTATTCGAAGCTACATGGCAACAAATCAATGCCACCCCACACATTCAGCCTGCCTCCCTGACATGTACTCATGTCTACACCATCAGTAATCACCCATTGCTTCCCCAGACCGTCAATCTTCCCAAGCAAATCTAAGCAAGTTCTCGTTTTCGATCATGCCCAGTTTTCATGTCGTTTTCTTTCTGTCTCAGTATACTTCGTTGAGTGCACCCCTTACCCCCCATCTCTCTTGTCCCTCTCGAATATTTCTTAGTATACTTTTTTCTTTTCTTTGTGCAGTCTCTCGGATTTTGTACGAACGTAGTTAGTCTCTTAGTTTTTATTGTCACCCCATCACCGTATATATCCCACTACTATACGTACCCGCAGGTCTGCTCAGCGGGACCGTTTGACCACACTTCGAGATGAAGTAAGGTGTGTCTGGCCAGCTCGGATCTGGTTGTGCTTTCGCGTACGGAATCTCGTTCCGAAATTCGCAGTCTCCAGATCTTACGGAAACGTTTTTTTGCCCTACCTGTCATCAACGAATGTGCAACTTGAAAGAGATCAATCTCGTTAGACATGATGTGGGCGAGAACTTCCCATGTCGTTCAATTGCAAAACGAGGTTCACCGGTTTACCCGGGGGCACTCACCGAGGTACGTACAGATCTAGCTCGCGATTGGGATACACGATGCACCATCGATGATACCAGATCTCTCTCTTCCCGGGATTTGGCGGAAGGCCCTCCGCGGACGTCAAAAGTCAATGAATATCACGGAGAGGCCCGATCTGATGGTGAGGAAATCAAGGATGCACGGAGTCTTTTTTTTTTTGCTTGTAAAAGTAGTCGATCCGGGATCTGGGTGATGTGGTGGTTTCTTGCGCGTATTTGGGTTTTTAGGATCTAAAGCGCTCCGGGTTTTGGAGCTATGCGTTTCGGGGATATGTGCAATACGAACGCGTTGGTTTCAAACGTGCGGGTGGGACCGTCGGCCGTGGAGCCCTGGTAGGAGGATCTTGTATCTTGGGGGGGCGCCAGTTAGTAACTCATTCCGGCGCTGTTGAATTCACCTACTGTTTTTAGATCGCTGTTTTTAGAAAAAAGAGAACAGGGTTCGGCGTTTCTTGGTCTGTTCAGGTCTGGGACGCACCGCCGAGTCTAAAAACTGCTGTTTTGGTTCTCGGGCATTACAAGAACGAGTTACGAAATGTTGCGCGGGAATGTGTGAGACGGCGTCAGTAAGTAGTACCCCTGGGTTCACGAGGCTGAAATGTCCGTGTCAACCCTCACCGTGCATGCTCATCGGTGGCGATCATGGAGATTGTGCCAAAGACGCGACGGCGACGAAACTTGCGAATCACGCTTGACCACCCTTGGAAGGGCCAGACAGATCCACTGGCTGCGATATATCGATCGCAGGCATGCAGGATGCATATCGCGTTGCTAAGCCATTTGGGGCGATCTGACACAGCGTCGACCGCCCCCGCGCCTGGGGGTTCGGGTTCGGATCTGTGCCTGGGGATTCCCTGGGAGTCACCGGGTCCTCCCCCCGCACTCTCACGCAGCTTGATCACTGAGATTTGCCATTGTGCGAGGGGACAGACGCGCTCCAGCGCCTCAGTGCTCCAACGATCATCAAGGAAAAAAAAGCATGGCCCATCATCACACGGGTGAGAGGGGTTCGAAATCAAAGTTCCAACTGGTCGCTCGTGCATATGAACTTCGGGATGATCCAGGATGGGCTCGAGCCACGTTGTTGGACGGGGCCGGCCAGTTCGCGTCCGCGGTGTTATCAGATCCTGGTGAAAAAGTGATTTTGCGGACGCCTCTTCGTGCCCAGGGGCCCGGTCGTAAGTGGGCGGCCTACTATAGATGATGGGGATGTATCGACCGACGGCGTTGTGGATACTCCGTGAAACTCGTCGTCGACGAAGCCGGCTTTTTCCAGATTAACTTTAGCAGCGTTTCAGCCTTACTTTCACGGCTCGCCTACTCCGAGCCAGGCAGCTCCACTTTCACAACGCCGTGGAGAATGTGTGAAGGGTCTAAGTGGACGATTATGGGGTACAAAGATGTGATAGCACATAAGCGTAATAGTGTATATGACTGCATGGGAGAGCGGTTGGTGACGTCCGTGGATGCTGTTGTGAATTGGATTTGGAAGATTGGGGTCGAGAGCTCGGGTGAACCGAAAAAAAAAGTGGGACATTGCTACATCTGGTACAGTGGGATAAGCAGGTACATAATGGCAGCCGTAGGGTGGTAGCCTGGTAGTGTGAGGATACAGTACGATGGTGTGAGACGCACATACCCCGGAACGGGATACAGAGGAGAGCAAACCGAGGAACGTGGCACACGTGAGGATTGCGTGGTGTTACAGAATGGAGGTGTGGATCGTCATGACCATTACTTGTGGTTGTAGATCCTTGAAATAAAGCGAAACGTGGACTGGGGTCGACGCGGGAGGTGGAATGGACGGGTAACGCGTAAGTAATGAGAGTCAGAGACGGCCCGGACCTGAGACGTTTCACGGACACGAGTGTGAGTATGTAATATTAACCCGCCTCGCATCCCGTAAAATGACCAAAGCGTACGCACCTCATGTGAGTCCCCGTATGGTCAGACGATATGAATAACCCCGAGCCGAGGAAGACATTGGAGACGGAATCAGAGGAAAAACAGTTTTATGCACTCCATGATTATCCAACCGATGTAGATTATGCCAGACGGTTGCGATCGTGTGTGCAGAGGAGACACCAGGGCCGGAGAAGACGATTGGGCATTCGATGGATCGCCGTTCCTCCTTGAATCGCTTGGCGCAGTATCTTGGACTCTTGGATCTACACAATGCTCGAACACCCGGATTTTCATCACGGATAGTGGATTGAAGAGACGAGATCCTGGATGCGGTCAGAGGGGGGGCAACTGAAGAGGCCTGAGGACCCACGGGCAAGAAAGAAGGGAAAGTTATAAGGTTATCCAGACCAATTCTGTTCTAGTTAGCTCGTTCGAAGCCTGACCAGCTGGGCTTTGTTATATATTAGGGTGAGCGCGCGTGCTAGAGCACGAGACCCCCTCGGATCGGAGTTAATCCGAGCCCCCGGCCCAAGTTTGAGCGATTCGGTAGACAGGCGTCCCAACGTCGCGCTTACCAGTGGGTCGTGGTATCGGGTTGAAAGTGGACCAGAGGGGTGTATGCAATGGCGCGATTGCAAGTTGCGGATGAGGCTGAGGCCGTGGCGGTAACGGAGAAGAGCGCTCAGCTTGCCGCTGACGTTATCCACGGGGTAGCCTCTGCCAAACTGGACGGACACAATCTCGAGGCATTTATTGACAACGCTTCTGGGTTGTCGGAAGACTCGAATCGACTAGAATCTCAGGTCTATTCAGGGACACTTTTCTCACGAAAGGCCAGGGTTGCAGTGTGCGGGGTTCAGGTGGGTTGCAACACTGGCAGTGCGTCGGATTCGCTCGCACCCGTATACTGCATACCGGTGAATACAACTGCGGGTGGGGTGTTGTATTCGGTTCCACCCATTTTGCGAGTTCTATCGAGGTACTACTATACTCAGGGTTGACGGTGGCAGGAATAGGTCCGATTTCCAGTGCAAGGTTTCTGTCCTCTACCATAACAGGATTCGTCTTCCAGAGCTGCTTACGGTATCTACTTGATCCCCATCCTCTGTCATGGGTCGTACTCGCCGGCTTGCATGGAATGTGTCTGGTTCGGGAGGTCAGATTCCAGGATATCATCAGACTGCAATTAGTCGATCGAAACTTCCGTGGTTCTTAGGTCGATGCAAACGGTAAGGGTGAACGGTGGAGCAGACGCGGCGAGCGTCATCCTATCGAGAACCTGAGTGGGGCTGTCTACCGGCTATCGACCGGCAGGGAGGGTGTCGAGGGTGACGGGTGTTCACTATGCCGGATCCAGGACAAGGAGGAGGGCAGGAGTGCTGGGGAATTTTCAAATGGGGTTACCGTCAGCGACAAGGTTTGCGGGGCGACTCTGGGTGGACTGGACACAACAAAAGAGAGGACCGAATGCGCGTACGCGTATACTAGACGTGAATCTACAATTGTTCTGGGACGTTACGAGGTTTTACTTTTGCTGGATCGTCTATTGTCTCCCGACGATGGGCGCCTCGGTTAGCAAGCGGAGATCACGGTTGGCTCCACTGAGAGAAACAAAGGTTTGGCGTTGAGATCCGCGTAGTACCGGAAGAAAGAAGACGGCATCGTAGTTGGAATGGTCAGCTGCGCGGGCCTTGCAGGCGACTAGTGGACATGCCGGAGGTTATATAAGGGTTCGCATAGAGTCCGCCACAAGGCTCAAGCACACCCCCACCTCGTTGCCTTCTCTCCCTGTGTCCTCTCTCCTTCGCCCTCCTCATCTCTCAACCGTACACTTCCAACTCACCATGAAGGCTTGGTCATCTCTTCTCGACGATCAGGAGCTCTACGCTTCTCCTACCCCTTCGTCGGTCCTACCCCAGGATTCCTCTCCATCTTCAGCCCAGAGTACGGCGTTTTCAAGCACTTGGACGACCGTCGTGAGCTGCATGAAACTGGTGTTCATCCACTGAGATCCGGCGTATCTCCATCGTCTGGTAAGTACTCCCGATTTCCACCGATCGCTTTGAATAATCTGTTGAACATGATCAACTCTGCAGTTATCTGTTCAAGCCACCTCGCATCTCCATCCATCCCCTCCACAGCCGCATGTTTACGACTGTTCCGCATTACCACCATCCAGCCCTTGCAGTTTTCTAGTGGGATACCTAAGAAATTCTAGGTTTGAGACCTTCTGCTGCCATCCGCGTGTCTCCTTTTGTACCCTCTCTCCCCATTCGATCTTCCTCACCTCTTTTCCAGTTTGTGTTCGTTGTAGTGTAACACTGTGTAACGTATCTCTATCTCTCTGTTATCTCGTCGTCGATGTATGTATGTAGGTTCGCAAACCTATCACGAGGATTCATGCCGTTCGTACCCTCTCGTCTGGATTGATCTCAGCGCGTACTTGGTACTACTCCAAGCATTTCAATTTAGAAAGGTCTAGGATGAGTATCTAGCATACAATGTACGAGGCGTGTCTTCAAGCGTGGAGGGGAAACCGTTAGCACCACCACCGGGCCTACGTATTCGGGGTCGGTGGGTCCGGTCGGAGAGTTCGACAGCTTGCATACAGAGGGTAAATAGTGGCTGGAGGAGCGTTGGCAAGTGTAACGGACACAAAAATCCGGTGTGAGGGAACTTGACCTCCGCGCTTAGCGTTGACTCGGAATTGAATGAATGCCACGAGGCAAGCAATCTGTTATCAGTACCGCCATCTACACCAGTCAACACCCATCCAGCAACGTTATGAAGTGGCGAGAGTTCCTCTGTGTGCCGAAACAGCACCGTCGGACGCGAAGCGAAACCAGGAGCGAGATTGGCTCCATCGAAGGCCAAGGTGGAGTTGGCCTGACCGTGCCACGTCCCACAGAGTCAACTCCAGGGCCAGATCTTCGGATCGGTGTCTCAGCTTTGCCAACGTCCAGTCCCTTGGTACCTCGCGATCAGGAATCGAACGGTATGCAAACGATACTATCCCAGGCGATCTACCTAATCCCACTTTTCGCGCAACACAGACCCCCACACCGTTTCCGATCGAACCCCGTTCGTTCCCGGAAGAGGCCAAAGCACCCTCCCGGAATCTTCAGATTACACCGTCAAACCAAACACGGTATCCAAGAATAAATCCGGCTGGAAGTCCACCGCATATGCTGCGACCAAGCTAGCCATCAATATGGTGAAGGAATCCGCGGACGCCTTTCCCCCTCTCAAGTCTGTTGCCGGTGGCCTCTCGGCCATCCTGAAATGCTGTGACGTATGGCCCACTTCCCGTTCACCACCAGATCTTAGATGCTAACAGTCGTCCCAGCAAACGATAGCGTGTCGCAAAACGATAGAGGCGTTGATACCCCGAGTTAAAGGGCTGGCGAAATCGTTGGGTGTCCCTGTTCCCGAGGGTGAGGTCAAGGAGGAACAGAGGAGGAAGACCCTCGAGCGGTAACTCTATAATCTCCAAGGTCGATGACCGGTCTGACGTGCGCAACTTGATAGGAAACTGGATAATATCCTCCAGGACCTTATCCCACTGGAAAAGCGAGGCAAGGTCACACGGTTCCTGAACAGCGCAGAGGATGTGGGTAAACTTGACGGCCTGCTCGACGATATCCGTGACGCCATGATGGAATATCAGGTTTTTCCTCCTCGTCCTTGCTTCCATCCCACCTAACATCTACGCCAGACGTCGTTGCAACAAGATCTCTTCAACAAGAGCTGTCGCCTCATCGTGAGTCTTGGTCGCCGAGTATCTGTTCGCGTGTAATAATTGGCAAACAGAGCAGTATGGACGTCGCCCTTCTCAAGGGGATGTATCATACTCCAGACGCCGGTCACCTCTGCGGGGACAGACAGGGATGCATGAAGGGGACCAGGAGAGATGTCCTCTCCCAGCTCGAAAATTGGATGAACGATGACCAAGACAAACGGGTGTTCTGGCTCAACGGCCTCGCCGGGACCGGGAAGTCGACGGTCGCCCAGACGTTTGCGGAGATGGCGTTTGCGGACGGGAAGCTCGGGGCGAGCTTCTTCTGTTCGAGGAATTTCGACGACAGGAGCAACCTTCGGTCCATATTCCCCACCCTCGCCTTCCAACTCGCTCTCCGATACCCGTCCTTCCGAGAGGAGCTGCTTCTGATCTTGATGGCGAGCCCCGATGCCGGACGAGAGACCCTCTGCTCTCAAATGGAGAAGCTCATCGTCGGGCCATTCCAGGCGACGCAGGTCCATACCTTGATCATCATCGACGCCCTGGACGAATGTCAAGACGAGGAACCGGCATCCGCGCTTCTCTCCGTCATTTCCCGCTATGTCGACAAGATCCCCTTCGTCAAATTCTTCATCACCGGCAGACCAGAACCTCGGATTCGCTCCGGATTCCGCTTGAAACTACTTCGGCCTCACATGGACGTGCTCAAGCTCCACGAAGTCAAACGGTCTTTGGTGGACAGCGACATCGAGCTCTTCCTGAAGACCCGATTAGCAGAGATCCCCGAGAACCGGAGTAACTGCGATCTCGCACAGGACTGGCCGGGTCCTAGGGATATTGACACCCTCTGCAAGAAGGCGGCTGGCCTTTTCATCTACGCTTCCACAGTTGTCAAGTTTGTTGGATCCCAGTACCACCCACCTGATGAGAGGCTAGCCCTCATCACATCGCTTCCGCAAGACACTTCTCATGAAGGGAAGTTGGGCATTGATCTCCTCTACACCCAAGTCCTAGAGCAAGCTCTCTGTGATGGAGATGAAGACTTTTACTGGCATTTCAAATTGGTGGTTGGGGCAGTGCTACTCATCTCCCATCCACTCTCAATCAACACGCTTTCGGATCTGCTCAGGAACTGTGGCACACCATCTAGGGTATACAGCACCCTGCGCACCCTTCATTCTCTCCTG
>Ga0307517_10012990_pt1 | contig 11360 bp, 11 predicted proteins | sample 23_EM_MG_FD_194515 | JGI IMG/M metagenome (GOLD analysis project Ga0307517, IMG submission 194515) | Populus trichocarpa ectomycorrhiza microbial communities from riparian zone in the Pacific Northwest, United States - 23_EM | ecosystem: Host-associated > Plants > Roots > Unclassified | place... | reverse complement strand
CACTTACTTTTATCTTCAACCCAACAAAAAAAATCAGGCTTCGAATATTTTGAGAAACTGAGAAAGAAAAAATGACAGTAAAGTTGGTGGATGCAACCATTTCAAGCTTTGGCAGTGTGTTTGAGAAATTCAAAGCAGAAACACCCAAAAACAAAGTTAATCTCATCCTTTTCCTGGCTGATAATGACCCTTCTACCAATCTCAGTTGGTGCCCTGGTAAATGTTTTTTTTTTCTGTTTTTTTTGGAATTTATTTTCGTTTCTGGCTCGAAAAATGATGACCCGATACGTAATCCTTGTGAAAGATATGATCTTTTTGAGTTTATAAGATTGAAGGTGTTTTTGTGATTGGTTTCAACATTTTTAAGTGCGGTCTTTGTGATTATTGCTGCCTTTTATTTTAATTTTTTTTAAATGGAGTGAAAAGATTATATATTTAGGTTTTGGGAAATTGAGTCTTGTTTTCTTTAAAAAACTAGTAGATGTTCAGAGTGAAATTGCAGAGAATTTAGGTTCCAGAAACAGCACCATGTCATATATAACTTGAAACATGCCTGTGTTTTTCAATTTCATGTGCTTTTTTCTGAATAAAAGACTATATTTATTGATGCAGAAATGGTAATTGAGTGTAGAGAGATAAAGTTCAAGTAAAGATAAGGGAAGAGCATTGAGTGGCTCAAGAAGCCAAATGGTTTAGGAACATTGTGTGTATATGTGTTTGTGAACATATGTTTTCTAATGATACAAAAACTGAATTCACCAAAATTAGATATTTGTGAGCACACTTTCAGTTTGCAGTCTTAAGATTTCCTCCAGCTTTTCCTTCAAGTACTGTTATTTTTTTAAGATAATTTCGCCAGAGGTCACTGCTGAACTTCCAGGATGAGTTACTCAATGTTTTAGGGAGCTAGCTATAATAGAGTGGGGTACTGGGGTTGCCCATTAGAGAAGAAAATCTGTACACTTAACAACATCAAGGCCAAACAAGCAGGCTAGAACATAAATGGAGAATGAAGGGCTTTAGAAGAGATACCCTCAGTTGAAATGCTGGCAAAGCATTTCCTCTGCCTCTTTAGTTTGTAGTTTGTGCTATTTGAAATGTAACTATTACCGTTCAAATAGCCACGGATATAACTACTTTAAATTCTTATAGAAATGACTCATTTGGAATGGCCTTCGCATCATTTATGGCTCAGTACTGAGGCATTGGTTCAACTTTTGGTTCATTATTCTTGTGGAACAAGATCTTATTCTCTCACAGCTCTGCTTTTAAGATTACTTTGTTGGCATCTTATGCCATCTTTAGCTTTATTTGGAGTGGCTATCATGAACTATTCTTTTGAGTGAAGAACTTGGAATCTTTTATTCGATGTATAAAAAATGTGCTGTTTTTGGTACAAATCTGTAGATTTTGTGAGGTCTGAGTCACTTGTTTTGAGAAATATGACAATATTTGAATCCGGAATGTAATTTAATGATTTCTTTTTGACATCTCTAACCAGATTGTGTGAGAGCTGAACCTGTAATATTGAAGAAGCTGGAAGCATTGCCAGATGACGTGGCACTTCTGCGAGCCTATGTTGGAGATAGACCAACATGGAGGAATCCCCAGCACCCATGGCGAGTAGACTCAAGGTTCAAGCTCAAAGGAGTTCCTACATTGATCAGCTGGGAGAATGATGCCGTCAAAGGTCGCCTTGAGGACTACGAAGCTCACCTTGAACACAAGATCAATGCCCTTGTTTCTGGGAATTAACTTGGCATTTTTCCAGCTTATGAGATGGTTGGAAATCCTATAATTCTTACTAGGACTATCTGAACATTTACCCAATCAAGTGTAGCTTGTTCATCTTGCACCTTGAGCTTTCAAGTCTTTTTGAAAACCTATTAAAATAAAGTGTAGCTAATCAAGCCCAAAAAGACATTAATAGCTTCTTGATGATATTATGTTCCAAGAAGTTTGCCCAGAAGAAATCAAGAATGTCTTCTTTTTCTTTTTTATTTGTCTGTGTAAGAGAAATTTGGTGTCTTTGGTAGATGGTAGTTGTTATAGTTCTGCAGTCGATCAAAACCAGTGATTTGAATTGGAATCATTGAGAACAACCTTTGGGGCTATGAGAGCAGACTCTGCTAATCCAGCACTCTGGATGCAAAGGCTCACAAAATGCGCGTTGTGCATGCAATAGTTTTGAGTCTCTTAATGGGAGTGTTTAGTTTTGGCATTTGAAAATTAGGATGATGGTCCGCCATGCTGTTGGATGCTGATCCATACCTGTTTCAAGAAGCCAACAAGATTGCTCACTTCAATTGCTGGTTTTCGTTTCTGCTGCAGAGGTAAGTAACGCAAGTCCTCTTCAATGGAATGATCTAAACATGAAACAGGGGATCTGAACCATTTTATTAATTTTTTCACTATTTCTACCAGATCCATTAACAACAGATTAAGAGAAGTAGAAGACCTTGTTACTTAGGTTAAAATGCCTGGTTGATTACAATGATTTGGCATGTCATTCCAACTTGCATAACCCATTCGCAGTGTGAGTTTTACAAAATCTCCATCACCATGCATTTTTTTTCCCCGAAAAAATTTATTTATTTTTTATTCTTTTTACTTTAAATTAATATTTTTGTAGTATTTTTAAATCATTTTAATATGCTGATATTAAAAATAATTTTTAAAAAATAAATTAAAAATATCAACTGCAACTACAATAAATTTAGTATAAAAAAGGCTCTAAACCTAGTATCAAAGATCATCCTAAGTTCCTAATAGTGATGTCGACTACTACTCAACTTCACAAAATTCCACTCTTGTATTCCTGCTTCTGTACAACTCCCCCGCTTCACTCAAACCTTCTCTTTTGCTTGGAACTCACTGCAATTCATAAAATAGAACGGATCAATAGCCTGATATTTCCAAGTACTGCGGGCGCGTGTACTATATAAGTGTGTGTGTGTGTGTATATATATATATATATATATTAATTTCAGTATTCAGAGGGTGATTTACATTCTAACTGTTTCATTTTTCAGTAATCAGGTAAATTGGCCATTAAACCAGGACAAATAGCAATAGTAAATTATCAACATCACTTTCAATAGGTCTCCAAAAAAGAAATGAATTTCTAAATATTGTGGTTAATATTAGTTCTTATAGTCATACCTATACATAAGGCCTGCAAGGCACTTTAAATAGCTTCTATAACTTCATAATTGGGCCTTTGATAGCGTTGAAGTCAACTTCAAAGCAATGTCACCATAAGGTTCCTCCTGTTGTAGATCAATAAGCCCATAGCTCTTCAAAACCTGCAATTCACCATAAAGGATCACATAATAAGAAGCACGGTGAAGGGAAAAAGGTTGCATTTTTAATGCTTATGAAAAAGATGTAAGAATCATCAAAATGAGAATACTGCTTAAAGATAAAATTGTTTGATGAAGCACACATTTCAGGACTGAGCCACCATGATGGAACTAAGAAAAGTTTGCCAATATAAGAACCATGTGCCAAGGAGCCACAGACAATTCTATGCACTAGCTGTGATTTGCCAAACAATAATCCTGTCTCGGAATGAAAGATAAAGCATCTAAAGATGCAAAAATCTTTAACAAACCTGAGTGCACCAAATGTGTGATATTAAAGAAATAGTTGCACGATAATAAACAGCTTTAAGTAAACCATTTTCTCTTTAAAAATAATTATGAATTATTAGGTGGTCTACTTTACCTCAGGTAACATAAACCTATTATCTGCAGAGACAGACATGACTCGAGAATGCTTGTAGCCAAAAAGTTAGACAAGAGAATACAGGTACAAGCTGTGTTTGAGAATTTGTGTTGCTACATGTTATGTAACTGAAAGTCTGAAACACATTTATGGAAATGATTGTGAAAATAGCAATAATTGTTAGGCATAATAAGTCTCTGAAAAAAAGATTTGCTAGTGAATGCACAAACACATTTAAGTCTCCAATAGAGGAAACTACTACTAGAAGGCAATCAAAAAAATTCATTAAAAATAAAACAAATAAAGGAACGTATCTTTGATGAAGTGATTAACAGTCAAGTCTACAGCACAGGCCTAAACACTGCACCTGATCCCACTGATAAAACAAACTTGGTGGTTTCCTGGTATGTTAAAAAGTATAAATATCAATGAAAACTGAGGGGAAGCAAAGAAAGAGGTTCAATGACTGACTTTTGATGAGAAAATTAAGTGGTTCCTAAGATAGGCAAGGTAAACACTGACAAAGTTGATGAATATGTGAAGTTCATGTCCATACAGAGGCCAATTTGCTTGGTTCATAAGAAGTCTAAAATTTATGGACAGAAAAGCAATATTTGGATGGGTGGTTAGTACAAAGGATACTGGAAATCAATTTTTGGTGGGGTGGTTAGAAGAAAGGATACTAAGAGGATCAACAACACGCAAAAAGAAACTGAGGCGGGAAAAATTCTTTTCTGAACATGATTGGCGTTTTCAAGGAAACAAGCAAATGAATCATGTTGAAATCACCATATATCCATCTATAAGACAACAATAACAAGTTCTTCTAAACAGAATTGTCTTTATTTCTGCTTTGAAGTGGATAAAAAAAAACCATCGTAAAAACTGAGACTAACTGCACCACAAAGTCAGCATTCTTGCTATAAAAAATGACAGCTTAAGAAGCATTAGGTCTTGGGATTCAATAGAGTTTCATTTTATCTTTCTGGGTTTACAATGCAAGCTTCTTGCTCAAGATTCAAAGTTGAATCATTGCTTTTTGGCTCCAGAGTAAAAGACCAAGTAATGCCTAATATGTGGTATTGTCATGATAACAGGAATTGGAGAGGGAACAATGACAGGTTCAAAACACTTAAAACAATCTTTGTTTAAATGGAGAGGCTTTCTTTCCTTCATGGTTTTTGTCTTTCACAAAAAGGTTTAGATTGGTGGTAATTGACAAATGATCCATTATGCATGAAATGACTTTGCTGCTTACCATTGTTTCAAAGAACATCCGAGCACATAACTTTCTCGTTTTTCCTTGTAAGATACTGGTGAGACTGATATCTCCAGATGACTCTTCTGACAATGGGATAATAGGAGAATGTTCTTTTAAATATTTAGCCACACCCCTGCATGCCAGCATAAGCAAATAAAAAGACAGCAGCTAAAAGGAACTGATAATTTTGAACCAACAGGAAAGAATTTCCTCCAGGCACGGAGAATAAAGAAAAAGAAAGTACCTTGTCCTCACAGACAATGAATCAATGTCTCGAGTACCTAGGGATCCTGCAATAAGCATAAATATGTCATCCACATATCATGCATTAAAAAATAAAGTTGTTGAAATTGTGTACATTTGATAATATTCAATTTCTAGGAAACAAGAAAATATCAGCTTACCAACTGGTGTGTTGTCTGCTTCTAGTATTTTAGCAAGGTCCTACAAAAATATAATATTGGAGTCAGGAGTATCATTAACTTCGTCAAGTAGCTCAGAAGAAAAGGTGCAAGAACAAGGTTTGATATGACACACAAGGAATAAGGCATGAGTTTTATGCTTTATGTATCTACAATAATGAAAAAATGGTAAGCACAAGTGCATTATTGAGAAGTGGAGTATGAAATATCATGTACATGCCTTACTTTCAAATCAACAGCTTCATATATTTTAGCTCTGAGAGTGACATGGGCCATGCAGAAGTAGCAGCAATTACAATTAAAAAGAAACACAATTATAGAAACTGTCAATGCAAAAGCATGTGACAAAAGGAATAAAGAGTCTACGTTCTCAAATCACAAGAAAACAAACTACTTACATCATCTTCTGCAGTCTTCATCAATTCAGGAATATCAGAGAGCCCAGTGTTCTGTTCACCTAACTGATAAGTTCCAGGGGAAGCTGAAAATTCTGGAGTGTGCACAGTTGTCGATGTTCCTTCCTGGGGTACTGTTCCTGATCCAAAGCTGCTTATTGGCATGGGAGTGAAGTCATCTCTTCTAAGAGAAGAAGGCATGAATCTTCCTGGAGAAGGCATGGACATTGCTGGAGAAGGCAGGTCTGATAAAAAGTCATTGCCATCATGACCTCCATCATTTCGAAGTCGTTCGATTTCCATATCAATTTCAGGTAAAACACTGTGGTCATAACAGCCTAGATCCTGTTGGGGTCGCTCCTTTTCCATGCCAGATTGACGTCCTGGAACAGGAGATTGTGCAATCATAGGCTCTGAGATGGGTTCAGCTGTGGGAGCAGGAGAGCTTGCCATCCTAGGCTCAGGGATGGCTTCAGTTTCAGGGCCAGGAGATGTTGTAACCCCATGCTCTGAAATATCTCCCTGTTCAAGAGTCAAATGAGGTTTTGTAGTAATATAATCCTTCTCAGAAAGCTTGCATAAATCTTCACAAGACCCTGGTGATAGACAAGCATCAAAATTCTCTTGAAAATCAATTCCACAACCTTGAAGGTAATGAGCAAGAAAAAATTCATTAGAAGTAAGACCCCCTCACCAGTTATCAAAGGCTCATAAAAGATTTGTTCCTTTCTCAAACTATTGTTCAACCTCCATATACCCACCATAGAGGATGACCTCGTCCTCTTCTGTCGCATCAGATCACTAGGATCCTCAAGTGCCCTCCTCATAAACCTAGCAAAGTTTCATATACTTGTATCAGTAAGCAGTGCCATGGAAAAAGTAGCTCTACACGCACCCATAACAAATCTTACCTATTAGTCAACACTGTGGCCTCATCAAATTGCATCCTCCTCCTCCTCCTTGGCCGTGGCTGCTGAGCAGGTGGAGGCCCTGGTTGTGGCTGCTGAACAGGTGGAGTTGAACGAATGGCAAATTGAGGTGATATATTCCCTGAAATACAAACAAGAAGCTCGTTAAAAGTAAACATACAAGCCCTAAAGACACTTACAACCCAAGCATATAAGAAGTACGCTCTCACCAAATGAACCATGTGTGTCAAAAACATCAGGAATATCTTGTGAAGCAGCAGAAGTAGGTGCTTTTGAATGCTGCTGAAATGGTAAAGACTTCTCTAGAGAAGGTAAAGCATCTTCCATTATTGGAGAAAGGAAATCCTTCTCATTTAGAACTTCGTCTAAAGATCTATTTGGTTCAGCTGCATCATCCTTTCTAGTTGGACTCAATGGAGGAAAGCTTTCTGAGCCCAAATCAGTGGCAGCATCACGCATAACTTCAATTTCTGGAGGGGAATTTTCCCCACTAAGACTTTGGTTAAGAGTCTCAGTAGGTACTGATGTCTGATTACTTGGACCAGGATCCTGAAAATCCCCAGTGTGCATTAGAACTTCTGTCTGATTACTTGGAGCAGGATCTCGAAAATCCTCAGTATCCATTGGGTCTTCTGGTTGATTACTTTGACCGGGATCATGAAAATCCATATCGTCCACAAGCACATCTGTCTGATTACTTGCACCAGGTCCAGTCTCGTTATTCACAACTGTCTGAGTCCTTTGACCTGTATCTTGAGAAGGCAAGTCACCATTGACTGGAGGTGGTGGATGGATACTGTAGTTATAAAAGGATTAATATTAGATGGATATCTTCATATAAATTCCAAAAAAAGAAAGAGTGCATCTTTCAAATGCAATTTGGGGCATACTCATCCACTGGTCTAGCCTCTGAACTAGGATCCTGTTCTGGAACTGATGGACAGATATTATCCTACACAAAAATTTCATGCAAGTGATAATGCATTCCAATAAGTCATATCAAAGTACAAAATCGTCACCAAACCATAGAAAATAATATGGACCTCATCGACATGTATGGTGATGTAAGGAGAAATTTGATCTGGTATCGTGATTTCCTCGTAACTCTTGAGATGATTATCCGGGGACCTAACAACAAACCTATAGCATCAGAAATAAATTTTAAAACACAAAAACATGAACAAAAAACTTGAGATATTTTAAAGTTTACCCTTCGGGATCTAAGTAATCACTCATGTCAAAGCCATCAAGGTTGAGGGTTGGTGGCAAAGTGATAGACTCGAATGTTGCTGTTGTGGCGTTCTCTGGCAAATTAACTTCTGTAGTTGTGAAAGCCTTGTTTAGCCCAGCAAGAGCAACAGTACAATCTTGGAAAAGGTAATCAACTTTTTTTTTATATATCCGAACAACACCTAGCAAAAGGTGGCTTGACATTCTCAACGCAATCGGAACTTCCGGGAACATAATTCGATCTAAAAACACATTCATAAGATAAAAAAAAAAAAATTCAACATGGGGAATCAAAATTAGATGCAACTCCCGTCAGAATATTAGAAAATTAGATGTAACTAATTCAAAATTAGAAATCAGACAGGGGAATCAAAATAATTAAAATAAATAAGCACTGTGAAACCAGATTTATTCACCGATGAAGCAAAGATGATTTCTTTCACAAATTAATCTTCATTACAATTCAAGAAAAACAAGAAAGCGGGGGATTTAGACCTACTACGCAAAGAAACATATTAGACAAATTTATTAATTCTCTTTGAATAATAGAACCACAAAACTGGAAGAACAATAAAAAAAACCCTAAATTCCAACCACTGAAAAAATAAAATTGCAAAATTTCCATTACCCTTAAAAAAAATTGCAAAATTAACATCTACAAAACCCTTCATTTTCTCAATGTAATGCAAATTCATTTACACTATAAGCAGTGTACCAAATCAAAAAATGCAGCTCAATTCATTAAAAAGCGAAAGAGAGTGAAGAAAAAGAAGAGATCTTTATGCCACCAAATAGCTTAATCGATGAAAAGAAATACAGCCCAGATCATAAAGGGCAAAAAATTACAGAATTAAGATCCAAAAAACCATTCTTTTTAACAAAAAAAAACAGAGTGATAACAGACCGACAGTGGAGGGGATATCAGTGGAGGTATAGTGAGATTTCTTGAGCCTGTGTTGAAGATGAGCAGCGCACCAAACAGTCCCTAAAGGACCCTTCCTTGCTAAGAACGTCTGCGAATAAAACATCTTCCTCTTCTTCTTCTTGGATTCTAAAGAGAGAAAGGGGATTCAAGAGAGAGTGGGGGAGGTTTTTCTTTTCATTTATCAGATAATGGCTTGCGGTTTTATGGTTTTATTCAGAGAATTAATTTTGGCGCCGGAAACGATACTGGCGCCAAAGGGAGAGGGGACTTCGTTTTTGTGTTTTGTAAAATGTGCTTCGTTATGTAGTTATTTACTCCTTCTGCCATTCCATTAACGATGTGATTGAGATGGAAACGACATTGCTTGTGATTGAAACACCTGTCCATCAGGCAAAACAGGTTTTATATTGCTAAAAAAAAGATAAATAAGAGATAATTTATTTTTTTAATATAAGAGATAACTTTTATTATTATTTTTATAAGATCAGATATGATTTTCTCTGTGTCGCTCTCTATCTTATATATTGTATGTATATCTAGTAGTTAGTTATAGTTTTTATGTATATCTTTATTACATGTCTTTAGTATTTCACAATTATTATTCCAAAATTAATTTGGCTAATGAATGTGTTCTTGTTCTTTATGGCACGAAATCAGAACGCATTCAATGCAACAATTTTGTGGATTATTCTTTAAAAATTATTCTTTATAACTTGATTATCTGTAAAGAATTTCTTCTTACCTATTGTGATTCTCGTTTCATAACCAAAAAAAAAAAAAACCCGTTCCAGCTCCATACGTGTGCGAGTATGGTAATGGATGTCAAAGGGAGTATGGTTTGAATTCAATTTAGGCAACAACGTGGTGTAAGCCATGTTCTATAAAAATTTAAATTTATTTTGGTTAAAAATTAATTTTTTTTATATGTTTTCGATCGTTTTGATGCGCTGATCTCAAAAATAATTTTAAAAAAATAAAAAAACATCATTTTGATATATTTCGGCACAAAAAATATTTTGAAAAGTAACCATAACCACACTTCCAAGCAGACTTTTAGAATATGGTGGTGTACTGCACCACAAAAGGCTGTCCTTACCCCTGTTGGGATCCATCCCATGTTCACATGAGCACATGATGTACCATATGCTTTACCCTTAATCGAGTCCATGGTTATTAAATTAGGACTGGCTCGACGGGTTGATCTAGTGGATGAATTGATCCGGGTAAGATAAAAGACCGTGATGAGTAAAAACCCTGCAAAACCTGGTTGAGACTCGTTTTTTTTTTCAAATGTGTTTTTTCTCCCAACCAAAGACTATCTTTTTTTATATTTTCTAGCTGGTTACTACTCTTTTCAAAGTTCACTATATAAATACTAGAAAAATGTTTTATTTTTTCAATATAAGATTTGAAGCCCTTTAATATATATACTCTATGTTCACAAGAAAAAAATTATATTTTTTCAATGTGGGATAAAAAAACATTTTGAAATAATATTTTAAATTTCATTATTTATAACATATCTAGACTATATTTACATGGATTGTTTCTTAATTTTTTCATATGAAATATTAAAACTTCAAATGTTTTTTTAAATTTTTTTCCAGGTTGACCCGGGTCAACTCACATAACCCGGGACCCGGTTCCTTGGTCGGGTCAACCCCCGAGTCAGGTCTGATAACTATGCTCAAGGCAATAGCAACAATGATTTATTGCCCATCTTTCCTTTTAGCTTCAATAGCAATATAAATTGAGATTGATATTCAAATGGATAGTTTCTTAATTTTTTTATATGAAATATTAAAATTTCAAATATTTTGTTTTAATTTTCGGGTTAACCCAGGCCATCCCATGTAACCCGGGACCCGGCTTCTTGGCTGGGTCAACTCCCGGGTCAGGTCTGATAACAATGCTCGAGGCAATAGCAACGATGATTTATTGCCCATCTGTCCTTTTAGCTTCAATAGCAATATAAATTGAGATTGAGATAAGCTCAACATGTTTAGCCTATATTCAAATGGATCGTTTCTTAATTTTTTTATATAAAATATTAAAATTTCAAATGTTTTTTTAATTTTTTTTCCGGGTTGACCCGGGTCAACTCACGTAACCCGGGACCCGGCTTCTTGATCGGGTCAACCCCCGGGTCAGGTTTAATAACTATGCTCGAGGCAATAACAACAATAATTTATTGCCCATCTATCCTTTTAGCTTCAATAGAAATATAAATTGAGATTGATATTCAAATGGATCGTTTCTTAATTTTTTTTATATGAAATATTAAAACTTCAAATATTTTTTTTAAAATTTCTAGTTTAACCTGGGTCATCCCATGTAACCCGGGACCCGGCTCCTTGGCTGGGTGAACTCTCGGGTCAGGTCTGATAACTATGCTCGAGGCAATAGCAACAATGATTTATTGCCCATCTATCCTTTTAGCTTCAATGGCAATATAAATTGAGATTGAGATAA
>Ga0307517_10012989_pt1 | contig 11360 bp, 4 predicted proteins | sample 23_EM_MG_FD_194515 | JGI IMG/M metagenome (GOLD analysis project Ga0307517, IMG submission 194515) | Populus trichocarpa ectomycorrhiza microbial communities from riparian zone in the Pacific Northwest, United States - 23_EM | ecosystem: Host-associated > Plants > Roots > Unclassified | place... | reverse complement strand
GGATTGTTTGACCGTCAGGTGATGTGGTAAGAAGGCTAAAAATCAACACAAGTCCCTTCACTTTATCAATTTGATCAAATTAAGCTCTACAGAAATAAATTTGTCAAGTCAAATCTTGTACTTTCAATTTGTAGGTTAACAGCCCCTCCTTTTAAATCTATCATGGAACCAATGTTATAAAACCTCGCCAATTCTACGAGTCAACTCAATAATTTGTTTATTTATTCCTAGCCTGAACTTAATTTCAAATTATATTAAGTGTGAGTTAACCTAGCATATCCTATCAATTTGGTTAAAAACCAATTTGATTTTTAAAAATCCAAAATAACATGGTTTTTTAATTTTTAAAAATATCTTAGAATAATATTGTTTCGAATCATTCCAGATTAACACTCCCAACTTGTGATCGAGTTTTGGATGGATCGAATTTAATAATTTTATTTACAAAACACTAGCCAAACAAATAAATGCCTTCTATGGTATTTGAAGCTAATTGTTGGAGTAAAAAGATACATATATAGAAAAAATAGTTAAATAATTTTAAATAACATTGCCTTTTAATTTTTAAGAATTCATATTTATTACCTTGCCAAACTCAACAAAAAATTATTTATTAATACTTAATGTTATGGAAAAACAAAAGGAAATAAATTAAATTAAATTCACCATCCAAAGAAATTGAAAAAAAAGAGTTAAAAAAATAGAAAAACACCAAGAATCATATATAGAACTTTTATATCAAATCCAATTTACATAGCTACAATTCCAAACCACCACCACCATTTTCTAAAAAAAAAAACCGCTAATATTCTAAAATTGGACGTGTAAGGGCTGATTTGAACAAATTATTTGTACAAGGGTTAGTTTGATAAAATCCACAAAGTAAAGGAAGTGAGAATGAAGGACAATCAGAATCGTTTGTCCTTGACCTCTGTCTGGTGCTGGATCTGGGGCAAATTGACAGGACAATATTTTCTGGTCAAAACTTTTTTGAAGTTTAAAAGAAAAGGGGAACAAAAATTGTCTTTTATATATTTGATTTTGATTCTTGCGTGCCTGCCAAACTCGTTTCGAATCAATCCGATAACTTATGAATCAAGTTTAATCTTAAATAAATAGATGAGTTGATTTGGTTTAATTTAATTAATCATGATTTTATTAATTTAATTGGATTAATTTTAATAATTATTAATTTTTATCTAAAATATAATTGTTTTGTTTTTTTAATTTTTTTTTTATCTAACCAATATCATAATGAACCTGATTGACTCACCAATCCAGAAGTTAACTTGTACTTAGGCCGAGTCTATGTTCTTGGAGCTAAAATTAGAATGGGTTTCATACCAAGACGTGTTTGAGAGTGCTATAATGGTTGTTTTTTAATATGTTTTTTATTTTAAAACATATTAAAATAATAATTTTTTATTTTTAAAAATTATTTTTAACATCAACACATAAAAATCATCTGAAAATATTAAAATATATTAATTTAAAACAAAAAAAAATAAATTTTAAATTTTTAAAAACACTTAGAAAACGCAATACCGAACACTAAATTGCTTTTGGGTTGTCAATTCTATACTCGTGGACTCACTTTTGTTGTATAAAAAATGGTAAATTCAGGGTTATTTTAGAGACATCGGTTCATATAGATAACATGAGCTTATAAAATTACTTCATTGATAGATTTATGGAGTATAACTACTTAAATATAAAAAAATAATACTCAAATAAAAATAATATAATCATAAGTGCTTCATTAAAAAATAAAGATAAAATAATATCATCATGGAGACATTTAAGAGGAAATTGACTGTCGCATAATATTTTAATAACAAAACTAAAAGAGTTACTAGATTGATTAAATTTGATGAATGCTAATACCCAAATAGAATAAAAAACAATATAAGTTTTAAAATAGAAAAAAAATAAAGCACAAATACTTCAAATATCATAATCTTCTTTTTTTTAAAAAAAAACAATCATGTTAGGATATATAGATTTTTATAATTAATATGATATTAACACGTACACCTATCACAAATTACCACGTCATATAGTGAAAAATCACGAGCATCCTTACCATTATTCAATCAAAAAATAACTTTTGTTCAAGGTAAAATTCTGACTCAACAATTAATTAATCCAAAGTTAACTCCTGACAAATCATATAGCCATTCTTTTAGTCAACAATTGAAAACAAAAAAACTCTAAATAACAAGTAAAAGTTTAATAAAATTACTCGTATGCAGTTTTCCAAGTTTGATTTACACCACTAATGTATACACTAGTTTTTGTGGAGACGAGCTTAGCAAGAAAATTTCTTTTTTTAAAGCCTCTTGTTAAGTAGAGGTCTTGGACCGTTGCACAAATGGTCCTTAACTTAAGGTAGCTTTGCAATGTCGGTTCAATTGTTTGTCTAACCCCAGCCAGAAAGCAATTTGGTTAGCTAGACGAGAAAGGCTGTTAAGATAGATCATAGCTGACTATAAAAGGCTTGGTAAGTTTCGAAAGAACTGCTATCACTCATTCATTCTATAAGAAACGGGTGCATGAAAGAAAGCTTGCTATTAAAGGCTTACCAAGTTTCCTACATATTACATATAAGTTCCTTCAACTGATTTATATGAGTAAACGGAGATGTTGATGTGTTCACTCCATGTTCTGGGGTTGATCTAAAGCAACAGCTGGAGGTGCGGTAGTGGAAGGCATGCTACCTGATGCCCCATTTTCAGCAGGTGGGGGAACGCCCCATTTGCCGTCAGACTCAAGAGGCTCGAAAACTTGAACACTGCCATCTGTTAGGCCTATGGCAAACTGATTAGGTTCTTGGGGATGTGCAGCAATTGCTAGAGGATATACAGTAGAACTGCAGAAAATGAATGAGGTATATTAGATCACGCAACTAGGACATGCTAGAAGAGAATCTGCTCATATCCACTAATATCCAAACGCCACAAGCTGCATGTTGATATAAATGGCTGAACACAGTCCAGGAGGTTGTAAGTTGACTATGGAAAAATTCCAGCTATAGTTGTCATGCTAAACAAGAAGCAGTGGAAGCATAATTTATTGTGGAAGGAGATCATGAAATGAGATCAACAGAAAAATGATTCAGGTTAATTATGCAAGCTGTTAAAAAGACTCTCGAGTGACGATTTTTGAGTGAAGATTTAACTATTTTTCACAAACACTTTGGTAAAGAAACAAGATCACTAGTACCTGACATCTGATGGAAGATAGGAATTGGGATTAATCTGGCATCTCACTTGAAGATTTGATGCACTAAATACACGCAGAGTTCCATCCAGGAAGCTAGCATAAACTAACTGGCTATCACAAGAGAATGTTGCATGCGAGATTGGTGCTGAAAACTCTCCAATGGTCCACTGAAAATTTAACACATAAGGTCAAATTTTGAAAAGAAATACAGAGAATGATTCTAGTGTTTGATATTACAATGCATGGTGTTTTTCACTTGAAAATGCATTAAATAATTTTTTCAGATTTTTTTTTAATTTTTGAAATCATCGTATCAAAATCATTGGAAATCACTAAAAGAAACATCAATTTGATGCATTTTCAAGCCAATCGCACTTTTGAAATGCAGTTTCAAAAGCAAAAACAAACTGTGTAGGGGAGAAGGGAACTGCTGAACCATGACTGTTCCCTTTGAAAACTACTAACTGGCATCACCATCATGTTGCCTATCAACCACAGGATATTACAGGTGGTCCTTTCAGTCCCTAAAAAAATTGAGATACAGCAAATCCACCAGTTCTGCTTGTGGTGGAACTTCAAGGCACCCTAAACAAACAATTGTTTTTTCTTTTTTTTTGTAGAACAATTACACTTGTATTTAAGCTGCTAGGACCTTATCAAAAACAATACGAAATGGGTAACACGACTCTGGAGCGCTCTAACATAATACAGTCGAGATTAAAATACCTGTTTTAAGCATTCAAGTTTTGTTGTTTCATAAATGCCAAGCTGAGTGTCATGTGCAACAAGCAAATGGACTTGATCTTGGTGAAACTGAACTTGGGTGTCTGACATTGCTGCAGGTGTCCTTCCAGCTGGAACCTGCAAGACACAATTTTTCTTCCTTTCCCACCTATCAATGCTCCACACGATAACCTGAAAAATGGTTAATGTATTCTCTAAGATACATATTGCAGATAGCACATTGAGGTGTTCCGACCCCACTATATTTTCTCAAATAGGATGTTGTCACCCTGTCTTGCAGCTGGGAAAAGATGAAATATATCCCTTTCCAGCAAGCAAAAGCCCAGCAAAAACAGGTAATACAGATTCTAAGGAAGTTAACATGCCAGGAAACAATTACGACAGCACGTAGAATTGTTAGCGTAGACATGGTATAAGAGATGAAATACCAACCTGAGAATCTGCGCCAGAGGAAACAAGTGTATTCAGCACACTAGAGAAGGCAAGACCAGTGATTCTCTTAGAGTGACCCTTAAGCTTGCTCTTGACCTACAGCAAGAAAGAAAATGATCAAATCCTAGTTTCTTTTTTCCCATTGGAATTCACAGGAACTTACTATCAACTAACATCTTATTGTACCTCATCCACACGAACATTATATATGTGTACTGTGGAATCGTCCATTCCCACTGCAACAATATTGTTATCTTGAGGATGGAACGCAAGATACGTCGCTGCAGGTGGCGGAGGCATGAATGCTGTCATAATCTGCAGTTGCCAATAAATTTTGTAAATAGCAGCCCAAAGGAGGTAGCTTTTCAAAACAGCACCAAAAAAAATTCAAGACCATTTTTCCTTGTGCAAAAGAATAATTAGAAAAAAGGGTAAAAAGTGGAATTACTATCTCAATTCAAAAAATACCTTGAATGTCATTGTGTTGAACAAGGAAATTTTCCCCCCAGAGGCAGACATGATATAGGAATCATTCTTCGACAGAGCAAAACATGGCACAGCCTCTTCTGGTCTAGCATCCATGAGATCATTGGTCATTAATATGCCAGATGCTGGTTGCACCAATTGAGGGGTAGCCTTGGTTGTTGCCTGGACCATGAAACAAATATGTTGCTAAGGAACTGAATTCAAATTTTTAAAAGATGAACAAATTTATTGTGTATTGGGAACCGACTTTCATCTTAGACAGTAAAACATTCAGAAGGAATACAGGAATCTTATACCTTCCCACTCGAATTAAGGTCATTTCGAGGCCACTTCCAAAGTAGATGAATTGCATTTAATGCAAGTGCCAAGATGGCAGTGCCTGAATTTGTGTAGACCAACCTCGCGATCTGCAGTTGATAGAAGAAAACCCAATAAGAACCTTTTTTTCTCTGAAAGTTTAATGGCAATGAACCGTTTTTATATGTTTTAGAAAAAAGTTTAAAACTATGAATTCAAAACTTCCTGCTAGACATGCACACATGCATAACACAATTGTACATATTCTCCTGTGCTCCATTACTAAATGACAGCAACATGGGGAAGTTATCAAAAGATAGAATGCAGGCACAAAACTTATATGATGTAGAGATATGTTAACAAAGACGGTATCTGATATGTTTCTGGGTGCATTGTTCTTGTTTGATACAGCCTACTGAATTTTAAAAAGTTTCTCATATCCAATTTGAAGACTTAGAATTTCTCCTGTTGTCAAGGCCAAGCTACATGTAAACACAAATTGGGTCAAAAGAATACAAGCCAAGTGGCACAGTCATACCTTGTCTGTTTTAACACGAGCTGAGAGTCTCAGCGAATGAAGCTTGGAAGGATCATTAATCTCAGTGAGCTTCCATATCTTTGGTGGGTGTGCTTCTTCAGGCACCCTTGGTTTTACACCTTCTGAGTTTCTGGTGTCACCATTCTAGCAATTGCACCCGTTGATTTAGTTTGAGTCCAGCCAAGAAATGAAAGTGAGAGAAAATTACTGACCTTTATCAGTGCCTCAGATGCAATTCCAAGTCTCGAGGCAACCAGAGAATGGCCTTCAAAGGTGCGCATCAAGCAGAGACCATCAACTGTTGCCAAGATTTTGATTCTATTATCATTTGCAGAAACAGCCAATAGGTTGCCCCCTTTATTGAATCGAATACGTGGACTTGTCTTCAGTCAAAGAAATAAGAAAACAAAACCCAGTTAAGCCATAGTATGTTTGCACAAAGAGATGCAGTTGACTGTGGTTTAAGCATGAACTTACTGGTAGGCCTCCCTCCGCGTCAATGGTTGTCAAAAGAGAAGGGTTATCCATATCCCAGAATTTGATTGAGTAGTCATCACCAACAGCCAAGAACCTATTCTTGGTAGTATCGAATTGAACAACACCCAAAGAACGCTTTTGAAATCCTTGGTAGGTTCTCTTAATAGTACCTTCATTTTCATTCCATTCCACCATGTGTGACTCCCCATCTTGACTGGTCCCACATGAAAATAGCCTAAATGTGTTGTGGAGAGAATGAATTTTCAGTTGTCCTTAAAATGTAAGTTTTAAGTGGGATTCGAGTTGTAATAACCTACCTTTTCCCATCAGCACTATATGCCATTGTGGAGCATGATCGACCAGGAGCATCATAATCAACCCTAGATCCCATCACGCCATGCAACCATGCCTTTATTTTCCCATCCAGTGATGTTGAAAAGACAAACTGGGGCATAAACAATTGAAAAAATTAGCAAACTGTGTGAAAAGCCAGGGGAAGCAAAAAAAAAATGACATGTATCAGCAGAAAACGAGTGTCCAATTGGACTTCTTACATGAACAGTTTCCCTGGAATGGGGACAGATCGAATGAACAGGAGCTTCATGACCTTCAAACGTAGACAATTTGGCACCAGTGGCCACTTCCCACACCTAAAATTTAAAAATATTAGTATACACAGTAAGAGCTCTGAGTAACAATGTCATTAACAATCTCATAACAAGCTAACCTTGATGGTCTTGTCATCACCACAAGTGATAACAGATTGCTTGTTGGGGTTGCAAAATGCTAGATCATTTACACTTCCAACATGAGCATCGATCTGGTAAACACAGATAAATTATTTCTCCAAAAACAATATAACAAAGTTGTAAATAAGGTAAACACAAACATAACCTACCTCTATATGATGCCGAATATCATGTCCACCATAACAAGTGTATAACTGCACCATATGCTTAGAATATGCAACCCCTGTTTAGTTGAAGAATAACAGACTTTAATCATGAAAAATCAAGTCATAAGAAACTGTTTGATCCTGCATTTTTTAATCTTACCAAATAAAGAACCATCAGGACTCCATAATACACGTTTAACTGAGACAGATGGGTCTTTGACTATGGATGCCTGAATTTGACCAAGATCAATATGGAATTAAGACACTCTGAAGACAGAATTACAATCTTGCCAAATGATAAATTAGTTAGAAAGGAGCATACCTTCAATACCATTGAACTTGCTCCAATATCCCATACCTGAAAACTTTTAGAGGCCAACTTCTCCCTAGAACTAACGTCCCACAAACTAATGTCTCCAATAGCAGTCCCAACTGAAAAGACACCATATAAATATAAGTAATATGCAGTTATTGGGAAAAAAAAATAAAGTTACCATAAACTATAGAGTCAGAAAACCTGAACTAACCCAGAAGTAGAGTCTGTCGAAGAGGATGGAAGTCCATGCTTGTGGGAGCTGAGCCTTGATTTAATGTACATGCCACATTCCTGGGCAACTCTTCGGTTATGTTAAAGGCCAGGCCATGATGATTTTGACCAGAATTATTTCCTGTCAACATTACCTGCTGGAAAAATTCCACACAAATTATGTAGTTTTGACGGGAAACCAGCTATTAAAACTGTGTTTGTGTAATTAGAGTTCAAACAACTTACCCTGTCCAAAGCCCCAGAAAATCTTGGCCTTGACACATCAGAATCGCCAGGACCTTTTGGCATTGCAGCTATACCTGACACTTTAATGATGTTAATGACAAAATCTTACAACCATTCCAACCCCACCCCCCTCAAAAAAAAAAAAAACCACACACGCACACCCCAAGCATGTACCTGAATGAATTAAATAGGAAACAATACCCACTCAGGAATTCTAAAAAAAAATATGTGCACATTATCACCTGGATTTGGGCTGATGAAATTTAGTCCAACTCCAGGAACTACTGGATGAGTTACAGTTGTGGGATTGGATATCCATGCTGTTAAGGGTGTTTGAACTGGTGCTGGTGCCGGTGCCGGTGCCGGAGCTGGTGCTGGTTGGAATGACTAGTAGATAAAAAATAATCAAGTAACGTAAGAAAATTCTGGTCAAAGACAGCAAGACATGATTGAAAACAAAAGCAATCTAGTCATGTACCCCATTTGCAACTATCGGGAGAAAACCTTCAGACTTTGGTGCAGAAGCTATGAGGTGATTGTTTGCTGCTAGTTGGGGATACGCATGATTAGCATTTCTACAACTGTGATCGTAAAAGAGGGTTCTTATATCAGGGTTTTGCCCTGGATTACCACAAAGCGAATGCTGCCAATTCAAGCTGTCATATTGCACACCAAAGATCAGTTTATTCTCTACGGCAAACAAGGGTGCTAGAAATTACAAAGAATAAGATTGCAGCAACTGTATTCATTGAACAGAAGAATAAAAACTAAGGAAGTGACATCTTAAAAGCCACATATCAAAAGAAAAGAATAGGGACAGAGCAACCATTAAAGACAGAAGAAAATCTCTCTATCATTTTATTAAAATCCTACTGACCTTTGGTTGATAAGCATTCGTAATCTTGAATTTTTTATGTTAGGATACTGCAATTTGTCACGGAAAAGGGGATTTGACTCAATAAGCTTCTTGAGCTCAATCAACATTATTGCTCTTGCTGACTTTGTATCTCTATAATTGGAGAGCTGGTCATTTTCCCTGCATAGTCGTCCAATTACAACTCAGTCAACTAAAATTGAAAAATCTTAATGCATCTTGTTCAAGCATACATACCTAAAATTATCCAATGTGAGCAGCTGGGTAATTTCTTTAAACAAGTCTTCATTAAAAGAGGCAAAAACTTTCAGATCCTTCATGAGGATATCTACAGCCTTGGTCCGATCAAGCCTATCAATTCAAAATATTTAAGAGCAGCAAACACAATAAAAATGTGAACCACGAGACAGACTCAATAACGAACTGCCTGAAGCAGATCATGAAAACTAAACACAGAAGATTCACAATCTTACTTATCCAACGCCTCGAGGTACTTTTGCTTGCGAATTTCAAAAAATATCTTCATCGAATATCGATTATCATCCACTTTGGTAAACCCAGATAGATACTTCTCAACCTCATCCCAGTTGCCACCCAGCACAAGCTCCTCAAAGTACTTTGCATTGAAGAACAACCCCGATTCTTGCTCGAGCCTAATTAAAAATGAAACAAATCCAATTAATGTTAAACAAAAAAATTCATAAATTTTACCAAAAACTAGGTATTGATAAGAATTTTTTACTTGTGAACAGTTTCTTTAAACTTTTCTTCATCAAGAAACTGCAAAATCAAAAAGATGAGGTCTCTACTAAGCGAAGACGTCATTACAGCAGCCAGTTCTTATCTACACAACCACCAAAAACCAATCAATATAAAAAACAACATAATTACACAATCAAATTGAATTATACGAATAAAATGACAAAAAGAAAGAAGAAACAGAGAGAGAAGCAAGAAAATGGCCTCATTTTCAGCCCAAAAAGAAGTTCTCAACATTTACAACCAAACAAATAGAATTTATCAGAATTTAATTGAAACAAGGGCTTACATGGAATACAAAATTAAGAAAAAAACCAGAAGAATTTGAAGTTACCAAGCACAACAACCTCAATAACATGAAAGAGCAACACAGAATTGCAAGTTTTTCAAGTAAAACTGAATTCTGAAAATTGGAGAAAATTAGGGTTTTCACATGTTTGAAACAGTAAAGTAGCTTTAACCCAGTAAAATTAAAGATGCCCTAAAGTAGACTAAAGAGTTTAAGCCAAAAAAAAGACGAAACAAAAGGGAATCATTTACTATACTATTAAAGGTAAAAACACAGCATAAGCTCACCTTTGAAACAGTCTTAAGAACAGGGAACTAAAGGAAACAGAGCAGTTTAGCTCTCTAAATCAAACTCCCCCTCTCTCTCTCCCCCTCTCTCTATCTCTCTCTCTCTCTCTCTATCTCTGGGCTCTGTTTCCTAGAAGATGCTGCTTCATTGGTTTTTGAGGTGACTAAAGCAAAAGTGAAATATATATGCTACTGGCGGTATTCTCGAGGTATAAGTACACTAGCTTATCAGAAATTGTGAATGATAAGTTAGTGTACTTATATAAGTTACAAAAGTGGGCACCACCCGAGAAACCTCAGCCGACAAATGTCTTCACTTTGTCAAAAGAAGACAGTGACGGCTGAGGTGAGTGGGTATCTGTCCTTACCAGCTTTTTTAAGCAAGTGAATTACACTCTCTCGAGGGAATTGTTTTTTCTTTTTTTATCATTTGCCCAATTTAGAGACTGTTTATTTTTGCTAATTGTGCTTAATGACGTTAATGATTTTAGATTTAGAGTCTGTTTTTATAGAGCATGTTTGGGATTGTGATAGTCGTAAGAGTTTAAAGTATTTTTTTACTTAGAAATGCATCAAAATAAATTTTTTTATTTTTGAAAATCCTTTTTTACAGCAGCATATCAAAACGATATGAAAACATAAAAACAAATTTCATTTTAAGCAAAAAAAACTCAAAATTTTTGAGAATGCGGTGCAAAATTATTTTTAAAAATTAAAAAAATCAAATTAATTTTTTTTATTTGTTTAGTTATTTTGATGTGCTGGTATAAAAAATAAATTTTAAAAATAAAAAATATATTATTTTAATTTATTTACAAACAAAAATCACTTTAATAAACAACTACAACTACAGTTACAAACGAGCTCTAAACTACTTGTTGAAAAGCATTATTTTATATGTTTTTCAACCCAAAAAATAAAAGCAAAAGCTTCAACAAACAGAGTTATAATGCGAGGGGTGGGGAATATTTATGGTTGGTGAATTGGAGTTGTATTTTTTTTCTATTATTTAGAAATTTTGGAGATTTTTTTTATTTCTTTTCTTTTTTTAAAAAAAAGAATTTACTTGTGATATGAACTCGAGTGACTATTTAAGTTAAGCCGTGATTTATTTAAATATTTAAATCTTTTTAGTGGGTATAAATTTACATTTTAAAATACATATCGAGGTAAAATTTTAGAACTCATAAGAAAAATGAAATGGCAAGTGCACAATCTTTTCTATAACATTTTTTGAAAAATCATTTGACCAAATCCCAAGTCAGCAAGGTAGGATAATTTCATTGTA
>Ga0307517_10012987_pt1 | contig 11361 bp, 8 predicted proteins | sample 23_EM_MG_FD_194515 | JGI IMG/M metagenome (GOLD analysis project Ga0307517, IMG submission 194515) | Populus trichocarpa ectomycorrhiza microbial communities from riparian zone in the Pacific Northwest, United States - 23_EM | ecosystem: Host-associated > Plants > Roots > Unclassified | place... | reverse complement strand
GTGTTGGAAGCCTCTTTGAGGAATTGCAGAGACAAAAGATGAAAAATGTTCAGGTGTGCAGTAATGTTACATGGATTTATGAATTTGCTTTCTTCGCATAGCTGTGCTTACATTTTGTTGCATTTATTCTATCGAATCTTATATTTGTGAGTGTGTTTAGCCCATCTTTTTATCATGCACGTCATCTGTTGCTGTTATTGAAAGGTTTGTCAGTTTAGATGACCTACCACCATTCGATTTTCGTCATGATTATTTAGGTTCTTGCTACCACAATTTTTAAAATGGATTGTTTGCTGGATTGTTTCAAGACAGTTTTAAGTATTGTATGATGAATGCTTAGTATCGGTGCCTAGCAAGGAATTCCTATAGTTTTTTTTATCTGACATATCAATCTGGCGTGTCCCCTAGTCTCCCATTCAATTATGCGCTTTTCTTCTTCTTTTCTGAAATCATTGATGTGCCCCCTAGTCTCCCATTATTATCAACTCTTCCATGTTCTAATCTTAAATTATGATTTACATTAAGAAGCTATTGATCAAATTTATACTGGCTTGCCACGTATTCTAGCAGAGTTCAGCATTCATTTGTCTACATTTTCTGGATATTGAAATCTACTTGTACCTATGCTAGTCATTAGGGATTCCTGTATTGCCAAGTTTGGTGTCTTATCTTCTTTCGTGCTTGCAGTTGGAAAGACAACTCAATGCTTTTATCAACAAGGAAAGAGAACGAAGCTGAATGGTGATGATAACATTTTTGGCGGCTTCATTATTTCTTTGGTGGCTAAGTTGGTGACGATCTGGCAAAACTTGAGGTACAAGTTATATTTTGATTTGCATTTCTAGTGTACAATATGTGTGAACAAGCCTTGAGGAGCAAGGACGCCCAAATTTTGAGATGCCATTCCTTAGTCTCACATGATGTGCGACATGTTGTTATTTATTAACTCCATGCTGTAATTATAATTCAGACTTTGATTCTCATGATCCTGTGAGACTCGAATCGGTTATCTTCCGGAAAAATTTATTTTTTACAATTTAATAATATCTTGGTCAAATTTGTTGTTACTAGTGATTTGACCCTGTTGCGGTGTTGGTTGTATACTTTTTATCCCAAAAGTATCCTAAAAAAATAGATACGTGACCTTTTCAAAGTGTATATTTACATAAAAAAATCTAAATGTAAATTCAAAAAATTATGTAAGAAAAATATTTAATTAAATAAATTGATAATTGTTTATGTAAATAAAAAAAATATCAATGATAACTAAAAGTGGAAAATGAAAAAATAAAAGATAGAAACAGATCACAATATTTAATCTTGTAATATAAGATTAATTATTATTTTTTTAAAAAAATAATAATAAAAATAAACATGCATTAAAAAAATACTATGCAATGTTATCTATATTAAAAATATTATATAAAAATAAATTTTTTTTGTTTTTAAAAATAAATTTATTTATATAAAACATTAAAAACATTATACATGAATAAAAATAATATCTTCAAAAACTAAATACATATAAAAAAATTAAAAAAATGTTTAAAAATAGCTAAATAAACAAAATAAAAAATCATATTGGAAAGATGCTAATTGAAATATAATTTAAAAAATTATTTTAAAAAAGATTAAAAAAAAAAACAAGAAAAAATTAATGTCAAACTATAAAATCTTAAAAGAAAATTAGCAAAAAAAAAATCGATTCTGAGTTAACATTTCAAATCTATTTTTCAGGTCATTATACTGAAAACACCATAAATGAAAAGCCATAAGTTTAATTCCTAGAAAATCAAACACAAAATGATATAAAATATATATAATTAAAAAAAATGAGGGTGAAGGTAAAAATAAAAAAATTAAATGAGAAGGCAAACAATTTTTTTTTTCTTATTAAAAGGTTAGATTGAAAAGAAAAATAACTTTAGCAAAAGAAAAAGGTAAAGAAAAAAAATGATGACCAAATTAAAAAAAATCTTTGATTGAAGGATAAAATTGAAAATAAAACTTTAACAAAAGGGTCAAGGAAAAAAATAAGGATTGAATTGAAAAAATAATATATAACAAATTGTAATTGAATGACTAAATTCAATAAAAAAAAACTTTTTTAAAATGATGAAGAAAAAAAATTAGAAACCAAAAGATTAAGGACTGAAATTAAAACTATAAAAAAGATCAATGTGCACTTTTTAAAGGAGAAGAGAAAAGAAAAAAAAACAAAACAACCACAAAAGATTAAGGATTGGAATTAAAACTTCAAAAAGGATCAATATACACTTTTTAAAGGAGGAGAGAGAAAAGAAAAAAACAAAATAACCACCAACAACAAACCGTTCATTTGTCGTCGACACATGTCTCTCCATAAGAAAAAGAGCACGGCGAAGCTTTCAATGATACGATATAATGACAAGTTTGGCCGTCGGGAAAGGCCGCATGTACCATTTAAATGGCACAGGCGCTCCGAACCTATTAACACGTGGACAACCCATATTCATAACTTTTTGAATTTAAAAATTAATTAATCGTGTTAAAAAAAGTGATATGCCCTCAATGGGTTTGGAATTAACAAAACACCTTTATGAAAAGGACAAACATACCATTGGGTGTATGTTCTTATTTTTTTCTACTTTTATTGGTAAAAATATATTTCAACCGGTTTTTTCTTTTAATGAAAAGACAACATTATTGATTAACAATTCTAAAATATTTTTACTTGAAAGGCAATCTAATCTATTTACTATTTTAGAAAATTTGAAATGATGCATGTTTTAATGATTAATGAACTATGAGAAAAGATTAAAATATTCACAATCCCAAGGCTTCTAAATTTTTCTTCCAAAGGCAAAATCATAATTCACACTAACAATGAATAGTTTTTTGTATCTGTGTGCACAATATTTTATAAAGTATTTTGACAAAGTGTTTTATTGTTTTTTTTTAAGATATGTAGTTCACGCTACGCCATGGGATGAGTTAATTTTTTTATAACATAAAAAAATGATGTTGAGACGTGCTGATAGCCTTTTTAAAGCAAAAAAAAATAATTTGAGACTTAGATCATTATTCGAATGGATTCAAAAAGCTCGATTAATTTAATAATATAATTATAAAAAAGCCAACAACAACAATAAAAAAAAACAACAATGACTAATAAAAAAACTAAACTATTGCTAATATTATGTAAAGATCTCAACAATTTTATTTGATAAAAAAAAAATTGAATGAAAACAGAAAAACCTCATGTAGAGGAAAAACAATTGAAACACAATTACCAGCAAATCAAATGCTAAAGGATGAATTGAAAAAAACATTAATAGGATAAAAGAAATTGACTCAAGTTAACTTGAATAACCCCTTAAAAAATTGAATAAAACAATGAAAAGTGAAATTGAAAAAAAAATGAATAAAAAACCATGAGTTACTCAGGTTAACGCGACTAACTTGCGACTCGAGATATGAGATTGGGATAACCTCGTTTAAAGAGAAGCGGAAAAAACCGCGAAGTTGAAGGTCCAATAACCTAATGTCAAATGATGAAATAAAAAATATCAATTTTAAAAGAAGAACCTGGAATAAAAAAAAAGATCGATGTCAAATTGGCTTTTCAAAGTTAATTGGAGTTTATATACGCTCGATCGGCAATACCATGAGCCAATTTTCATAATTATATTTAATTTATGGTGAATAAAATAAATATTTGCAAGAGTTTGAAGGATATAAATTCTAGAAGAGAATGTATTTCTTAAATTAAAATTTTCTTTTCTTATTTATATATTTTTTTAATAGAAATTGTTTTTTATTAACATGGTTTTTTTAATGAGAATCTAAGGTAATTAAAATAAATGTTGGCAAGAATTCAATGCTTTAAATTCAGAAGAAAAGAAATATATTTCTAGAAGCGGAATTTTCATTTCCTTATTAGTTTTTTTTATTAATAGCATGATTTTTTTAAATAAAAACAATCATAATTTTAAAAGCAAGTTTGAAAAAAAAAAACATGTCTTGATAATTTTTATACAACTACAACTATATAAAAGAATAAAAGAATAATTAATTTGTTAAAGCTATATAAAAAAATATGATTAAAAAGTTAATATGTTGTTATTTTAATATTAAAAAAATATATTATCTTGAAAATTTGTTTTTACAAATTATATGAGTTATTTTTAAATTAATAAAATCTACCGAATTATATGGGTAAACCTGATATGAGTTAATTTTTTTTCTATCAAAAACAACAAATTAACAATATTTAAATATTTTTTTATATTTTTTAAAAATTTAACTTGACCCAGCGGAGGTGCTTTCTATTTAACATTGATAGAGTGAAAGAAAGAATCAGTGCCGTCCATCTTTTAGGTATTTTGTGCGGACCGTTCATTTGGAAGATAACAAAAAAGAAAAAAAAAGAAGCTTCCTTTTATTTATTCGTCCACGATTGTTCGATATCGAACAATAGATCTATCTCCATACATTTCGATAATTGTATCCGCTGATTTCAACTCTTCACAGCTATCATCGAATTTTTGTAGGGCACTTCCATCGTTCGATCTATTTTTCTCCATCTTGACGTTGCTAAGATCATATTATATTGACAAAAGAAAGCTCTCAAATCGATTGCTATAGGTAATTCCGTGTTAAACCTAGGGTTTCATTTCTTTTTTTAAAAAATAAAATTAATTTGGGATTTTTTTTATTCAGGTTGTAAGAGCAAAAATCATCTCTGAAAGGACTTCTCGCATGATCTTTGACCATTTATGAAATGTCGGCGTTACTTAATGTATTCTTCGCTCTCTCTCTTTTTTTTTTAATTATTAATCTGAAGAATAGTTACTGGTTTCTCAATTCTTGAAAGATAAATATTATATGCTTCAATTGTTCTTTTGTGCAAAAAGTCTTAATACTCACTGGATTGCAGTCTGGTCTAAATGGATCAGCTTCAAATCTTCCGGACAACACGGCGCGATCTTTTGCTACATCCTTCTCTGGCCAGTCCGGTGCGGCAGCCTCTCCTGTTTTTCATCACAGTGGTGGTTAGATTTTGCCTGAGATTCACTCGTGTCCTCGTCTTCTCCTGCTTCTTGTATCAGTTTTCCTTGTGATTCTAAATAAGGTTATCTTATTGCGCGCAGGAACTATTCAAGGGCTGCATAATATTCATGGGAGCTTTAATGTACCCAACATGCCTGGAACTTTTGCTTCAAGAAACTCTACAATCAATAACATTCCTTCAGGTGGGGTTCAACAACCTACTGGAAGCCTCTCCAGTGGACGGTTTGCGTCCAATAATCTTCCAGTTGGTCTCTCTCAGGTATGTAATTTGCTTTTAATCTAGTAACTGTATCCTGTTTTTTTTTACAGTAGTAAACTTCTTGAATGTTTTCCCTGTGCAGCTGTCTCATGGCAGTTCCCATGGACATTCTGGGGTTACAAATAGAGGAGGTTTAAGTGTTGTAGGAAATCCAGGATATGGTAGCAACACCAATGGAATTGGTGGTTCTATACCTGGTATTCTCCCAACCTCTGCTGGAATAGGTAACCGGAATGCTGTTCCTGGATTGGGGGTTTCCCAAATTTTGGGCAATACAGGTCCTAGGATTACGAGTTCTGGAGGAAACATGGTTGGTGGTGGGAACATTGGGAGAAGCTTAAGCTCGGGTGGAGGACTATCTGTCCCTGGTCTTGCATCTCGTTTGAATTTAACTGCAAATAGCGGATCTGGCAGCTTAGGCATGCAAGGACAAAATAGATTAATGACTGGTGTGCTTCCACAAGGTTTGTGTGCAAGGAAGAAACTAATCAATGCTTTATTTTCTTGACCATACAATTTACTGGTGCCTTGGTTTGAATGTGATAAAATATCTTTGCCACTGGCTTTGCTAGCTTGGAAATTGTGTTGATGCTCGTTTTGAATTTTATTTTTGCATGTTGAAAGCTTGCTAGAATTTCTTGTATTGTTCTTGTCTGTAATTTCTTATAGCTGACCCCTACTAGTCTGGGATTAAGGCCTTTTAAAGTGCACTGTTGTTTTCACTTGAAAAGAATGTCATTATCTTTTAGATTGTATGGAAGATTCAAGCTTGTGAGTCTTTCTGGGTGTTAAAAAACAAAGCTGATTCAGGTGGATGCTTAGTTTTATATGATTCACCCACTTGGTCTTATATCCTGAACAATTAATTTAACTGTTCGCTGCCCTATTAGTTCTTATGTTCACAGATTGTTTAGATTTTCAAATGTTAATTTCCAAGTTTAGCTATATTTGCTTGTGTAAATGACATTTTGTGGATTCAGGAAATCCACAGGTGATTCCTATGTTAGGAAACTCCTACCCCACTGCCATTGGTCCTCTTTCCCAAAGCCATGTTCAAGGTGTGAACAATCTCAGCTCTATGGGAATGTTGAATGATGTGATCTCCAATGACAGTTCCCCTTTCGACATTAACAATGATTTCCCTCAGTTGACAAGTCGTCCTAGTTCTGCTGGAGGGCCTCAAGGTCAATTGGGTAATTAAAATATGCTTTTGCTATTTGTTTATGGTTATTTCTGTCTCTGCTTTCACCTGTATTTGGTGATAAAATACAATGAAACTACTTGCAGGTTCACTACGAAAACCTGGTCTTGGAGTTAGTCCCATTGTTCAACAAAGCCAAGAGTTCAGCATTCAGAATGAAGATTTTCCAGCTTTACCAGGATTTAAAGGTTCCAAACTCATTCTTGCAAGCTCCTTACTTTCTGTATAATGCTAACACACTGCCTCCTTGGTTGGTGGGAATAGAAGCTCATCGGTCCTGTAATTTCCCATCTTCACGTGTTTGCTCATTGACGTGATGCTGCGTTTTAATCAGTAGATGATGTCCCTGTATAAGTTACAATAAAGATTTTCCTAATGCATGCTTAAGCAATATTTTGTGATTGGATCTATAACATTTTTAATGTCGTGTCTTCTGGACTTGGCTGTAGCTGTGTTTGTGATTTTGCCCCTTGCCAGAACAAAAACCTACATCTGCATAGTTGTTATCCTAATTTTTCTCCAATCAGTAATGCATTTTTCACACGTTGACTATGATATTGGATTTGATTCAGGTGGTAATGCTGATTACACTATGGATTTGCATCAGAAAGAACAATTGCACGACAATACCTTGTCAATGATGCAATCTCAGCACTTCTCTGTGAGCCTCTATGTGAAATGGAAATTTAGCAATAGCAAATGTTATCTGTTTGTACTTTCTGACACCTCATGTCTGCACTCTGCAGATAGGGAGATCTGCTGGGTTCAACTTAGGAGAGGCTTATTCATCCTATCGTCCTCAGCAGCAACAGCAACATGCCCCAGCTGTCAGTAGTGGCGTCTCTTTTGCATCTGTAAACAATCAAGATCTTCATGGTTCAGAACTATTTCCGTCTTCACATTCAGCCTATCACCCACAGGTGTGGAAGTTTAGTCCTGTTAATAGTTTTTTGCATTGCCATTTAGAGGGTCTCCATTGCCTCAAGTGAATGTGGTTTTAATATCTAATGAAAGTGGTCAATTTCAAGTCCTTGCGTGGTTACAGTACATTAAAAAAAGGGTAACAACAAAAAATAGCCCCTCACGAATAAGTTTGTTATTAATGTTGCCCTGTACCTATTGGATCTGTCAAGTTTACCCTTATTGTTACCTTGAATTTCCAATTCAACCCTTCTGTCCACTCTTCATCCAAATCAGTTAATAGAATCCATTAAATACCATGCGGCAACTCCAGAATATTAAGATTTATTTACTTTAGAATTTATTATGAGTGAAATAAACAAAACTAATAGTAAAAGCATTGAAATAATTTGAAACCCATGAAATTGAATTTGTGTACTTTTGAGTTTAAATGGCATTGATTTTTCCAAAATTTTTAGTTTAGATTGAAATTTCATTTTGTCATAAATTTTATGTTATTTTTAAACAATAAATATGATTGTTCTTTAATTTATGGAGTTGCCACGTGGATACTTAACGTATCCTCGTAACAAATTGGGATGGAGAATGAACTGATGGGTATAATTGAAAACAACTGGTAATGTTAAGAATTAAATTGATAGATATCATGGTGAAGGGCAACACTGACAACATTAACCCAGAAGAAAATTTTCTTGGATTCAATAATTTGCTACTGATGGTTACCACACCAACTGTTTTCATAACTTCATGTTGGGGTGGTACAATAGCTATCATTTTTATTTTACTTATCTATGGTTATTCATTTTTCCTCTTAAGAAATCTTTTAAACTATCCTTTCATCTGTGGTTTAGACCAGTGGACCACCAGGAATTGGGCTGAGACCTTTAAATTCTCCGAATACGGTATCTGGTGTTGGATCATATGACCAGCTCATCCAGCAGTATCAACACCAGAACCAGCCCCAGTTTCGACTACAACAAATGTCGACTGTCAATCAACCATTTAGAGATCAGGGCATAAAGTCCATGCAGACAGCACAATCTGCACCTGATCCATTTGGGTTACTTGGCTTGTTAAGTGTTATAAGGATGAGTGATCCTGATCTGACCTCCCTGGCACTTGGAATTGATTTAACAACTCTTGGATTGAATTTGAATTCAGCTGAGAGTCTTCACAAGACTTTTGGCTCCCCATGGTCTGACGAGCCAGCAAAGGGTGATCCAGAGTTCAATGTTCCAAAGTGTTATTATGCTAAGCCACCACCTCCACTGGATGTGAGTTTGCTGTTGTCCTTTTTCTATAATTTTGTTATTTAATCCTAACCTCTTATTTCCATAATTGACTTTTCTTTTGGGTCTTGGTTGCAGCATAATTACTTTTCAAAGCTCTGGACAGAAACGTTGCTCTATGCCTTTTACAGGTGCAGTTGTTTAGTGGATTTTGCTGTTTTCTTTCCTTATGTTTCAAGTTTTCACTAATGCCTTTCTTTATCCTGTTGCTTTTCAGCATGCCAAAAGATGAAGCTCAATTACATGCCGCAAACATACTGTAAGCTCTGATACTGATGAATTGAATGTTGTAGTTTTGTATCCATGTAACCTCCACTACCTGCCCATTTCCTTACCTTTCCCGCCTTTTTGAGTCCGTCTTATGCTCGGGGAAAAAGACCATTCAGGATTTTGAATACCTGCAATTTTGCTAATTAAAAAATATGACTAATGGTGGGATATTCTCTGTTGGCAGTTATGAAAGAGGCTGGTTATACCACAAGGAGCAGCGGCGTTGGTTAAAAAGAGTCCCCAACACAGAGCCACTTGTTAAAACGAGCGCATATGAGAGAGGGTCTTACCATTGTTTTGAACCGAACACATTTGAGATAACGCTCAAGGTCTTGATTTGTTTGTAATTAGTTCATATGTTTGCAATCTTTTCTTGCTCTACGAATGCAGGCTTGATTGATTTCTGATCCCCATTGGTAAAATCGATGTTGATGCAGGAAAATTTCGTTCTCCATTATGAGATGGTGGAAAAGAGACCGGGTCTGCCTCAACATTAACCAGTGTTCTATTTTGAAATGTAAACACGCATCATTGATTAGAACAAAGGAGGTCAATTTCCAGTGTTAGTGCCTGCTTGAAATTTGGTTATTTTCAGCAATTGTATAGCCATCATGTTGCGCAGGGATTTTTCATTTTAACCAACAACTCTATATCTTCTCAACATGTGTTCACAGCGATTGTTGATAATTCTCGTAAAACTTGATGCATTCATTCCTACCATGGACGAGGGATCAAATTTCATCTGTAATGCTGTGTGGACAACTAAACGTTAAATTGTTTTTGGTCCAATTTTGATTTTATTGGACGTTTTGAAGTTCTTGCCGCCACCATACATGGCAGGCTTTTATGCTGCCGTGTGCTAGGGGCAGCATTACTTTTATTCAAATATTAAACGCTGCAAGCCTTTCAAATCCAGCAGAAGTGGAGAGCATAGGTCCGCCCCCGATGATTCCTCTCTACAAGAAAATCCCATGGAAAGATAAATAATGACAGTCATCTCAAATCAAGTATCTGGTAAAAACTGATTGATATATTCGTATCTCGTGAGCCACGATGCATCAGAAAAACCCTAACATCCAATAATTAAATTTGGGTTCCTGGCATTGTTGATTGAGAGGAGAGGGAGGAGTGCTTTGGTGTCTAAGAAGTGGAGAGCATTATTTTCTCGTTCTTTACTCTCCCTAGGTTTCTACTCGATTTGAAAAACAAACATCAGTTCCTATTTTCAAAACAAATTTATCCAATTTTCAAATGCAAGCCCAAAGATGTTTTTCCAAAATCTATTTCATTAGCTTGGACCTCCACTCAAATTTCTTACCGTTGTAAAAAGGTCACATAGGAAGACATATCAACGTGTGTAACTGTAGCTGCACAAGTCGTGTCGTCGTTGCTCGCTGGTGTGATGTTCTGGGAGAGTTTTCCTTCGTTGTTGCCGTCCAGGGTGATCAATCCGCAGCCCAGGTTGCGGCTCAGGAACCCGGGGAAAGTCTAGATTTCAGCTGGGAATTGCGTAGATGTAGGCATTCCATAAGTTGATCAGCTGTTTTATTTACATTGCATGGTTAGAACTCAGGAGCCCAAGGAAACATGCAATTAGCAACAGCAACACTGGCATATCATTACAATCTGATATCCCTTTCGTGCACGCACACAAATGCAAGATGGCCACCCTCAAAGCTCTCAAGCTTTCAACGTAAACCAAGACCCAAGGTAGAATAGGAAACAGTGAGAACATAAGAGGCATATCTTCCTCTCTTTCCTGTTTTAAAAAGGACATACATTCGCGCAAAACCTGTATCAGAGACGGATTTCTTTTTTATCTGTCTCCTGTCCCTCCAGCAAACATATTTTTTTGGTTCATTTTGTATTTATCTCCTGTCCAGCGATCCATAACCTAAATGATTATGTTTTCTTTTCAAGGTCCTCCAAATATAATATAATATAAGGTTCCTAGAAAAATAGATTGCAACATTCGTAAATGATTATATGATTTGAAACCCTTATTCATCACAGCCATGATTTGCACCCACAACTAGTAGATCAACAATCACTTCCACAACAATTAGACTCTAGTAAATGGTGTAAATATTGATCAAGAGCACCTATGAGAAGTTCATATAGTCACCCCTATTCCATAACGACAATGCCCCATGAGGATATTAAGAAAAGAAGCGAATTTGAATCCTGAAGCTGTTTCATTTTTTAGAACCTGACAGCCCTAAATAAATGCCACCTCGTTGTATTCAGAAAACCTGGGAGTTCACTGGCAAAATCAGAGGTCACATGGTAATTTGCTTGTCACCATACACGATTTGCAGTTACAGCAGAGACAACTCCTCTCAATGTTTCCTGCATGACAAGAGTTTAGT
>Ga0307517_10012986_pt1 | contig 11361 bp, 7 predicted proteins | sample 23_EM_MG_FD_194515 | JGI IMG/M metagenome (GOLD analysis project Ga0307517, IMG submission 194515) | Populus trichocarpa ectomycorrhiza microbial communities from riparian zone in the Pacific Northwest, United States - 23_EM | ecosystem: Host-associated > Plants > Roots > Unclassified | place... | reverse complement strand
TATTTTTTCTTTTGATGCAGTCTTTTTTTTTTATTTACAATTATTTTACTTACATTGATTATTTATAATTGGATTTTTATATTTGATTTCATCTTTGATCATTTGATTTTTTTAATTTATTTCAAATTTAGTTCTTATTCTTTTAATTTCTATTTGTTTTATTTTGAATTATTTTCTTGATTGATTTTTTTTTTCCAATTCCACCTCTATGCATTTATTTTAATTTAATTTTATGTCAAATTTGGTTTTAATTCTTTTAATTGCTATTTTTTAATTATTTTTTAATGGATTTGTTTTTTACAATTCCATCCCTAAACAATTAATTTCATTTGATTTTTTCCAAAATATTTAATTTCATTTAATTTTTATATTAAATTTAATCCTAATTTTTTTAATTGCTATTTTTTTTTTGCTTTTTTATTGATTTTGCTTTTCAATTTAATTTCTCAATGTTTGTTTGATTAAGAATCATGCTTTTTTTTTTTTAAGGTTTTGCCTTTACTGGGGTCACCTTAGTCTTATGACTTGAGTAATAGATCTAAAGGATTAGCCTGGGTCGACTTCTGTTTTTTTTAAAACATTTTTTTTATATTTTTTTGCTTTCCTATTTTTATGGTCATCCTAATTTTATATCTTAAGTCATGTGTTTGATTTGTTAACTCGAGTTGGTTGTTTCGCTCAAGGCTTTTATTGTTATTTTTTTTTGCTTTGACAATTTTTTTAAATTTATATTTTTAAATTGGTTTATTATAAACTTTTTGATGACACCCAGATCTGGGAATTCATAGGTTATGAGCTTTTTAAGATTTGATCATGTTTAAGATGTATGTTCAGATTTGCTTGGTTTTTACCGATGTTTTCAATCTCATCACCTATGATTTTTTTATTCTTTAAAATTTAATCCTTATTTTTTCAATTGATATTTATTTGATTTTGATTATTTTTTTTTATTAAATTGCATCCTCGGGTTTTTTCTATCAAATTTTATTCTCATTATTTTTGTTGTTTTTATAGGTTTTTTTATTAATATGTTTCTACTAATCTTATTATTCAAAATTAAATTGATTCTTTTCTTTTGCAAATTTTTTTATTAATAGTTTTTCAACATTTTCATCAATCAAAATTAAATTGGATGATATTTAAACTTCTCGATTGAATTTGGATCTATGATTTAACAAGTTGCAAGTTTTTTTAGATTAGACTAGGTTCAGGAGGTTCGCTTGGTTCGCCCTTTATTTTATGCTGATGTTTTTTTTTTGAAGTTTGACTTTTTTTTTTCTGGTTTTCCTTCAGTTAGTTAGTATTGAGTGTATGATAATCTAAATAGGCTCGGATGTGGTTCTTTTTTTATTATTTTTTTGTCAGTTTATTTATTATTATCTTTATAAATATTTAAATTGTTAATTTAACCAATGACATGAGACTTGAATTTTTTTTAACCTATAAATTTTTTTATATTAAAAAAATTGTTCAGATTGCGGTAATGCACAAACAATATGTCTAGTATATACTATAATTATGTTGTGCAACACCATGTGTATCACATAATCCAAACCTAGTTTCCTCCTTTTGTCACTATAATATTATTAGAAAATATAAATTAAAAGAACAAAAATAGAAAATCAATAGGAGAAAATGCAATGTTGCTATTTTTTTTTATTGTAACTCCAAGTACTCTCCAATATTAAATTATATGAATTCTTACTATGAATGAAAATCCAACTAATATGTCAAAGTTGTTTTGAAAATTGAAAGAAAAATCTTGGTATACATAAAAAAAGTTCTTGTTATTAAAACAAAATTGTGCATTGAATCAAACTCTAAGAATTGAAAAGATAGAGTTCACATAAAAAACAATTGATGGAGGAATTGAAAAGATAAAGAGCTCACATAAAAAAACATAAAAGGCAAGATAATTTGCTCAAGGTATTCCATATTAGGATGCTTCTGATTCAATCTTTTTTTAAGCAACAGTTAAACACTACGAGTTCTAAAGGATTAGCAATGATTGACTATGGAAAATTTGAGGATGATAGTAGAGTTGATAAAATAGTATGATGATTGGAATATTAATTATAGAAATTTAGGTATAAGTGTTGAGTTGGTGGTTGAATAAATTTTTAGAATAAAGTATGATTTAATTAATATAGTTAAACAATGACACACTGTATATTAATTAGAATACCAAGTTTAATATTCAACCACAACTTATATACAATTACAATGTGTTAATGCTCATTTACATGAGGATACCATAAAATTCAAGTTCTTTTGAAATCTCAAAATTGACTGGTATTTACACATGTATCAATTCATATATTATACAAGACCATCATCATCTTGGTTTAAAATTTGTTGTAGTAGTGGTTTTGATAGTTGTGACAACTGACATCAGGGTAAACATTATTGCCATTTGAGCATCAATAAGTACACAATATAGGTTTATTGTCTAATATTACAAGGTATGACAGGTAAATTAGAAGGTTCTTGAACGACTTTTCTGTTCACACGAGGAGTCCTTTGAAATGCTGTTTTGATTATTGCTGGCTCTTTAAAAAATAAATCCTAACACAATTATGCATAAAGATCATAATGGATGTTTTGATAATAAACAACAATAATCGGGTGAGTTTTCTAGGCATTTGGAGCTACAATTAAGTTTTGAGGTTTTCAATAGGTCAAATAAATTTTATTAAGAACTTAATTGGTGAAAAATTAAATTTGAAAGCCTAATTCAGGCTTAATTTAGAAGATTGAAATTTTTAAGGACCAAATTTAATTTTTTCAAACTCAATCGGATGAAGTCAGGAGCGAAATTGCAAGAAAATAAAAGTTTGAGGGGTTAATTAAAGGTCATATTGAAGAAATTCAAGACCAATGACCTCTTCGCCAAAAGCGTGTGTATTTAGAAACCAAATTCGACTAACAATAGGGATAGAATTAGCTATTATGCTTAATAGTACTCAAGTTTATTTTACTAACAAGAGTGGTACTAGCTACATCAGCACAACTTTTATGATCTATAAACAAACTACATGCCTTGTTTTGTATATAGCAATGCATATGGAAGATGTTCTCCTTCTAGCTGGAAGTTCCACCCTGGCCAAAACTAAGATTCTTTTGATTTTGATTCTGGACATCCCATAAACCTGATTCCTATTGGGTCCATTAGTTGCTTCAGCCTCTAACCACAACTTAGAATCGTAAAGAGGATGAGTGGAAGTGTTTTCTTCAAGTTTTTCAACTATTGTGGCATTATATGTTTACAAAAAAAAACAAGTCAATTATAATTAGAAGAATTAAAAAAATTACAATAATTAAAAAAGAACTTACAACGAACACTCCTATTTTGTTGTTTACAAACTTCTTCACCCTTCCCTCTATCTCTCTTCCTTATATTAGTTTCCTCTTATAAATTCATTAGAGTAGGCTTGCACCCAAGCTATTTTTCCTGTAAAATAAATAAGTTCTAAGAAAGTCCAACAAATAAATAGTAAATTAAAAACTAATGATTTTTTTAAAAAAACAATTACCATGAGCTTTGCTTGGTTGACAAATGGAAGCATTCCACTAGTGTGCTTGCTCATCGAACAATGTATTTATTTGTTTTGGTTCTGCAACCCAGATCATGAGCACCTTTTAAAGTCTTTCGATGCCTCAAATTCTTGAAATTTCACCTAATTATCCTCTATGACGTGACTTGGTCTATACTTTTTCCATACCGCGACATCATCAAAGTTGGCTTTGTCTTTTGCATATTTGTGGGCATTACACTATAAGTCACGTAGCCTAGTATAAATAATTTTAAATATAAGATTTGCTAATTGCTTTATACTTACCTAATTACAATTAATATAATCATTGATGTTACGAAGTCTACCTCCTTTATTTATTTTGACCATACCATGGTAAGAATCTATTATAATTTCTCTATCAGTATTATACAAATAGCATTTGAATAAAACCAATGTATCTTACTCACTATGATATCTCAAGTCAATGACCTCTAGTAACTTGCCATAATAATCAACTTCAAACTCATTGGAAGTTGAACCCATTACACGAACCCCACTATTATGTCTTTTCACCCTCACTATACTTTTTAGTAAGAAAGACATATTCATTGATGAAAAAAACCTATAGTAACACTGAACCTTTTTTTCATGACTCAAAAATAGGAGTTTCAATCTACTAACATTGCCTTCCATGTTGAAAACCTGGTTAAAGTTAATTAACAATTATTAACGGTCCCAAAAAACCCATAAGTAAATGTATTCTTAGGAGTTATGAATTATTAAATACTTACATGTGTTTTAAATCATGTGGTAAATTATTCATCTTGTAATTTGAAAATTTAATTTTGTGTAGCTTTTGGATTTTGGGATAACAATAATTGATAATGTTGCTTATAATAAATTTAATGAATGGAGTCTATATGAGAATATAAACAAAAATGGTTTAAAACTATATAACTATAAAATTGACTTATCGAACAAAAGGTCTCAATTCATCGTAGTTTAATAACATATAATTATGTGTTTGTTTAAGTTTAATGTTTGTTAAATATCTTCTCCTCATTTTATTCTTTGATAACGGTCACCGAAGATGGAAAAATATTAACAAATTCTCACTTGAAGGTAGTTCACCACCACCATCATATCTTAGAACGTGGATGATTCTTGTTCTCAAGTGAGACTCAAAATAATATGAGGTAAATATTAAAATTTGTTCAACAATATAAACATTATGTATCGAAGCGTTAACATGCGCTTTGTTTTTAATATTTTTTTAAGGATGAGTAGGTATTTGCATACAAGTAATTAAAGATGAATAACTAAATGTTTACAAAATGACAATGAACAATTACTTATAATACATGTAATCCTTAACCTCTCAGATTGATATATCCATCTATACTATATAGGCTATCCATCTATAATAAATGACCCTCTTGATCAAGTGAAATAGGAAATTTCTAATAGATAATTGGATCACAACGAGCCAAGAGAGCCATAAAAGGTTAGGTTGTGCAAAAATTACAAACACTCTGAAAGAAGGACTTGTATATGTTAACTCGAGTGATTTAAAAGTCAAGTGGTCAAGTGAACTCACATAAGATAGCAACCCTTATTAATTAAGTGAAAGAGGTAACAAATAAGGAGGGGCCTATATTCCAAGTCAGGTAAAGATGCATGCATGACATTTAACCGTAAATAATTATACAATGTTTTTGTAAACCTTTTCATAGGAAAAATACCTAGTGGAGTCTATATGGCTCTATTAAATTCAAGACATTAAGGATCTAAAAAGGATTTTGCCAATTCAGCTTGACATAAAAAAGGTCTAGCTTCAAAAGCATGGATACCTCAAGATCAAGAATCATGTTGTAGACCACCTCTTTCTGAAGAACCGAATTTCATAACTCTTACAATAACTTTCATTTCGAAAACCTTTTATGTTGAAAAACCTTTAAATTTCTCACAAAACAAGTAGGTCACCTAAAGAATAAAACCATTTTAAAAAATCTTTGATTTTTTCACAAGCAGGTAAATCACCTAAAGAATGAGATCATTTTGAAGAATCTTTGAGCTTTTCACAAGGTATGTAGGTCACTTGAAGAATGAGACACAAAACAAGTAAGTAACCTGGACAATGAGACCATTTTGACAAACATTTGAAAATTGTCAAGCAAGTAGGTCATTTAGAGAATAAGATAATTTCACAAAACAAGTAAGCAACCTGGAGAATGAGACCATTTCGACAAACATTTGAAAATTGTCAAGCAAGTAGGTAATCTAGAGAATAAGATCATTTGAAAAATCTTTGAATTTTTCACAAAGTAGATACGTTAAATCTTTGAAAATGGTTAAATAGATAGGCAATTAGATAATAAGTTAACCACCTCCTAATTTGGTAAATTTAAAATTTCTTAATGGAGTTACCGATCAACTTGGATATTTTTTAAATGCATTTCAAAAATATCATTTATTCTTTATAAGTTTACTATATAAAGTTTTTTTTTATAAGACTTTATATTGTAGGTGTTGTAAAAAGCTATTGTAATCAAAATTTGACTCTATTTATAAAGAAGCTATCATAACCAAAATTTAATTCTATTTGCTTTTAATTTAGATTTTAAAAGAGGGTTTGAATGAGCCATTAAAATATCATGAACTAATTGTGATTAAATTAAGGTGATATTTATCAATTTGTGGAAATTAGATATTATAATATATGTTTTTTTTTTCTAATATTCAGTTGAAACAAACTATAAAAACAAATTTTGATTTTAAATTTTTTTAAAAAGAGATAAATTTGTTTTTGCAAGGACTTTGAATTCTCTATACTTTAAGACTTTTATATTATAAATACAAATTCTAGTAAATAAAAAAGTACTTCACATATACATATACAGAGAGAAAATCAAAACCCAAAACCACCAATCCATCTCCCTTATTTTTTTATTGCAACTGTCCTCCACGCACTGTCGGCCACCAACCAAAATTGTTTTTTCTTAGTAGCCACCACCAGTGTCGTCCTCCACTAGTAGCCATTAACATCAACAACCACAAGTCGACATCCAGTGCACAAAAAAACCACCTTAAAGCTTCGACTACCAACCTCTCCTCACAGCAAAGCATCGACCGACAGCCTCTCTTCCCAGCAGCCACATCCATTGCTGTCAGGTCTTCCTCTATCCAGTAACAGTCTTTTATAAAAAAAAAAAAAAAAACGACCAGCCTCCTCTCGCTTTCACATGACCAAAGAACCTGAATCATTCAGCCCACAAACAGCAACCCAACACAAACCCAAACCTTTCTATCACCAAAACCTCCCAATGACAACCATAAAAGCTTGTTCTTAGAAAAACAATCTTCCAGTAAGCAGTAGCTAGCTAGGAGTGTAGCAGTCCCAGGTCAAGTTTCTCAACCTAATCCTTTAGCTTTCTCATGTTTTCTTCCATTGAATGCGTGGTTGTAGTTTAGGCTATGCGTTAGGTACAAGAACATGACTTTTCTAAGTTGTGAATATATGAAAAAGATCAAAATAGAAAAGTTGCAGATTGGTGTCTTTTAAAGGAGATGGAAACGTGTTGCCTTCCAAAAAAAAAAAAAAAAAACTCACGTGATAACTCATCGGAGTGTGTTCTTTTCTTCTTTTTGGTTAACTGTGTGCCATGACCTATATTGTTGCGTGGCTTTGTTTACAATCATGTGACCTTCTTCATTTAATTTAGGAAGATGTTTGGTGATGCATCAAAAGCAGAGGGGACAAAGATTGCTGTTTTGAGTGCCAAGTGTGAAATACCATGGCTAGGACATATTTTGTATGTTCTGTTGTTTTCATCACGATGTTTGTTCTTATATATATATATATATATATATATATATATATATATACCATTAGGGTGTATTTGAAAACAGGTGTAAACTGTGTTTTTTCAAATTTTAATTTTTTTTTTGTTTAAAATGAAATTTTTTTAATGTTTTTATATGGTTTAAAATCTTCCTACCGGATATAAAAGTTACTTTCAATATGGTGGAGAGTAGTTTACCAATAATTTTGTACAATCCATGCAATAAAAATTACTCATGAAATTTTGTTAGTTGCTTAGATTTTGGGACTAATGCCACATAAGAAATGTTAATTCCTCATGGTTATTTCCCAAGTCTGAAAAACTCAAACAAAGATATCATTCCCAATTAAATACCAGGCTTTATTATAAAAGTAAAAGCGAAGTCATCTGCCCTTGGAGCCTTCGATCCATCCACATCGTTTGCCTGACTTCTTCCATTGTTGTATCTTGTTCTAGTTGTTTAACTTGCGTGGGAGAAAGTCTACTGAAACCATCTGACCCCATTCTAGCCTTTTCAGTAACGTCTTCTGTAAATAGACTTGAAAAGTATGAAACTGTTGCCTCTTTAATGCCTTTTGGAGAAGTTCGTGTCATGTTATTATGGTCGATTCGTGTAATTATTTTTCTGCTCTTTCTAATATTTACTGCCAAGTGGAAGAATTTGGTATTTTTATATATCCCATAGCTTGCACTAGTTCTGTCTGAACTTTTGCCTCCAAATTGCTTCGATGCATTTACTGACTTCCCATTGCTGTGAGTTAAGTTTTTATAGTTTAGTAATCTCATCTTGTGTTAGTTATCTATCTTCTCCTTCCTTTTCCATTCTCTAAATATTACACTGTATCTGTATCAACTTCGTATCCTGATTACTGAAGTCTCTGCTATTCCACATTCTGGATTTTATAGCCCGATATGCAAGCTTACGAACCAGACTAAACCTGCCAGTGTACTTGAAGCAACACTCCTACCAAGAAGCCTCAAGTCTTTTTCATAAACATGGGTTGAGAAATCCAACAATTTATAAATCAGAATGGTTTCCAGACCTAGTTTTGACACTGCATCCCTAGGACCATTTGACAACGATCAGACAGCCCTCTTGGATACCCGTGAAAAGCGGTCCTGAAAACTTCAAATGACAGCCTCGTGTTGCCAAGGCTCTATCAATATGTCTCATCAATTTACCATGAAATCTTGTATATTGATGGCCATTTAGGGGGTACTCCAATATAGATTACAAGCAAAATGAATCTCCTGAAATCCTTATAGCCAATTTCATTCAAATACCTACTGTTTCTTTCATGATGATGCAACGTTTCATTAAAATCCTCATTAATAATAAAAAAATGGGGTCCCAAAATCAGCTTGTAAAATAAGAAGTTCCTCCCATTTCATTGACCAGACTGCCCGCATAAACTCCTATAAGTGCACAATTAAAACTCTTCTGAATGTGCATTCCAAATATTGTTGTCCATTGCCCACTATATTTAATTAATTGAACCTTAAGTTTACTTTCATCACACTTTACCAAAATCCCACCCGCATTTATTTACTGAATCTACCATAAACCAGTGAGCTATAGGTTCATGCAAATCTATCGCAGCATATTGACCTCTTGAGCTACATTCTAATCTGCAATCTCCCTACCCACCTGTCTTCTAATGTCTGCTGCCAAAACTGTCAAGTCCTTCACATTCCCAAAACCCAAAGCCTGCCTCGCATTGAACAATCCCCTACACTTCATCTTCATTAATATATTCTGCAGTTACAGTAGAACTATAATTTTGAATGTAACGAAGATTCCCTTGTCTGATTTCACAGTCTAATGAATCTGGTGATTCCACCTCACGTTCATCCCCCACCTGCTGAACACTGCCATTGGAAAAAAAGAGCTTCACCTTGTGTTTCCTTCATTTAATAACCATTGGGTGGAAGCTGAATTGATTGTTTGAGTTCATTCAGTTCCTCATTCACAGCGTTTTTGTTACACATTCTAGTTTCATCTCTTTTCACACTGACAACCTTAGGAGTTCCATCACTACTCAACTTTGTTTTATCAGCTTCTCCTCTTGCCACACTGACGGCCTTTTGAGGACCATCACTACTGGACTGTGTTTCATCATCTTCTTCCTCCAGCATGAGGTTGAAGGCCTTCAAGTTGTACTCATTAGCTTCAAAGACTGGAAAATGCAGAGGATCAAGCTCTTGTATAGTAACATGATAATCAGTTCCTCTCAGCTTACGATTTCTGACTCAATGAATCGGCTTTGTCTTGTTCCAATTAAAATGTTAATATGACCACGAATGCTGTATTGAAAACTGATTTTTTCAATAACTCTGCCATATGTTAACAGATTCTTGTTGATGCTAGTTACATTGCAATAAGTAATTGGTAGGTCAGTGACTTCAAGCCAAGCAGACCGATCGATAGGACCATCCGTCTCAATGTTAGGTCTTAATCCATCAAAGTATAAACTTCATGGTACTATATCCAATTCAAATGCTTCCATCATAACATCACAAGAATCAAATAAGACGAGAACTTGTGTTGCACCCATAAACCGAAACCAGTGAATTGCACTCCATTATCAATCGAAGCATGCTTTATCTCTTGATAATTGACTCCTTCGCTTATCACTTCCACTAAGCTATTCCTCATCCACACAATCTCCTCCCCAACAGGATCATGGATAATATTGAAATGCATAGGCACAGTCGGACTACCACTAGCATCTTTGCTTTGCTTCTCCTGAATTACAGTAGACAAATTATTTTGATTACCACCTCATACCACCATGGCATAACTTCTTAAACCCTGTTGTTTAACAGGTACAGGAATATGGTCGACTGGTGGTTTGTTGTTCTGACCCTCCAGGTACTGCCTGATATCGCGTCAGATGGCATGCAGCTTATATGTTCCAAACCAAATACCGTTGATTTGTTTGAAGAAGATCCATGTTCATAGAATTTGATTTCATAGAAACAAAACCAAATCTCCAGTTTCTTCAATTATTTCTATGGGCTATAAACTGGTTAGTCACCTCTCCATACTTAATAAATGTTTCTCTCAAATTCTGATAATCCAACCAAGATTAATGAAATCGCTCAAAATATAGGTGAATCACAGGTTTTAAGGCTATAGTTGGCAGCGGCATGGTAGGCTGGGTTAGGTTTTGATGGTGGTTATACATTGTTGGATTGGTGGTGGGCTGGCTTTGTTCTTGAATTGATTCTTTTTTGTTTAGAAAAGGGGTTGGCAAACGAGGTGCTTGCAGGTAGTGAGCATGGGGGTTGAGGTTAAGGTGTGTTTAGGGTTTTGGGATGATTTGGATTATGGGAGAAGGTGAGGAGTCATGGTTTGTCGGAGATGTGAGCGGTCATGGTTTCGTTGAAGTTATCTTTTAAAATCATGCATGGCCGAGTCTTTTTTTTATATTATTTTTTAATATAAAAGTCATGGCTGCATATCTTAGTATTGTTAAAAAAAAAAAAAAACGTTTATTTTTCTTTTCACAACAAAAATCCAAAAAATATTTAAGCATATTTTATTTTTTTATATATATATTTTTTTGGCATTACAATAAAAAATAAAAGAAATATTTTGCATGCATGTTACGCATGTATTAGAATTTGGTCAAAATTAAAAGGCACATTAATAGATTTATCTAAATTTCAAAAAAGAAAAGAAAAAGAAAAACCAACCTTGGTTTTTCAAAACCTAATTAATAAAAAATGTTTTGTTATTTACTTTTAATATTTAAGATAAATTGATGACTCAAATGTTAAGAGTAACAACACTTCCTCATATATTTTTTTTACTTTTCTCAAGAATAAAATATTTAGTTTAATATTCATTGACGTCAGAATCAAGAGTGTTAAAACTTCTCTATGTAATACTCATGATTGCTAGAATAAAAAATGTTATTTTAAGTTAGGGATATTAACTTTTTTTTAGTATAATATTTACTAATGTCAGAATTGAGGATGTTATTTTAGTCCAATATTCA
>Ga0307517_10012985_pt1 | contig 11361 bp, 5 predicted proteins | sample 23_EM_MG_FD_194515 | JGI IMG/M metagenome (GOLD analysis project Ga0307517, IMG submission 194515) | Populus trichocarpa ectomycorrhiza microbial communities from riparian zone in the Pacific Northwest, United States - 23_EM | ecosystem: Host-associated > Plants > Roots > Unclassified | place... | reverse complement strand
ATTAATCACTCTTGTCTTCTCGGCTTTCCTAAATTTATCAATATTAATTTCAATTCTAAGGTCTATGATGTTCATTATGGCTTATTTATACAAAAATTTATAACTTGGTATAGTTTCAGCCTGTTTCTGACTTACACATATTTTAGCACTTTCAATTATGTTCAATTATGTATTTCATTTTGAATATTTCTTAGACTCGTTTATAGCACATTTCAAAAAAAAAATTCAACTTAAATATTTCTCGTGGTTTTTTATGGCAAGTTCCATTATTTTTTCAACTCAAATATTTCTCATGCCTATATATAACATAATTCAATATTTTTTCAATATAATTATTTTTCATGTCTATTTATAGCATGTTTCAATATTTTTCTAACATAATTATTCTTCATGCCCATTTATGACGCATTACAATATCTTTCCATCTTAGTATTTTTCTTATATCCATTTATAGCATATTCAATTGTTTTTCTATCTTAATATCTTTCTTATGCCTTTTTATAGCATATTTAAATATTTTTTTCCATATCCTATTTTTCTTTTGTCCATTTATGGTGTATTCAAATATCACATAATAAATTCTCCTATTATGGACAATTTAGATATCATAAGTTAAAATCTATCTTTACGATACATTCAAATATCACATATTAAAATTTCATCATTGCGGTCCATTCAGTTTTTTAAATAATAATTTTCACCATTACATTTCATTTAATTCCCATATTTTAAATTCCCATGTATTTAAATTTTTTTTCTTTGCCTTACAAGCATGGTTTGCATAATATTATTTTTCTATCACACGAGCATAATTTATTTATATTAATTCCCTACCACATAGGCATTATTTGCATGAAATTATTTGAGCCTCTATCCAAGTAATTGACTATGATACTCATCAATCATATTAGTCTCCGTCCAAACAACAAACTATATCTGTATTTATAGTCTACGTCCAAACATCCAACTATGATACCATTAAATTTCATTAGTCTTCATCCAAACAAAAGACTATAAATGTATCCAAAGTCTACGTCTAAATATACAACTATCATCAAATCTCATTCTTATATGTCCAAACAATAAATTATATTTGTATACATAGTCTATATCCAATCTTTCGACTATGATACCATCAAATCTCATTAATCTTCATCCAAATAGCAAACTATATATGTATGTATACATAGTCTATATGCAAACGTCCGACTATGATACCATCAAGTCTCATTAGTCTCTATCCAAATGGAGGACTTTCTCACACGTTGCAACCTTCATCTAAACGGTCAGCTTTCTCACACGATTTAGGATCCACCTATGATCAATTTAAAATATATGACAGTTACCGTCATTGTGTTCATTCACAAACACAATATTTATTAGTGTTTTTATAGTCGTCACAAACACAATATTTATTATTGTTGTTCTGGTAGTTCACAACACAATATTTATTGCCATTGTTGCGATCGATTACAAATCACATGTAATATCACCGCTTTTGCAGTCAATTACAAAACTCATCTATTTTTTTTCACCAACATGATTAAATATACATTGAAAATATAACAACTATAAAAAAACATCTTAAATAATTAAAAAGATCAAAGGAGAGTAGAGCAATCTCTTACCTTAAGCTCCTGTTATACAAGCTCCTAAGAAATCAGGTCTCATTTTGGACGTTTCTCCTACAACACCAAACCAATACCTATAATATTCACACTACTAAATTAAAAAATTCACCCATAAAAATTTTCATACCATACATCCCAAAGTTTAAATGATTATCCATACACATCAGAAACATCAATTTTTCATTGCATTCCACAAGTTAATATTTATGTCATCAAATCAAATTTTCACTCAAGACCTTTACATCATTAAAATTTCCATGCTTAAATAACCAATTCATATTCCTATTATACACACTTCCTTATATTTTTTATATTCTCAACCTATATAACTATGCTCAAATATATCAAATTTATATTTTCTTCATATTGACACACATCAACCAAACTCAATTCCAACTAAATTAACAATTTAGCCTAATAAAATCAATTTAACTAAACGTATAAATTTTCTAAACTTATACACTTAAACTTTCTACATTTATATAATAATTCATTCTTATCTTATTTACAACCACCCTCAAGCATCCAAAACATTTAAAACAATGCATATGGGCCATTTAACCATGGTTAATTTCTTAAATTTTCTAAAATTCTTTAAACTAACAATTTGGCTAATTTTTAACAAAATTTTATAATTTTTTCTTAACTCCCTCAATCCATTTCTTTTCAACATGGTACTTTAATACCTAACACAAATCTAATTCACCAATTTCATATACAATTTAAACAATCATCAACTTCCATATTAACAAGGAAACACTACAACACCTATTAAATCCTTCCTCTTATATATATATATAGTTTGCCAATCATTTAATAGTAAAAGTTCCATGTTTTCTTCTCGTCTAAATCTACCGTATTTAATTCATTATTTCCAACACCTTTAGTTTGAAATTCTCATTGGTTCCATAACTTCTTTACACACTCAAGTCCTTAACATTTACATATGCTTTTTTCAAGCCCATTTCACATCATACCAACATTTATTTACAAACATAATTAACTTTAATCACTAATTTTAGAACCTTTATATTAGCTTATCAATATTCAACATAACAAGGTCTACCAACTTCAAGTCCTACTCTTTTCCAAGCACACATTTATAACAGAAAGTTCACATTTCTATACAAATTGTTTTCTAAACCATAATTATTCATATCAATATATTAAATAAATATGTAATCCCGCAATTTTAAAATAATTTATACAATTTTTCAAGATTTCCTATATGGCTGGCCTAAAATGTTAATTTATCATTAATCATATTGTTAATCATTTCCATCATTTATCTCTAATCAATACCTATTTTGTGTCAATTAAAGAAATTTATCAATAATTTCTCATTTTCTCAATATTGAAAGGATTAAAACTATTTCCCTCACCTACCCAACCAAAATCTTTTCTACACCCATATCTCATATCAATACTTCACTTAAACATACAATCACACACAATTCAAATAAATTTCAAAATCAAGAACTTAGTCAATCTTAACAACATTTTGTAACCTTGGCAAAGTATTTACAAATTACATTCTACCCCTTCTTTCCATACAAAATACCCTAGACACCCAAATTTAATATTATACATACAATTTCCCAAGATTTCACCTAATTTCTTCCATTCCCCCAAACCCTCATTCATGGTCGGCCTTATGTAAACTAATCACCCAATGATTTATTTTTCTTTTTCTTTTCTTGGATTGTCATTCTCATCATTATAGAAATTAAATTTAAACTTAACAACATCACTAAAACACTCATATTACCCAATCTTACTAATTTTTGTACATTTTTCTCTTTACAACATATAACACTATTGACTAACTTTTCATAATTCCACGCTTCAACATTCATACACAACTCAAGCATTTCAAAACATCATTCAAAACATCAAAATCAACCCAATTTAAATCAATTTTCATACTCTCTAATTCACTCCACATGGCTGGCCATTTAGAGTCTTAATTTCTCAAAATTTGTTTTCAATTTCTTCACTTATATCCTAAATCATATCATTTAAACCCCATTAACTAACAATCACACAATTTGACATATAAATCAATTTTTTCATAAAACCCAACATTTCTAAAAATTAGGGATTTTCAACCCCCATCCAAATACAACAAAAAAAATGTATTTAAAGCAAAAATAATACCTTAGCATTACCACGCAACCCAATTTAGCAATCCTCTTTCAACAATCTTCAAGAATCCTTGACTCTCTCTTCACTTTGAACACTTTTCCTCTCTAACTTCTCTTCTTCCAACCCTTTTTCTTTGATGTTTATTTCTTGGATGAGTGTCTCTCAGTAGAAATCACCCTCACACATTCGCTAACCCATGATTTTTGGAAGATTTAGCACCAATTTCGAAGAGAAAATGATTAATAAATCAAGCTCTCCTTCTTTAAAGAAGTTGTCAGCCAGAACAATGGAAAAAAGAAAGATTTGGCCAAAATCACAACAATGCCATTAATGAAATGAGTACATGTGTTATTTTCTGTATTTGTTTTACTAATCATCTACACTCTTGTAAGGCCTTTTCAAACTCCGATATACCTAAAATTTTAACCCAAGATAGAAAAATATATTATGGAACTACTTGTAAAATTTCAACTCAATTTAACGTTCAGATTGAGAGTTATGATTGATATCATGAAATTGGGCAATAAGTAATTTTATGCAAAAATCTAAATGTGTACTATTTATTTACTTAAATAATCAAGATTTTCAAACTAATTAATTGGGGACTTTTATCCATAATCATAATAAAAAATTTCCTTAGAGTCTTCACCACTTTCAGTCAAAATAGTGTGATTATATACAGGGCTTATACCGGTGATCAATGTTTTTCTCACGCAAAATCATACATTATTTTATTTAGATTTTCACTCTATTATTATTATTATTATTATTATTATTATTATTATTATCATCATCATCATCATCATCTAACTATTTTCACCCTAATTTATATAAAAACAATTAAATAATTATTTTACCTAATTAAGAAATTTATTGATTTGTCACTATGTTGACATTTCACATACCAATTTATTATTTTATCTCATCATAAGTTTAAATTAATTTACTGGGGATGTTCATCCTGAATTGCCCCTCATTGAAATCAATTATAATAAAAACAAAAACCATAATGAAATTATGTAAATCCCCTCGGCCTTAATATTTGTTTGCTTTAAAGGGCAATTCATTCATTTCACTATGCAATTAAGACTTAGACTAAAAAGCCCCCCTGCACTTCAGTTTAATTTTTTTTTTCTACTTCCAAGTATAATTAAGTCATTTTACTATGAAAAAAAAGAAAAAAACAAGAAGACAGATTTACAACCACCCAATTTGATAAGCCAACTGAACCACGTGAAAATACCATTTTATCCCCCAATCTTTAATTCTCTTGTTATTTTTCTTAATGGTAAAAATGTTATTTTACTATGTAATACCCACAGTAAAACACTGATCCCTTTTAGTTTGTTTCTTTAATATATGCACAAACACACACACACACCTTAAAGTTTAATTAATGATCCTATAACTTGATTGAATCACTTTCTAAATTGAGTTCAACAACATTGGGCTCGATCATTAAAAATTTAGTCATGGTAGGTTTACACCTTGTCCACGTGGTTCATGTCATTTAGTTTGAGGTAAGACTCATAATACACACAAGCTTAAAGTCTAATCGATGATAAAACTCATCTATATATCCATAGGTCCAAGTGTAAATTGAAACCTTTAGACCTTAAGCATATCATTGACCCATTACATCACTGAATATAGGCTTATCGTATTGGTTGAGCCTCCTACAAGCCTTGTTGACCTAACATGTTCATAAAACCCATTTTCAAATTATATTAGGGTGTCTAATGAGCCCATCAAGGCAACATCCCAAGGTAAAGACTTGATGGGATTTAACTTGATGAGATTCCAGAATAGTCAGACACACCTCGATACCAATCGTTCAACCTTGGGTGTATCACCTCTGGGTCATATAGTATACTCACTACCAACCATTGCCATAGGGATAGAATGTGCAAGCAATAAATAAAGGCATGCTTATTAGCCACGTGTCAATAGAGATTGATCTTATTATCATTATCAATATTACACGGTTCATACACTACTAGAAATTCAACAAATACAAACAGAATTACTGATGATTTTTTTCGTCAGTATTTTGCGGTGATATTTACTGACAGAAAATTTTCCATCGCTAAATTTATCAGTATATACAAACAGAAACACTCCGTTTGTATATACCGAGGGAATCCCGGACGGAATATGAAGAAAAAATAAAAAACAAGTTGTGCAATGACGTGTAAGTTTTTGTGGATGATTTTACCGACGAAATAACAATTGGATACAAACCGGGTTGTCCATATAGTGACGTGTCAAAAACACCAACCAATTTACCGACGGATTGACAGACAAAATAATTATGTTGGTAATTCCATCTGTAATAGTTAATATATGACTAGGTCATCGACCTTCCCCTCCCCTATTTCTCCTTCTTCTCCCCCCTGCATCTAACCCCAACATTAACAACCAGCTCCCTCGCTCCTCATCTCAACAAAATCCTTTCTAGTCTCAGTATCCGTGTTTTGATTTATTGTGGATTTTTTATTTTTAGTAAGTAAATCTATCTTATTTTTTTTTAATTTTAATACAATTTTAAAATGTCTATTTTATTATTGGTTTTTTTTAGTATATGTATTTTGTTTGGGTGTTTAGTTTACTTGTTTTATTGTTTTTTTTCGCAAACATGTAGTTTGGATTTATAATTTGGTACATGTAGTATGGATCTATAATTTGATACTTGTTTGTTTTAAATTTTGTAAAATTATATTTTTTTGTAAATTGTTAAAACTTATATCGATTTTTCGACTTAGGTGTGTTGTGATGAAATAAACAATGACTTGTTTAACGGGCCTATTTTAATTTTTACCAATTTGATTGCCGAGTTGTAATTTTCATAAATTAATGTGTATAAATTTGTATGTACGTCGTAGATAATTGATATTGAATATTTAAGAGATGTTTGAAAGTAAGTTGGATAATCTTATTTAACGTAGTTAATTAATATATGTTGTCATCATTGTTTTATAGAGGTTCAATAGAAGTCATGGATGATCGTTCATGGATGTATCGAGATTCACCCCAAGGATTGCAGATGATGGATTATTGTAATGAGGTTCAGAATTTTATTAATTTCGCAATATCTATTTCAAGAAATTTTAGTAAAGGCAATATTAGATGTTCGTGCAGGAGGTGTAAGAATAAAAAGTTTCTTCATTAAGATGTTATAACGATGCATCTTCTACACAAAGGATTCATGGAGGATTACCTGTGTTGGTATGCACACGGAGAGATATTTGTGAGTAACGAGAGCAAGGTAGGAAGGATGGATGGGTCAACTTCTAGTGCTAGCAACGTGCATAAAGTTGTAGATGACAAAAGTAATCCTTACAAGAATATGGTTATGAATGCAATGAGAATGAACCAAGGTAATGGCAGTCAATGTCCAATCGTAGAAGAAGAAACTAATATAAAATCCGTTCATCGATGTAGGTTGCGTGACTTTTGGTATGAAGCGTAGAAAAAAGCAAAAAAAAATACACTTGAGATAACGATTTACAAGGCTGGAATGACGTGGCGGGTTGGAGGGATTTCAGGCCGCCATACATCCCGGAGGATATATGAGCGTAATATATCCAGCACATGACGTCTAAGCGGTTCACATGACGCTCACAGTCTGGTACTGAGAACCGGAACTGGCAAATTCACAGTTCGGTTACCACGCACACCGGCGGCTTTATTCCATTCGTTGCACATGCGAAACAGATAGTAAGATTAATTTTAATGACATCTAGGATTAATTAATTTGTTGTTATTTATAAATATATTTAACTTGCAATATTTTTTTTTCTTACAGGCTACGTTTCTTAGACGTGAGCCGAGCCCATTGAAGCTTTTTGTAGAGACGCACATGCGGAGTGAAGACCACCAAAAGAGGTGCAACAATTCATTGACAACCGCACTCAACACTTTGTGGTATGTTCATTGAACTATTTTCTTTCGTAAGTTATTATTTTCTTGAATTGAATTTGATGATATCTTTTTTAATTTTCAGGAGACATACAATAACTGGTTTAAAAAGAGATACGGGGACGATCCTTTGACCCATCTGGGTTTCAATCCGAATTTATGGATGGAGGTAGGATCGTCTGGTGGACACGATAAAAATCGGATGTACAAACTCTCCAACACTACGACCAAAAACTTGCGAGCGGCCCGTAGTGCCTCAACTGTTGAGAGCTCCCAATCGGTATCGAGTACCCAGTCTCAAGAGATTGTAGCCTTGCAACAACACACGGCTCATCTCACTGAAAAATATGAGCGACTCTCGACGGATTATGAACAACTCCATCAAATGGTGATGGACATGAGATCACAAATAGGTGGTACGTGTGAGCCCTCTTTTTGGTCATATGGTTCTCGGAACGACCAGCCTCCTTCTCCTCCTCCAGCGCCGTCATTGTTCTAGTTTAATTTTTATTTATACAAATAAAATTGTAATGAATATTTGGATTTTATTAATATAAAATTTTATTATATTATTCAGTTTTATTTTTACATATTTCAATTGTATACTATTTTATTTGTTTATTTATTTTCTTTTTTTTACCCATATAATTTTATATTAATTATTCTATACAATTTTTTTTAAAAAAATATTTTTTAATTATCACGGATGAATTTACAGACGGAATCCATTTGTCGGTATTTTTTAGAGAGTTGGAACAAATTTATTGCCTATGTCACTATCACCGATGGGAATATAGACGGAATCTATCTGTCGGTATATTCCAGAGAATTTGAAAAAAATTACTTTATATGCCACTATCACTAATGGAAATATACTAACAGAATATTTTCGTCGGTAATTTTTATCTGTAAAACCATCGGATTTTTTTTTACCGACAGAATTAGCGACAGATAGTGGAATTACTGACAAACGGTATATCGACGGACACATTTCGTCGGTGAATGAGTCGGTAAAATTTTCACCGATAGAGTGTTAATCTCACGCCAACAAAAAAATTCCGTTAGTAAAACTACTAAATAGTATAAATAGTATATTGATAATATTGTACTGCCCCATGATTAGGAAAGCCTGGAGGCACAGCTCTGCTTGGCACTGAGAATCCTTCGCAAGCTCAACATTTGTCCCTATGACTCGTTCAAACTTCCATCAACCTGTAAAAATCGGAGGCATATCTTGTTCTTTGTGAGTTTTTATTACCATACCCAAAGTGAAAATAACAGAGGAAAAAAAGTTAATTTACTAACACCATATCCAATGTTAACGAGAAGATAAGCGAACAAATCAATCTGCACAAACTTTCTGACCCTCCATGTGTGTGAAAGCTTCATGGCGAGTGGTGGAAATATTATGCGTGACGAGAAGAATATTGCTCGAAAGGAAATCGAACGGCAAAGGAGGCAGCAAATGTCAACTCTTCATGCTTCACCTCAGAGCCTCCTCCCTCTTGAATCAATCAAGTTCAAGAAACTTTTTTTAATATTGTTCCTTGCTTTTTTTAACTATAACATTTAATTCTAATTTATAATAATGATAAATATAATGTAAGAAAAATCCCTCTACAGAGAAACACCTCCCAATATATAAAACTATGACAATATAATAGAATAATATTATGATAAAAGGAGAAGGCATGAAAAACTTAATTTAATTAAATGCTACAACTTCATTCTAGAAAGCTTACCAATATTCTCATCATAATAGTTTTGGTCGCAACTTTGTTCGTCCTCGTATTATAAATACTATTTAGAATTATAATATCGATTGTGATCTAAAATATTTTTTATTTAAAAATATATTATAATAATATTTTATATTTTTAAATAATTAAATTAAAATTTTAAAAAATACAATTTACATGGCATTCCAAAATAAATGAATGTCCCGCGGGAGCAGGCAATGATATATTGTTTACCAAATACGTGACACTTTTGTGCTAGAGATTGGCTAGACCTTATCAAGCATTGTACCAAGTCTTTTATAATGCTTATCATATTATTATTATTATTATTATTATTATTATGGATGGTTGAATTGGCTTCACACGTGGCCATGGATAAGATTGGATGGTACGGCCTTACATTAAAGATGATGTGGTGGAGGCTAAACTGCCCATCAAATTCATCCACGGTCATCTTTACCCCTTTTTGGTTTTTGTGGTAGATGACATCTACAAAAGTCAATTCCCTTATCCTCTCGTCATCATTTCTCTTCGATGCCCTCTAGTTTCTTGCCCCTGCGACCCTTTCTTTTTTCTTCTAAAAGAAATGGACTTTTAAATCAAATAAAAATAAATATATAGTCTTTGTTCATTTGACGGTGCAATATTTTACACAAATTATTCACATTTGATAACTTTTAATTAAGGAATATATAAAAATTCAAGGCACCGTTTTGGTATCATTTCCGTTTTTTATTACTAACTTCAAAACTTGTTTGGTTTCTTCTTCTCCCCCACAAAATGCACCTACTTTTAATTGGATAACTTGAGTTATTCAAGTGCCCTGGCCAGGATGCATTCACTATGGATTCGACCTCCACCTGCCACTTTGAAAACCCATACTCAGTTTGACTTGATTATAAAGATTGCACTCTCGATCCTTAGACACGGTCTTAGTCTCGCCTTAAACCCTAAGATTCGCACACCTAAACCCTAGTGCCTTAAACTCAGTTTTATTTGAACCTCAACACCAGTCCCAACCTAAATCATATCATGACACCGAACTTGCATGAACTTCAAATGCCTAGAACCTAGTCCTAAACTAACTCTAGGTCCCGTTTTGAACCTGGAATCGACTTCTTGGCACCTGGATCAAGTCTATCTGCCTTGAATCTTGGGCATCTTATACCCTAAGCATCGTTCTTGACCCAAACCTTAGACTTTGATGTGGATGGGTTTGAAAAGTCTGATAGTTAGGTGTAGATCTTTTAACGATGAATTGTAAATTTTTAAGAGAAAAAGATCATATCGGTAATAAAGTATGAATTCAAGTTCTTGTGTGAAAATCCTTTTTGACAACAAATCTATATTTTTCTTTGCTTGTTATCTTTGTGTTGTCTGTTAGAATTGGTCTAAGATCAACTTCCGAGTGTCCTGGATCAGGTTTTATCCCGAACTTTGATCGCTCTAAACTTGGTCCCCGAATGCATGGTTCCAAGTTGAATCTTGAGCCTCCCGAACCAAATCTCAGCCCCAACCCAAATTGGTCCCAGATAGAATACTAAACACCCTAAAACTTGGTTTATTATTGAATCCTAAGAACCCTTAACCTGGTCTTGGCGCTGGCACAAACCTTTTGTTTTTCTAAAATTGTGGCCGTGTTACTTTTTACTAACTGATGCTTGTTGTTAGGGAGCTTGATAATGGATGTACTAATCCTTTTGTTTCTTTCTTAATTAGTTGTAAAACTGAGATGATTAGTCTTGATTATGGCAAATTGGAGGTTATTTTTAATAATAAGCAACATTGTAACCTATGAGAAGCAACATATTTTTAATAAAACTGAGATGTTGTTGCTCTTAAATCAAATAAATTCTTAAAAAATCAAATAATGTCGCTCTAAATTCTTATGGCAAATTTCCATGTATTTCTTTATTTAAATCAAATAA
>Ga0307517_10012984_pt1 | contig 11362 bp, 11 predicted proteins | sample 23_EM_MG_FD_194515 | JGI IMG/M metagenome (GOLD analysis project Ga0307517, IMG submission 194515) | Populus trichocarpa ectomycorrhiza microbial communities from riparian zone in the Pacific Northwest, United States - 23_EM | ecosystem: Host-associated > Plants > Roots > Unclassified | place... | reverse complement strand
GTCGGCTTCCTCCCAATTCTCCCAATTTACGCCGTCGTCATGCGCGATCGTGAACTGGATCGCATCGACGCGCTGGAAATAGGCGGCGTCGAGCACATGCTGCCGGCCCGGTCGCGCTTTCGCCTGCTGGCCGAGCAGATTGGAAAGCGCGTCGTTGACCGGGTCAAGCGGCGCCACCGCGGGCAAGCCGAGCGCACGGCACCGTGTCTCGAGCGAGCGGCGCATTTCGCTCGACACCAGGGTGAACAGCACCAGTCCCGGATTATGCGCGATCTCCTGCAGGATACGCTCGAGATGCGGTTCGCTGCGCACCATCGGCCAGAAATGGCGGATCGTCTCGACATCGTCGAACTGCGCCAGCGCGGCCTTGGCGATATTCTCCAGCGTCTCGCCGGTGGAGTCCGACAAGAGGTGCAGATGGAGCCTCACGAGCGTCGATCCGGAAAGCCTGTGGAGAACATCGGCAAAACCGCTAGCGCAACCCGACCCATCGGCCAAGCGACCCCGGGCGGTGGAAAAGTCATCGCGCTATCCACACCCCGGCCAACAGCTGATCGTTTCCCGCCCAGCCTGTGAATAACGGGGACGGTGGCGGCGAATCGGCGGCGGCGCGTGGGGTCTCGACCGTCAAGCTGTTGGCATTTGCGGGACAGACGCCTAACCCCCGGCATCCACGCGCCAACAACTGCAACAACCTTCTTATCTATATATCTATATGACTCTTGAATCGGACCAGGTTGGGGATAAGCCCCTGCTCGCGACGCTGCGTGGCGAGCGCCGGGACGTGCCTCCAGTTTGGCTGATGCGTCAGGCGGGTCGCTATCTTCCCGAATATCGCGCACTGCGGGCCGACAAGGGTGGGTTCCTCGATCTCGTGACCGACAGCGAGGCGGCGTGCGAAGTCACGCTCCAGCCGATCCGCCGCTTCGGGATGGACGGCGCGATCCTGTTTTCCGACATCCTGATGGTGCCCTGGGCGATGGGGCAGGATCTGTGGTTCGAGGAAGGCGAAGGCCCGCGGCTGGCGCCCAAGCTCGCGGATAGCGCGTTCAATGCCCTGCCGATGACGCTGGAGCGGCTGGAGCCGGTCTATGCGACTGTCCGGCGGGTCGCGGCTCAGATGCCGCCTCAGACGACGCTGCTGGGCTTTGCCGGGAGCCCCTGGACCGTCGCGACCTATATGGTCGCCGGCCAAGGCAGCCGCGACCAGGGCGAGACGCGGCGCTTGGCCTATCGCGATCCCGAAGCCTTCGCCGCGATCATCGCGGTGATAGAGTCGGTGACGATAGAGTATCTGTCGAAACAGATAGAGGCGGGCGCCGAGGCCGTGCAATTGTTCGACAGCTGGTCGGGCAGTCTTGCGCCGACCGAATTCGAGCGCTGGGTGATCGCGCCCACCGCGCGGATCGTCGATGCGATCGGCCGGCTTCATCCCGACACGCCGGTAATCGGTTTCCCCAAGGGCGCCGGCGCGAAACTCGCCGCTTATGCGCGCGAGACCGGGATCGCCGCGGTCGGCGTTGACGAGACGATCGACCCGATATGGGCGAACGAGGCGCTGCCAGAAAATCTTCCCGTCCAGGGCAATCTCGATCCACTAGCGCTGAACGCCGGCGGTGACGCCATGACGTCGGCGGTTGCGCGAATCCTTGCCGCATTCGCCGATCGCCCGCATATCTTCAACCTGGGCCACGGCATCCTGCCCGACACGCCGATCGCGCATGTCGAGCAGTTGTTGGCATTGGTAAGGGACCGTTGATGGAATTCCTCGCCTCGATCTATCTGTGGCTGAAGGCGGCGCACGTTATTTTTGTGATCTTCTGGATGGCCGGGCTGTTCATGCTGCCGCGCTATCTCGTGCATCACCAGGAAGCGCTGGGCACGCCCGAGGCCGAAAAATGGATCGAACGCGAGGGCAAGCTTCGGCGCGTCATCCTGACCCCGTCGATGATCCTGGTCTGGGTGTTCGGGCTGACCATCGCGACAGTCGGCCAGCATTGGCAGGAAGGCTGGCTCCACGCCAAGCTGTTGCTGGTGATCCTGATGACCGGCTATCATGGCTGGATGACCGCTTATGCCAAGAAGCTCGCGGCAGGGAACGCGACGTTGACGTCCAAGCAGCTTCGTCTGGTCAACGAGCTGCCTGCGTTGTTCGTTGCGCTGATCGTGATCCTCGTCGTCGTCAAACCCTTCTGATCGCCTTGACTTGAGCGTGTCGCGTCCATAAGTCCCATCGGCGAGCGCCGCCCTCTTCCGGGTAGCGTGCTCAGTCTTCTCCTCCAGCATTGTCGCGTTCCTTCGCAGACACACGCTCGAAAACTCCCCCCAGACTCCCGGACACGCCCGAAATGCATCTCAAAGACCTCAAAAAGAAATCCCCCGCAGAGCTGGTCGCGATGGCCGAGGAGCTCGGCGTCGAGAGCGCCTCCACGCTCCGCAAGCAGGATCTGCTGTTCGCGATCCTCAAGGAACAGGCCGAAAACGGCGACCAGATCATGGGTCTGGGCACGATCGAAGTGCTGCCCGACGGCTTCGGCTTTCTGCGCAGCCCCGAGGCGAATTACCTCGCCGGCCCCGACGACATCTACATCTCGCCCAATCAGGTCCGCAAGTTCGGCCTGCGCACCGGTGACACGGTCGAAGGCGAGATCCGCGGCCCCAAGGACGGCGAGCGCTATTTCGCGCTGACGCGCCTCACCGCGGTCAATTTCGACGACCCCGACGTCGTCCGCCACCGCGTCAATTTCGACAACCTCACGCCGCTCTATCCTGAGAGCAAGCTTACGCTCGACGCAACCGATCCGACCGCCAAGGACAAGTCGGCGCGCGTGATCGACATCGTCAGCCCGCAGGGCAAGGGCCAGCGCACGCTGATCGTCGCGCCGCCGCGCGTCGGCAAGACGGTGATGCTGCAGAACATCGCCAAGGCGATCACCGACAACCATCCTGAAGTCTTCCTGATCGTCCTATTGATCGACGAGCGCCCGGAAGAAGTCACCGACATGCAGCGCAGCGTGAAGGGCGAGGTCGTTTCCTCGACCTTCGACGAGCCCGCGACGCGCCACGTCCAGGTCGCCGAAATGGTGATCGAAAAGGCCAAGCGGCTGGTCGAGCACAAGAAGGACGTCGTGATCCTGCTCGACTCGATCACCCGCCTCGGCCGCGCCTACAACACCGTCGTGCCAAGCTCGGGCAAGGTCCTGACCGGCGGTGTCGACGCTAACGCGCTGCAGCGCCCGAAGCGCTTCTTCGGCGCCGCGCGCAACATCGAGGAAGGCGGCTCGCTCTCGATCATCGCCACTGCGCTGATCGATACCGGCAGCCGGATGGACGAAGTCATTTTCGAAGAGTTCAAGGGCACCGGTAATTCGGAAATCGTGCTCGACCGCAAGGTCGCCGACAAGCGCATCTTCCCGGCGCTCGACGTCGGCAAGTCCGGCACGCGCAAGGAAGAGCTGCTGGTCGATCAGGGCAAGCTGTCGAAGATGTGGGTCCTGCGCCGCATCCTGATGCAGATGGGCACGATCGACGCGATGGAATTCCTGCTCGACAAGATGAAGAACTCGAAGACCAACGAGGATTTCTTCGACTCGATGAACCAATAGGAAGCGGCTTGGATTAGCGGAGCTAATCCAGGACTCGCGACCAGACGGCCGGCGGGGCAAGGCCCCGGCCGACGGCGCGGATTTACTCCGCGCCGTTTTTGTTTCCGCATCCCTAAACCCGCCGCGGCAAAGCCGCGTCGCCGGCCCTCGCTTGAGCGAGGCGGGCCAATGCGCGCTGGAGCCTCGCTTTAGCTTCGCTAAACCGTTAGGCCGCGCGCCTATGTTCGACTTCGCCGACATCCTAACCCCCGCCGCGCTCGCCGTTCTCGGTCAGGTCATCCTGATCGACCTCACCCTCGCGGGCGACAACGTCGTCGTACTCGGCACGCTCGCCGCGGGATTCCCCCCGGCGCAACGCAAGCGGATCCTCGCGATCGGCGTCGGTATCGCAATGGTGTGCCTGATCGGCTTCGCGCTGGTTGCGACGCAATTGCTCAGCATCGTCGGCCTGCTGTTCGCCGGTGGTCTGCTCTTGCTGTGGGTGGCGTGGAAACTGTTCCGCGAACTCCACCCGGCGGCGCCCGCCGCCCCGGTCGACGATCCCGACACGCCGCAGGTGGAAGGCCCACCTTCCACCCGCAACTTCGGCCGCGCGATCGTCTCGGTCGCGATCGCCGATTTGTCGATGAGCCTCGACAACGTGCTCGCGGTCGCCGGCACCGCGCGCGATCACCCCGCGGTGCTGTTCATCGGCCTCGCGCTGTCGGTGACATTGATGGGTCTCGCCGCCAACATCGTCGCGCGGCTGATCGAGCGGTTCCGTTGGATCATCTATCTAGGGCTGGCCGTGATCCTCTACGTCGCGGGCAAGATGATCTACGAAGGCTTCATCGACCCGCAGGTCGGGGTCGGGCGGCTGTTCGGCTGGGTGTGACGGAGCAAGTCTTTTTCAGCCACGCTTGAGGCGCTGATCGATGGACATCGCCGCGTTCTTTTCCGCCCAGTCGCTGGCCGTATTGGGCGAGGTGATCGTCATCGATCTCGCGCTCGCTGGGGATAATGCGGTCGTGGTCGGCGCGCTCGCCGCCGGTCTGCCGCGCGAACAGCAGAAACGCGTCATTCTGATCGGCACTATCGCCGCTCTGGCGCTGCGCATCGGCTTCGCGCTCGCCGCAACTTGGCTGCTCCATTTCATCGGCGTGCTCGCCGCAGGCGGCCTGTTGCTGCTATGGGTCGCGTGGAAGATGTGGCGCGAATTGCGGCGCCCGGCGGATCGCGAGCGCAAGGATGCCGGATCGGCCAAGAACTTCGGGCGCGCGGTGCTCGCGGTCGCGGTCGCCGATATCAGCATGAGCCTCGACAACGTGTTGGGTGTCGCCGGCGCCGCGCGCGACCATCCGGCAATCCTGGTGTTCGGGCTGGTATTCTCGGTGGCGATGATGGGCCTGGCCGCGAACTACATAGCCAAAGTCATCGACCGCTACCGCTGGATCGCGTTCGTCGGGCTCGCGGTGATCCTCTGGGTGGCCGTCTCGATGATCTACGACGGGCTGACCGATCGCAAGCTGGGCGTGCTGCCCGCGCTTGGCGTCGAGATGAATGTGCCGCAACTGCCGAAGATATAACGATAATCTACAGATTCTCGCGGAAGAACGCCATCGTTCGCTCATCGGCCTGGCGAGCAGCATCGTCGGCCCGGCGCTTGCCGAATTCCGTCGCGAACCCGTGATCGACGCCGGGATAGTCGTGCAGCGTGACTCTGGGATGGTCGTCGAGTCCCTCGTGCATCTTGGCCTGGACGTCGGGCGTGACGAAGTGGTCGTCGCCGGCGATATGGAGCATCAGCGGTCGTGCGATCGCGTGTTTCTCGCCGAGCAAGCCATCAACCCCGACCGCATAATAGCCGACACTCGCGTCCACATCGGTCCGCGCCGCGGTCATATAGGCCAGCCGCCCGCCGAGGCAGTAGCCGACCGCGCCGACCTTGCCGCCGCCGACCCGGGCGCGCGCGGCGCGGATCGTCGCTTCGATGTCGCGGATGCCGGCATCCTGGTTGAACTTGCCCATCCAGCCGAGCGCCGCCTGGAACTGGTCGGGAATGTCGGGATCCAGCTCGATTCCCGGCTCGAGCCGCCAGAACAAGTCCGGCGCGACAGCCAGATAGCCCGCCTCGGCAAGCTGGTCGCACTTGCGGCGGATGCCGGCATTGACCCCGAAAATCTCCTGGATAACGACGATTGCCGCACTCGCGTTGCCGCCGGCCGGCTCAGCGGTATAAGCGTCGAACGCGCCGTCGTGGTCGAACGTCGGGATGCTGATGGTGGCGGACAATCTCGCTCTCCTTGCTAGGCGCCGCGATACCGGGGCATAGAGGCGGACACGGTAGCAGCACGCTTGCGCTGCTCAAGCGGAAGGTTGGCGATGAAAATCAATGTCGAGGTGGATTGCACCCCCGAGGAAGCGCGCCGCGCGGTCGGCTTGCCCGACCTGTCGCCGATCCATGACGTCTATATCAAATCGATCCTCGGCGCGATGGATGGCACCGCGGTGAAGCCGGAACTGCTTGAAAATATGATGAAAAACTGGATGCCGATGGGCGACGCCAGCATGGCGTTCTGGCGCGGCCTGTTCGACAACGCGACCGGCAAGACCAAGGATTGACGCCCGACGGGCGGCGGGATGGACACGATCTATGCCCCCTCGACCGGCACCCCGCCGGCCGCGATCGCGATCGTCCGGATCAGTGGGCCAGCGGCAATGGCGACGGCGCGTGCACTAGCCGGCGATCTCCCTGCTCCACGTGAAGCGCGCGTGCGCACGCTGCACGATCCGTCGAGCGGCGATCATCTCGACCGGGCGCTAGTTTTGGTGTTCCCGGGCCCGGCGACCGCGACCGGCGAGGATCTGGTCGAGTTGCATCTGCACGGCGGGCGTGCCGTAGTCGCGGCGGTCGAGTCCGCACTAGCGACGCAACCTGGACTCCGCCGCGCCGAACCCGGCGAGTTCACACGACGTGCGCTGGCCAATGGCCGGATCGACCTGGCCGAGGCCGAAGGACTCGGCGACCTGCTGACCGCTGAGACCGAATTGCAGCGCCGCGCGGCGCTGGCGATGGCCGATGGTGCGCTGTCGCGGCGGATCGCGGCATGGCGGGGCGAGTTGCTGGGGCTTGCTGCGCAGATCGAGGCATCGCTCGATTTTGCGGACGAGGCGGATGTTCCGGCGGTGTTGGTCGACGGCATTCGGGATCGGGCCAGATTGGTGGCAGGCGAGATGGCGGCGACTCTGGCCGCACCGACGGTCGAACGCTTGCGCGACGGTGTACGCGTCGTCCTCGCCGGTCCGCCAAACGGTGGCAAGTCGACCCTGCTCAACGCGCTTGTGCGACGCGATGCGGCGATCGTCTCGCCGATCGCCGGTACCACGCGCGATCGCATCGAGGTATCGGTGGCTCGCGACGGCATCCCGTTCGTGCTGATCGATACAGCGGGCTTACGCCCATCCACCGACGATGCGATCGAGCGAATCGGCATCGCCCGCGCGGATGAAGCGATCGCCGCCGCCGACCTCGTGCTGTGGCTCGGCGACGATGCTCCGCCGACGCCTGCGATTTGGCTGCACGCGCGTGCCGATCTGCCGGGCCGGGCCCAGGCGCCCGCCGGATCGATCCTCGCGGTCTCCGCACAACAGGATGAGTCGGTTGAGGCGCTGTGGGACGTCATCGCCGGCCACGCATCGGCGCTGATTCCCAAACCCGGCGATCTCGCGATTAATGCCAGGCAAGCGGGACATTGCCAGGAAGCCGCCGAGGCGCTGGACGACGTCGATTCCGCTGACGAACTCGTGGTCGCCGATGCCTTGCGCCGCGCCAATACAGCGCTCGCCCGGATTACCGGCGATGTCGGGGTCGAAGCCATGCTTGACGCCTTGTTCGGCAAGTTCTGCATCGGAAAATGAGTGTTCCACGTGGAACAAGATGCTAACCGCCCCCGCATGAGCGATTTCGATGTCATCGTCATCGGTGGCGGCCATGCCGGCGTCGAGGCTGCTGCGGCGACCGCGCGGCGCGGCGCGCGGGTCGCGCTGGTCACGTTCGATGCCGCCAATATCGGCGCCATGTCCTGCAATCCGAGCATCGGCGGGCTCGGCAAGGGCCATTTGATCCGCGAGGTTGACGCCTGCGACGGTCTCATCGGACGCGCCGCAGACGCCGGAGCAATCCACTATCGCTTGCTCAATCGCAGCAAGGGCGCAGCAGTGCGCGGCCCTAGGGTGCAAGCCGACCGGAAGCGATTTGGGGCTGCAGTTCGGGTCATGCTCAAGACTCATGAAAGCGTGAACATCGTGACCGGCGAGGCTGTCTCGTTGGTCATTGAACGGGACGCGATAGCGGGCGTCGCGTTGGCCGACGGCGCTGTGATCACCGCTCCTGCGGTCGTGCTGGCGACGGGCACGTTCCTTGGCGCGCGGATGTTTCGCGGCGAGGATCGCGAGGCTGGCGGCCGGCTTGGCGAGCGAGCGGCGACTGCGATGGCGGGTCAGTTGCGCGCGCTCGGTCTGCCGATGGCGCGGCTCAAGACCGGCACGCCGCCGCGGCTCGACGGACGCACGATCGACTGGGCGCGGCTCGAACGCCAGCCGTCCGACGACGAGCCGTGGACCATGTCGCCACTTTCGTCTGGTCGGCTCCTCCCTCAGCTCGCCTGTGCGATAACGCGTACGACCGAGCAAACGCATGACGTCATTCACGCAGCGCTCGATCGCTCGCCATTATTCGGTGGTGCGATCGAGGGGGCCGGGCCGCGTTATTGCCCGTCGATCGAAGACAAGGTTCATCGGTTCGGCGACCGCGATGGGCATCAAATCTTCCTCGAGCCTGAGGGGTTGGACGACGCGACCGTCTACCCCAACGGAATTTCGACCTCGCTTCCCGCTGACACTCAGGCGGACCTGATTGCATCGATCCCGGGACTCGAGCGGACGCGGATAACGGCGTTCGGATACGCGGTCGAATACGATCACATCGATCCGCGCGCGCTCGACCACCGGCTCGAACTAGCCGCGCTGCGGGGCCTGTTCTGCGCAGGCCAAATCAACGGCACGACGGGCTACGAGGAGGCGGCGGCGCAGGGTCTCATCGCCGGCGCTAACGCCGCGGCGCTGGCGCTAGGGCTCGACGCGTTTCTTCCCGATCGCACGCAAAGCTATCTCGGTGTCATGATCGACGATTTGGTGCTGCAGGGGGTCACAGAGCCGTATCGCATGCTCACGGCGCGCGCCGAATTCCGATTGCGTTTGCGCGCCGACAATGCGGAGACTCGGCTATCGCCAGTTGCGGGGGCAGCAGGCCTGCTCAGCGCAGAGCGGCTGCAGCATGTTCGCGCCCGCGAAGCTGAGCGCGAGGCGATCGACGGCGCGCTTACCCGCCCCATCACCGCTAGCGCGCTCGCACATACGGGTATCGGTCAGGACGGCGCGCGTCGCACTGCGCGCGAGTGGCTGCGCTTCCCCAACGTCGCGTTGGCTGATGTCGCGCCCGATCTCGCTGACGCCATGACGCCAGTCATTGCCGAGGCGATCGACGACGCCCGTTACGCGCCTTACGTCGAACGGCAGGAAGCCGAGGTCGCCGAGCTACGCGCGAGCGAACGCGTGACGTTGCGCGGGGATCTCGATTTTGCCGCCATTCCCGGCCTGTCGACCGAGATGGTCGAGCGGTTGACGGCCGCGCGCCCGGCGACGCTCGCGGCAGCGGGGCGGGTTCGCGGCATTACTCCAGCGGCGATGACCGCGATCCTGCTCCACGCCAGCCGGCGCGCGGCATGACCGAGGACGAGGCGCGCGCTTGGGCTGCCGCCCGGTTCGACTCCGCAGCGATGGGCAGGCTCGATCATCTGGCGGCAATCGTCGCGGCCGAAAGCGCGCAGCAGAATTTGATCGCGCGCTCGACGTTGGACGCGATCTGGGTGCGTCACATCATCGACTCGGTGCAACTCGTGGCGTTGGGGCCGGATGGCCTATGGATCGATATCGGCACCGGCGCCGGCTTTCCCGGTCTGGCCGTCGCGGCGGTCGAGCCGCAGCGTGAGATGATATTGGTCGAACCCCGGCGGTTGCGCGCCGATTTTCTCCGCGATGCGGCCGAAAAGCTCGGGCTGTCCAACGTGACGATTATCGCCGCGAAAGTGGAATCGGTGCGCGACAAAGCCAAAGTCATTTCTGCGCGCGCTGTATCGCGGATCGGCGCTTTGTTCGCGTCTGCGGGGCAATGCGCCAACAATGAGACAATCTGGCTGCTTCCCAAGGGCCGTAACACCGATGAGGAGGTGGCGGAAGCGCGGCGGACATGGCATGGTGTGTTTCACGTGGAACAAAGCATCACCAGCCCTGATTCAGCCATCGTGATCGCCCGCGGCGTGAGGCGGCGGTGACGGTCATTGCGGTTGCCAATCAGAAGGGCGGGGTCGGCAAAACGACGACCGCCATCAATTTGGGCACGGCGCTGGCCGCGACGGGCAAGCGCGTGTTGATCGTCGATCTCGATCCGCAGGGTAACGCCTCGACAGGTCTCGGCATCCATCGCGCCAATCGTGCGATATCGAGTTACGAAGTGCTGATCGGCGAAGCGAGTGTTGCCGACGCAGTGATTCCCACCGCCGTCCCGAAGCTCGACATCATCCCGGCCACGGTCGATCTGTCGGGCGCGGAGATTGAGCTGGTCGATTACGAAGAGCGAACGCATCGGCTCGATCACGCGCTGTCGGCGGTCGATGATCGCTGGGACGTCGTGCTGATCGATTGCCCGCCATCGCTCGGGCTGCTGACGATCAACGCGATGGTTGCGGCGGACTCGCTGCTGGTGCCGCTCCAGTGCGAATTCTTTGCTTTAGAAGGGCTTAGCCAGTTGTTGAGCACCGTCGAACGGATCCGATCGCGGTTCAATCCCGGCCTCGCCATCCTCGGGGTCGCGCTGACGATGTACGACCGCCGCAACCGGCTGACCGAGCAAGTCTCGACCGACGTGCGCGCGGTGCTCGGCAAGGTTGTGTTCGACACCGTGATCCCGCGCAACGTCCGGCTGTCCGAAGCGCCTAGCCACGGGGTGCCGGCGTTGATCTACGATTATCGTTGCTCGGGATCGGAGGCGTATATGGCGCTCGCACGCGAATTGATTACCCGCCTGCCCCCCGCTAAGCCGGCGATCGCGGCATGAGCGGCAAGCCACGCCCCGGCCTCGGCCGCGGGCTCAATGCGCTGCTCGGCGATATTGCCGCCGAGCCGGTGCCGACGGGCGGCGACACATCGCCCGGGATCCGCATGATGCCGGTCGGCGCGCTGACGCCGCAGCCGGGCCAGCCCCGGCGCAGTTTCGACGACGCCGCGCTCGACGAACTGGCGCAATCGATCGCCGCGCGCGGCGTGCTCCAGCCGATCCTGGTCCGCCCGCACGGCCGCAACTACCAGATCGTCGCCGGTGAGCGCCGCTGGCGCGCCGCGCAACGCGCGCGGCTTCACGAAGTCCCGGTCATCGTCCGCGAGCTTAACGACGCCGACACGTTCGAGATCGCGCTGCTCGAAAACATCCAGCGCCGCGATCTCAATGCCATCGACGAGGCCGACGCCTATAAGCGCCTCATCACCGAATTCGGCCATACGCAGGACGCGCTGGGGAAGCTGGTCCACAAATCGCGTAGCCACATCGCCAACCTGTTGAGATTGCTCGATCTTCCCGAAAGCGTCCAGGCCCTGTTGGTCGACGGTCGGATCGACATGGGGCATGCCCGCGCGTTGATTGGCGCGCCCGATGTTGAGCGCTT
>Ga0307517_10012982_pt1 | contig 11362 bp, 7 predicted proteins | sample 23_EM_MG_FD_194515 | JGI IMG/M metagenome (GOLD analysis project Ga0307517, IMG submission 194515) | Populus trichocarpa ectomycorrhiza microbial communities from riparian zone in the Pacific Northwest, United States - 23_EM | ecosystem: Host-associated > Plants > Roots > Unclassified | place... | reverse complement strand
TTTTTATTAAACTTTTTTTTTTTGCAGTTGTGTCTTTATCTGACCAATTTAATTAGATATAGCTTGAATTTACAGTAAATAAATAAATAAATAAATAAATAAATTCAAACATAGAGTGAGAGTGAAAAATACAGGGAAACCAAATAACGTTTTTATTGTTTAAATTCAAAAAGCCTAATTATATACTCCCTATACAGTCAAAGATTGCTTTTCCTGTATTCAGAAGAATCACAAAGCTAGCTACATTAAAAGCTGTTTTGTTTTTGTGATTTGAAAATATTTTTTTAAAAAATTATTTATTTTTATTTTTTTTTGTTTTAAATTAAGTTTTTTATATTTTAAAATTATTTTGATGTGTTAATATTAAAAAAATATTAAAAAAAATGCCTATATGAACAAGGATAACACTGTGAATTCCTTTACTTTTTTTTTTCAACAACATTCAAAACAAAGTGTTCTTGGATAAATAAACTACAAAAAGAAAAAGAAACAAAAACCTAAAAGAAATAAAGAATCCAGCTCCCTTCTCCTCTTTCTCCATCTCTCTCTTGCTTTACCAACTAAACCCCATCACACTCTCTAAACCCCACCACCCTATAACACTCTCTAGTCTCTTCCATGGAAAATCTGCTCCCTAACAAACTATTCTTCATCTTCTTCGCCATTCACGTTCTTGGGGGTGCAATGTTCTTGGCAGTGGTGGTGGAAGGGAACTGGTGTGTGGCAAGAAGTGATGCAAGTAACCAAGCCTTGCAAACTGCACTCGACTATGCATGCGGTTCTGGTGCCGACTGTACTCCATTACAGTCTAATGGACTATGCTTCTTGCCTAACTCAATCCAGGCTCATGCTTCTTATGCATTCAATAGCTACTTTCAAAGGAAAGGAATGGCTCCTGGCTCCTGTGACTTTTCTGGCACTGCTACTGTTGCAAAAACTGATCCCAGTTAATCTCTTTCCTCTTGATTCTCCCTCTCTAGCTTAGCGTTATTCTTTTGTTGTGTGAGTTGTGTTTTGCACCAACGGGTGGCTACTTAAACCGTGCTTTGATTCTTTTGGCTTTGTGCTGTAGGTTACGGATCTTGTGTGTATCCATCCTCTCTAAGGTACGCGTGATCTGAATCATATGATCATCAATCTATCTTTGGCCCTTTTTACTGGAAAAAAAAGGATTTCCTTTGAGTTTTATGACGTTTTTTAGGTGTTTAAGATGGTTCTTAAGCTATTTAAAATAGGGTAAATTGTTTGTATTTTAAGTTCATCAGGCACTGGTGCTTCTTTAAGTATTCCACAGTGGGGGAGTGACCAGGCAAAGACTAATACACTGCTTAAGCCCACTAAAAACATGGTTAAGACATGAATTAACATGATAATTAACCACAGCTTCGTCTTCACGTCAAGGGTTCTTTCTGTTTATATATTTATTTAGTTAGAACATAAAGATTATGCCCTAAATAGTTTATTGTAGTCTTGTGTGCTTCTTTTTCGTTTTCTTGAAGCACCTCCATGTCCTCTTGCAGTTTAGTGTGGTCTCTTGTTTGTAAAGACTGATGAATGATTTACACGTGTCATTTTGCATGTGGTCAAGATGTGATCAACAGTCTAAAGATCCAACGGCTCAGAAACTTGTACAGTTTCTTCATTGGTTTGTCCTGTCACATTGTGTGCTTTTGTGTCTATAAAAACTGGGAAACGCTCTTTTGAATTTCTTGGGTTACTCCTTTTGGAATTTCTTTTTAAAATTGTCACCTTTTTTAAAAAGAAAAGAAAATTCGCATAGTTTGAAAAAGAATACGTGAAACAATATAATATATAATGATTGAAAAATATAATATTTAATTTTATTGCTATATTTAAAAAAAATATCGTAAATTAAGCTGCACAAATTACGACTAGTAGATATTAAAGTGGAAATAAAAAAAAAAAAAATCTTGGAGATACACTAAAATTTTGATTATAACATCATTGATTCCATAAAAAAAATCTTGATGAGATGTTTCCAATAATATTAAGATCCCGTTTCGAAATGCAGGTCAACCCGTGTTTTTAAAAAATTCAATTTTTTTTATTTGTTTCGCTAAAAATAAATTGTTTTTATATGTTTTTGATTGTTTTGATGCGTCGATTTTAAAAATAATTTTTAGAAAATAAAAAAATATCATTTTATTGTATCTCAACATGAAATATACTTTAAAAAACAATTGTAATCACACTTCCAAACAAGCCAAAAATTCACCAATATTGATTAGAGTGTGTCATAGTTATGACAAGTGACTCATTTTTTAATAGCAAGTGTAGTCCACCCGAGTTATTATTGATGATATTCTTGAAGTCGTTAGATTTGTTTTATCAATTTTTTTTTATGATATTAATTATATAATAATTAGAGCTTTGATGTGTGCGGTAATCTTTTTTTTTTTTTCATCTCTTGTCATAATAATTTCATTATAATTTTTGCAGCTAATTTCATTCTAAACAGTAGTGACAAGCTTAAATTTCGTGTTTATAAAACAGTCATTTCGTTATTTTATTTTTTTAAATACTAATAAGAAAAAATAACCCTCATTTTGCTTCTACTCCTGCTGGGATACCGCCCCCAGGCTCTGTATTTTTTTTTTTTACAAGACAATACCCTTCACTAGTTGTGAACCGCTGGATCGGATCTTTAGACCAACTGTATATAATGGACAGAACCCTAGAGATATGAGCGGGTGAGTCAGACACATAGGAATACAGTGATTTAGCTGTTAGCTGTAATCGTGCAAAAAGTTTTATCCTCGTGAATCTGCCCCAGGATGCATGATTCTATCCAATGGTGGCTTTTCTAAGATTAATTCGAAACTAGGGCCAAAAGTAAATGTACTTGCTGTTCAAAGTAGCTGTAGTGTTTGAAAAGCAGCCAGATCGTCTATAACACAACGCTTTCTTCCTATAATGATCATGCAAAAACCTGAAACCTACATTGCTTGTAAGCTTTGTGAAGAGACATGATGCTAGCACTAATGGGGAAAAAGGTGAGCTGTGTGGGTGCGGTGCTGGCCCCAGCAAGTCTAGGTTGTGGGAGAATAGGAAGCCTGGTCCTGGGAAATTAATTGCACGTAAGTGGTCCTCCTCCACAACCCACCCCTTTCCATGCAAAAAGATGAAGCGTGTAAGAAGTATGGCTAATGTGGCTAGCCAGAATAGAAAGCAGTAGCTGCTGTGAGCAGGCAGGGGTATGCATCCATCTTAGGTTGATATAATTAGAAACAAAATCTTACCATATCTACTGAATGTTCACACTTGGTTAGGGTTTTTTGATTGAGAGAGAGAGAGAGAGAGAGAGAGAGAGTATACTACCATTCTTTGATGACTTGGACCGAGGAAGAAAAGGGGGGTGATTATGGAGAAAATATTCAAAGATGCTTGCAGGCTGTTTATGAGTACTCCAAAGAATCCACTTTTGGAGCCATGTTTTATGGCTTTGTGCTTTGTGCCCTGCCGGACAGCTCTGTGCTGACTGATTTCTCTGAATTGTGCTTTGTGCATTATGAATATATACAATTCTGACAACTCAGGTTAATCTTTTTCAAGTGAACAAACTCGACGCTTGGCAGACATTATTCTCTTGTTTTTAGATCCTCTGACAGATTATCATATGCTTAATCTAGATATTTGGCTAATAAAATTAAACCAATTCAGAGAAATACGTATTATAATCATCTTGGTGACTTGATTTGCTTTGATGTGTTTCTTTTTTATTTCAAGAAAGTCGTTCGTGCATTGTTAACTGACTAACTGCATAAAATCATTTGAATTTCCAGCACTGCCGGAGGGGCTGGCACCACTTCAAGCACCACACCAAATACTAACCCCAACATACAATCACCGACATTTGGCGATGGTTCCACCGGACTGAACCCTGGACTAAACCCCGGAACGCCTCCACTGCTGGACAATTCTGAATCTTCTCTAGGGTTTGTGGCCACAAGAACCTTACTGCCTCTGTGCCTCTTGCTTGTTCTCTCATTTACGTTTCGCCCCATGTAGTCTTTTAAGCCAGAGCTGCAACATTGCTCTGGTGTGAAAGAAATTGCGTGCACAGTTTTGTTAGATGCTTGAGCGCTCATCCTTGCCACCAAGTAGCTTTAGCACTAATCATCTATTCATGCTGTTTTTAATGTGGAGGGGTTGTTAGTAAGCTTTTAATTGGCTGGTATACATGTTTTGTACTCATTTAGTTGCAAGGAGATCTGGGTAGCTAGCTACAAAAACCCTTATGGCTATTGAAGTCCAACCTTTGCAGGACTACAAAATCGATTCAATTGTTCAATCTTGATTTGTAAGTTTATAATGTTGTTGGTGGACAAGGATTTGCGGGAGCAGTTTATTATATGTTTCTGAAAATCTGCACTCTCAAGACTCTTCATAGCACCAAATGCAATGAAATTTAAAGATGAAATTCAAGAACTTTGCTACAGTCAGGGAAACAGGTCTAATATTCTTCCAATATGAATCATGAATGCAATTCAAATGCCTGCCTCCCTTTCCCCTGAAGTTGTGGCCTTGTAGGGAGGCGTATAATTGGGTGGGCTAAGGCAGGAATGCAGGGTAACAAGCACTACTACAGTTATTGTTCAAAAAAAGTTAAAGTGTTGGAGGGGTGATGGGCTGCTTCTGATGCTCAAACGTGTAGGGTGCTGCAAATGCCAAGTTTTTGAAAGAACCAAAATTTATAAAAATGGCTAAGGAATAACTGGTTGCACTTAGTTTCTGGCTTCATAAAAATTCCAGAAGGAAGTTTTGTAACTAATCTGATATTAGCTTTCCAATTTCTATCCATATCAAAACCAAAGCACCCAGCGAACAGCCAAACGCTAAAGTTAACTCAGACACACCTAGCTAAGGTGACATTTCATACAATAGACTGCACTGTCTTTGATTTCTGAAGATGACCATTTTACAGTATCTGATGCACTAGAGGAAGGATGCCTTAGCTCCATTCTATTTTGTTTAGTTATATCACCATACTTCCAGATCCCATACCGCTTGGTGATAAGTGCTACAATATATTCAATCATTGCTTGGCAGCACAAGGTTATAAAAAAAAAAGTAAGCTCTCGTTAATTTCAGAGTCCGTGAGATTAGTTGAGGTGCACGCAAACTGGCCCGGACACCCACGTTAATAATAATAAAAAAAAGTAAGCTCTGTTGCTTAGCTTGGATTTCAAAAGCTGATCGAGTTAGCCATATGAAGTTACAATTCCACACATTCTAAAATTTAGAGGTTATAGTGGTTGATGTCAAATGTACTGCCTACACAAGGGAACATTAGCTGTGTATGAAGGGGCATTGGTTGGTTTTCTCAATTACATTCAAGAACCTGAAGACCCAGAAATGTTAAAGAACATGCTTAATTACCTTGGTTAGCCAGGCACCTATCAGGTTCTCTAACTATGTAAAGGATATCCCCAGCAGTTTCATAGTAGTCTCGATTGCGATGCCAACTCCACAAAGCATGAGTCACATTTTTCACCTGAAAGCTACAGCCCATTAGTTTGTGCTCTAAATTAAACAATTTTAGCAGAACAACATCAAACAATATACAGTAAATGAAGCTCCATGAATATAGAAATACAGATTTAAGATATTCAGTGGATTCTTGGGAATCTTTGGCTAAAGCCTACGAACTTGTGAGTTAAAGGCTACTTTTATACACAGAAACCAAAGAAATGGAGATGGAAACAAAAAAATTGATTGGCCTCGCAAACTACTTAAAACATTGTTAGAATATTAACATATTTACAATTTTTGGTGGATTGAAGGAATTACGTTGAGAACAACTAATTAGAACTGTCCTGATTTGAAGAGATTTCCAGCTTTCTTTCCCTTTTTTCCTAAATAATATTCTAACCAGTTGATCTCAGTTTGAAAGAACCTATACGTATCATAGGCAGTTGAAAACGAAGGTCTAATGTTCAGTTCATTATTTCAGGCAGTAACTATAGAAAATAATTATCTATAGAGGTGCTGGGAGAGGGAGGGATATAAGACCTCTAATATCCCATGACCAAAGCTGCTTTCTCTGTAGGCACTATACTCAGGCTGCCTGTTCCAGCAAAAGCTACCTGCAGCAGGGCCTGATGTGAAATTGAATCCACAGAAGCCACCACCTATATCTAAGTCAGCTGTGGTGGATGGCTCTGGACACTCATCAGGGTCGTCAGCATGGGTAACTGCTATGTCTTCTCGACTTCCACCATCACCAATTGTGATATAAACTGGACCACATGGATCCAAAGAGTAGTTATAAACTCGGTTTGACCTCTCGTATGCATGAACCTGCATGTTTTTATGAGATCAAAAAACAGACGTCACTTCAATTAACTGATTGTAAGACTGGTCATGGACCACATATGTCAACCATCAATGTTCATAATATAGTACATTAGATCTCTTCTTGCTAGAAATGGAACTTGCATTCTACAGAAGAAACAATTTCCCTGCTCCAACATTTGATTTTCCTACCACAGATTGTGAAATATTTATAACAGAAGTTCATTGCAGTTACAATATTTTATAGCAACTTGCTGAAAGATGGAATATGACGAATGCTATCTATCCTTGTGCATCCAACTAGTAACTTGCAACTTCATATTACCAACAAGGAAATGTGTAAAGATGAACAAGGCATTTTGTTTCCAAATCATGGCCTTTGTTATGGGTGAAGTCAATATTTTTATGTTCAACTAGAGTTGATTAGGTCTTGCACACACCGACAAAGAGAGAGAAACACTTGCAAAAGTGCAATCACCAAGTATCAAAAAATAATAAGAAAATCATTTAAATGCTGCACAACTGCTATGATATAGAACACTTACATGTCCATTGAATACTATGTCCACACCATGCTCATAGAGCAAGTCCTCCATTTCTACTCTCATACATTCTGCTTCTCTGTATTGTGCCTTGAATGTGCTGTACCAAGGAGGATACCAAACAGCCACCAACCATGGAGTCACATTCCTGTTAACATTATACAGATCTCCTTCCAACCACTTGTATTGATCCGCTGTGAAAGAAAATCTAGAGAATTGTACTATGTGGCAGATAAAAATAATAATAAGAAGAAAAACAATTCCCGTACATGTTAACAAGGAAATGTATTATGTACACAGAAGTGATCAAATGAACTCATAACAGGAATATCATGTCATTTGTGTTGGTGATGACTTTCATGTTAGATTGCATGATTTTTTTATTGAATAGAGCAAATGCTAATGCAAAACCCAGGGGAATAAGAATCAAAAGTAAAAAGAAAATTAATAAATTGCTGGCTTTACATGATTTGTCATAGTAAGTGTAGGGATTTAGTATCACAAAGTGTATCCCTCCTGCATTGAAAGAATAGTACACCGAGGATGATGATCCGCTTTCTTCAGATGGGAACACAAATCGAGAGCTGTAAGAAACGAAAATCTGATCTTCAGCCTGTGGTTCTATCTCATGCTTCCCTCCAACCAACATAGTTGGAACATTAGCTACTAGAGGTTGCATAAACCTGCTTTCAGAAATGCATAGTTCAGTGAGCTAACCTTTACATGCAAAAATAGTTAACATAGCATACAGGGGAAAGATGATACCACTGCACCCATAAGGTAGTTTGGTTACCTAATTTCCAACCAGTGAAGCATTTAAGTTTCTCAAATCAACTGAATCCAAACTAGTGGGGAGGTAAAAAAATGGAAAGTAAACATTAAATTAAGTATGCTCTCAAAAGTTATGTTTGAGCATTAGATAGGTTTGCAAACTGGTAGACAAGTTTGAGCATATAAAAGATTCGAGTTTTGACCTTCCCCAATAATCCCATCGAGGCTGGTATGTTTCATGGATGGGAGATTCATCAAATGAGCAAGGGTAACAATCGGATCCAGTTCCATTAGTGAGATACATGTCAGCATAACTTATACCTCCAACCAAAACAAGAAGATCTGGATGGTTGCTGAGTAAATGACTGAATGTTGTGCTTGTATTGTATGTAAGACCTAGGTCTCCTACCACTGCTACTCGACGAGGGTAATTTGTAGGACTGGAGGGGGGCATAGTCCTAAAATAAAAGACATCACTCATTGCTGATATATAGGGATCTCCACATTGATATTGATATAATGTGCTTGGTTCCAACCCTGTGAAAGACACGGTAGAAAATGCACCTCAATTAAAAGTTTTCATGATTCACCGACCCTAAGCAGACACATACACACCCTTTCCCTACGTTGAACATAAAAGGGACAGATATGGCTTCTAAGTTCATTTTTTAATCTTGCATCAGACTATGGATGGTTAGGCTTCCAAATGCATAGAAAACTTGAACATGACAAGTGAAGTTTTTGGGCAGATGACAATAATACCTGTCAGACGAACGTGGTGTATGATGCCAGAAGTGTAGTTTTGAAGCCCTTCAAAAGGATAAAGTTGATTGTAAACAAATGAATATCCAACTTCCTCATAACTCATCTGGGACCCTTCAATTCCATATTGTACAACGCTATAAACTGATTCAGGATCCAAAGGTGTTATGTCACCACCAATTTGGGAATCCCCTGCAGCTCAAATTATACAATATCATTAAAAAGTTAACAAAAGAGTAGAATAATACTAAAGCTGGAAGTGCATGTGTCATTACATTGTCAGTTCCATTCAAGTTTCTTCCTCTTAATAGAATTCAACTAGAAGAATCATTTTTTTTCTATTTTGAATCTGCACTAATACATTCCCCTTTCAGATTTAGTATCATAATACCTTTCTGCTATGATATTCAAGACCTTGGTTTCCAGCTAGAATTAAACTGAAAACATTCTATAAACATCTAATCTCCCCACCTTACTTTTTAAAAACAGAGGTTATCCTTCTAATAGCACAAAAAATCCAGCAATTTGAGAAGCAAGACTCTTTCTTTTGCTCTTACAAATTACCCCTTAATTTGATACAATGCCAAAACTCAAGGTCAAGCTAGCTTTCCTATATAGTTAGGCCAAAACTATAACTGTGTGTGCCTCTTTGCAACATTATCTTATTGCTCTCAAATCACTAGGGAACAAAAAAGCAAAATGAATGGCAAAGAAAGAGAGACCTGTAATCCAAGAGATCCAAACAGAGTCATAGTCAGAAGACAGGGAGACAGAGACTTGTTCAGGTTCAAATCCCTGAACAGTCCTTTGAACTTGAGGGTCAGTGTCTGGCAAGTCAATGGCATTGCCATGGTAAGTCTTGTTATCAAAAGGAACCGTTACTGGCTTGAATGGTCCCTCAAGGGTCGTTGAAAAATTACCATTAACAATTATTAATCTCCATAAAAGTGAGAGAAATAGTGGAAATGTGAGAAATGAGAGTAAACCCATCTGTTGGTTTTGCTTTGTTTGCAATTTTGCAAAGAACTGAAAGGATTAAAGTTAAGTCACTTTGCTTGAGAGGACTTGAGAGACTGAGAGATAGAGAGAGAAGGACACCGATGGGAAGGGAGGAGAGAAGTGATAAAGACAGACCGCTCTCATAAAGCAGCTCAGCTCATGCGCTGAAAGTTCACGGGTTCTTAGGTTGCTCAAGTAGTGTTCGGTAAATATAGTTCGTTAAAAATTTAATTTTTTTATTATTTAAAATTTATTTTATATATATAGATTATTTTGATATACTGTCATTCAAAATAAATTTTTAAAAATAAAATATATTATTTTAATGTATATAAAAAACATGTTAAAAAATAATTATTACTACAATATCAAACACACGCGATATTAAATTGAATAGTATAAAAAAAAGCAAAAAATAACGATCCTAACCTCTATTAACCTATTAATATCAAATACATGTTTTATGTATTTGATTTTGAGTTTTTTAGATCAACCCGCCGGATCGAGTTAAACAATCTTGAAAAACAACATGTGTTATGTTGGATGAGAATTTTTTTTTTCCTTTCTTTTTAGAACAAGGAACTCAGGTCCGTGATCTTAGGTGGTGGTCTGGGAAAAGGATTCATTTTCCACATTATTGAAGAGAGGACTTGAAGACTTATGTCTCACACGACTTCTTATCCACACCCTCCAATCACTTTTGCCACCCATGCACGTCTTGACAATGAAACTTTTTGGAGGAGAAAGGAATAAACTTTTATATAACAGACCAAACAAGGCCATATTCAACCCAAAATATTTAGAAAAACATCCTAATAATCTTTTTAAATCAATTCATAATCTCTAAACGCTCAAAAAACCACTTTAAAACCCAAAATCAACTCGAAATCCAAAATCTTTCCGATCTTAAATCTGTTTTATTAGGTATTTTCAAGATAAAAAAATAATTTAATTTGAACTCTTCTCATCATATGGAGCCATTTAGAACAAAATCTACCGTTTTGGTGCTGGAATCGTAGTTTTTCTCTCTAAGCTAGAATCCAGCAATCTCCTCTCTCTTCTCTAACTTAAAAAAGACTGAAAAGTAATGAAAATGAAGTTTGATATTGAAATTAATTTTTCTATAATTAAAGAGACCGGTCACCTAATAGGTAAAAAAGATGAGGGACTCAAATGTACTTTTTAAACAAAATTGAAGGGCATCACCTATTTTACTCGTGTTTTTCATTTTAGTTCTCTATTTTAATTCAATTATCTCATAAAAAACATGCAATTAGAAGCTAAAAAGAACTCAATTGTAAAAACAAATTTGAGGATCAAATTAATTTTATTTCTTTATAATCTAGTTTGAAGGATAACATTGTGAAATAAAACAAAAAATTACAAAAGAGCAAATGACAAAAATAACAAATAAAAAGAATCATGATTGATATTAAAATATCTATAGCTTAGGGGACTACCTTGAAATTTTAATTGTCAAGCGTGAATTTCGAATACGAAGAGAAAAAAGAGAGCAAAAAAAAAAAAAAAACGACCCAACAACAATCCGTTCAGAAAAACCAAACACGCATTGCCGTTAGAGAAAGGGGATGCCGTGAAGAACTTAATGACACGACGGAAGATAATTTTTCACTGCCGCAAGACACCGCACACATCGTCTAAGCATGATGGAACCCTTACATACTTTTTCGCATCACTTGCACGCACCTGAATTTTTTTTAATTGTAATAAATTTTAATTAATGCAAAATATTAATTTACCTCTATAATACAAAAACCAACGTGAAGATCCAAAACATGCCCCAAAGCAAGCCTATTTATTAGATTAACATTGTTTTGTTTTTATAATTTTTTAGTATTGACATGATTAGACAAGATCGAGTTTGGCTGATTAGGTCAAGTTATTAAGAATTAGGATTTGTTATGTTAATATCTTATACGATTTAAATATAAACATGACTCCATGGAGGTATT
>Ga0307517_10012981_pt1 | contig 11362 bp, 13 predicted proteins | sample 23_EM_MG_FD_194515 | JGI IMG/M metagenome (GOLD analysis project Ga0307517, IMG submission 194515) | Populus trichocarpa ectomycorrhiza microbial communities from riparian zone in the Pacific Northwest, United States - 23_EM | ecosystem: Host-associated > Plants > Roots > Unclassified | place... | reverse complement strand
ATATTTTATACTATTTACTAGCCCTAATTCGTGTGATCATAACGCATGTATTCTTGTGGCCAGCGTGTTGAAACTGGGCGAGGAAATGATATTTGAAACCGGGATTGCTTTTGAACCATCAAAATCAGCCATTTCGTTGATTAGTGTTGCAATATATCGCATTTTTATCAACTTTCTTACACTATGCACTAGCTATAATCAGCGCGCTTCCAACGCACATAATTTCATGGCCAACAGAGAAGAATTGAGTGAGGAAAACGTGTTCTAAATCTGGGCTGTTTTTGAACCATCAAAATCGGCCATATTTAGAAAAAAACATGTTACCGCCCTCGGTTCTGCAAGTTGCTGTAAGTAGGGATGGTCAACAAAAGGGAACTGGACAGAAAATGGGATAACTTACCGGGGTGACCTTATTCCCCCGACATTCACCCCGTTGTTTCTCTCTCCATCCCGCCGTGTCGGTGTTGACGAGGATAGCTTCGTTGTGTCGAGTTCTTGGCCGTGTCAACAAGGGGAACGCCGGGTTGGGAGGAGCAGACGGCCACGGAGCGGTTTGTGGAGCCACTCAGCTGGCGAAAGATTCATTTACATGGTCAGTAGTGGTTTACTCGTCAGTTCGCCATGTCTCTTTACTGACTATTTATCTCAGACAAGGACAAGACCGTACACCCAGCCAGTTGTGTCTACCCGGATCGTACCTTTGGCGAGCTGATCCGTGCGGCCTATCTCGCGCCTGCCTGCAGCGACTACGTCCCACCCGACCACCTACTCGCAATACCGTGAAATTTATCGATCTCAATGACTGTACAATGCCGGCGAGAGGCGGACATGGGTAAGAAGAATGGGTGGACAGACGAACGGGTGGGAACTCCATGGTGAGGGGCAGCGGTACGGGTCAATGTTGTGTTGATTCTACAACGTGCCTTCACACATATTCAATAGCGACAGTGCGCCTTATATTCTAGAGTTTATGAAGAGCCTAAGGAGGAAACTGGAACGATAACACGGCAACTTACCGGAGCACGCCTGGCGCCTATGACATCCTACCCCACTATCCCTCTTGTCTGACGATGATGAGCATCTGTAGGCCACAGGATCCACTCAGCCACTCGTGTTTGTTTCGGTCTGCGCTGGAGATAAAGCATCGACTTGAACAGTGATATGGTGCCAGAATCTGCCATTGACCGCATATCGCTCCAACGACAACTGGCGTATGTCCGTAACCCGATAAAACAACTCAAACGATAGCCCGAAAATGGGGGCGAGTTCAAGGTGACCATTCGAGGAGGGGTAATACTTAATTACTCATTCTACAAAACTAAAACGACTACAAATGTAGGATGATATAGGATCCAATTAACAAGTATTGTAGGTCATCCGATTCCGGTGGCAATCTCGAGACTGGTTGAAGCGTGCTGTTTTTTGAAATGTGATTCCATCTTGTAGGTGGTTTCGGCAGGGGAAACGGTTGGTGTACAGTCATTAAAAGTAACAGCTTGAGCACGAACCCTATACAGTTGAGACGGACTCGTAGCTGTGCAGGTGACAAGCCTCAGGTCTATATATCTTCCTGGTCCCACTGTGATTCTAAAACCAATGCCCCCTCCAAGGTCTGGTGGTTGAAGGGGTGTGAGTTGAATGTACAGCTGTGGGGTTATCGGATCGTTGTAAACGACGTCAGTTGCAGATGGTGTTACTAAGTTGGGGTTGAGAACCAATAACATGTGTCGGAAGGGCATGAAGGTCGATACCGCCAAGTCGAACGATGAGAGTGGTCGCGAATGAAGAGATGAATGACACCCTTTGTTCCTATTATCCGTGTATTGAAATCCCCAGTCGGAAAACATGCCTTTGCGCCAAATTTTCTACACTCATATTTAGTTACAACACAAATTCTCCTACTGTGCGAGCACATCTAGGAAATGGAAATTACGACATCTGTGGCTTACGGCGGAAAGCGATACTGTAAGAGAAAATCGTAAAACCCTCCTATTAGAATTATTCTTCCACTGCCCTCTCCTATGTTAGAATAATATCAGTAAGGATATTCCAGCAATGTGAAGGTCGGGCAATATTATGACATGGAGGCACCTCCACATCGTCCCCTCTAGGTCCCTTCTGCTAATGCTTTTCCCTCTTAATTTGGCTAATCGATTATCCCTTACAGCACTGTGCTTTCATGTCTTCTTTGCACAAAAATCACTTCGTCAGTTTGTCTAATGGGTATAATTTCGTTCTCGTCACCCTTATCCTTAGTATAACCTCATGCCACATATCGTGATGTTGGAGCGGTATTAACCAACGTACGCTAACACAAAACGGGTTCAATCAATGTTGCTCGAACCGAGGGCATTCGTGTATTGGAAATTCCGGCGCCGTATTACGGCGATCGTTTACGGCGGCAATTCCCGCCGTCATCACGCCCACTCAACGCCCACTTAAACTTAGCACCAGGATCGCATGTGGCATTCGTCCTTTATTATTTCCCGAGCGATGCACACCTTTTTTTACTTGTGTATTTAAGTTTCAATTTCCAAAATTGTTGCACAAAGGAGGACAATGGAGATGATGGCAGCTAAATTCCCGCCATCCACCTCCTTTCCTTTTCCGCTCAAGGGGTTTTCACTAAAAAAAATATGGATATCATGTCGAAATTTTTTTTAAAGGCTCGAGGGAGGGACTAACTAACTGAGTGTGGGAATATACTTCTAAATAAGGATAAATGAAATTATTTGGTCTGTACAAAGCTTCGATTTCTTCTCTTTCTCATCTCCTTTGCTGTTTCTTACGACTATCAGGTGCTGCACATGATTTGCAAACCCAATTCTGTATCTTGAAGTCAAGATGCACACACTTCATATGAAACTATCCCATGGATGGTGAGTAATGGCTGTTGTTATGAACGGTCAATTTTTCATTTTCTTTACTATGCAGTTATCAATTATCTTACGGAATATGGACCGTTCTCCCGACTTATACATAGCTTGCTATGCATTCCTTCCATTCCAGAACACCGCCGACACAGCCTAGCTGTGTATTCCTATTACCCAGAACATAGCCTTATTCCAAGTATCGTGTTACTAGTATTGCACTACAGCATAGGTATTATGACTCGTATTCCAGATATCGCATAGCCTCATAGCTGTATGGATAGTAGTATATAAACCTAGTGTAGACAGCCCTGTTCTGTAGCTAGTTCTCGTTAGCAATACGACGAACTTGACCTCATGAATCAGACCTCAGATAAACGAACTCGACTCGAAGGCGATCTCTTCGACTTGAAGACTAGTTGCTGAACGAACGACTGGTAATAACTGTTATAGCTATTTGAAGTCGTAACAGCTGTGGACCTGAAAATGACATTGCCGTCGACTTGGTTCACTTCACAATTTTGTTCTCCTTCCATTTTTTCTTATTATTCATGCATTGCACACTTCCCCGGTGACATTCATAATAATTAGGCAAGCCAACCTTCCCAACATTGATTAAGGTATTGCATTGAGGGCAAAGAACACGCCTGTTGTCATGAAGTGTAAGGTTATCAGGGTTCTATTGCAAGGTGGTTAATTGAGGATTAATGCAGTGAATAAATGAATGCCTACCTCAGGTACCTTCTTCATTGAAATTTCTGGCAGGGAAAGGTTCTAGGAATTATGAATGCAATGACAAAATTCAACATTGGTATATATTTTTATTTCTGTGGCCTGAACGGATGGGCCAACAGATGGGCCAGTGTCACAAGGACATAATTATTTATATCGGGGAGAGGAGAACAATGTGAGAAAGTTCTCAATCTGGAAAACATGTCACCTGTTTGGGAATGGGCCTGATGGGAGTCATGGGACCTGTTTCTGGCCCCAAATCCTTGGCTGTGCAAATTTTTTTTAATGCCCTTTGGGCAGGACTAACTAACCCACGTGATATCTCGGACTCTTTTAATGAAAACCCCTTGTTTCCGCTCCTATTTTGTTTGTTAATCGTCACGGTATTCAGATGCATGGGGTGTTTTTAATAAGTAAAGTCAAAGAGAATTGCACACAATATAAAAGTGGTGAATTCTAAACAGGTAGAGGGCAGGGCAAATTGATGCTGTCGCTTTGGGTGGAGTCATGCTAACGGTGACTGAATTCGGCCAGAGAAAATTCTAGTCCCACCTAGGTTTTATTGAGTGGAAAGTTATGTGCACAATAATTGCCATAAAAACCACACTGAAGGTTATATGATGATACACGGCGAAGCAAAACTCTCACAGAATAATGTAAAATTATGATTCACGGCGGGGTGACACTGCAAGCTAACAATGTACTTACTGATGTCCCCCAAGGTTCCTAACCCCTCGTTGTAACACTAGTCCACCGCTAAGGTACCCTCGGTGGCTGGCGGGACCGTCGGAACGGCTATAGTCATCACGTTTTCTCCTCACGGAAATTGCCGCCGTAAACGATCGCCGTCATGCACGCCGTAACTTCCAATTCCCAAACTTACTGCTCGAACCGAGCTCAAATCCCAGCACTTCCTCAATTCATCTTGGCCGTTCCGTAGGTATCTTAATTCACCCTTTTCTACATTAATAACCTTGGAGACTGAATGAAATTTTGAACCAAATTGTTGATAAAATTGGCCCCGCTGGTTAGAATAGGTTCATGCATCAGATAAAATTAAACCGCACCGTGAATAGCGCCACAATCAGTTTCCCTTGCTTGTGTAAAAGCTATAGAAAATACACACCTATCCTCCAGGTTGAGCCGCTCGTGAATCCACTCCATAAGATCAAATGGAAAATCACCCCTCCTCTCCACCACCCACTCTTGATCCCTATGTTTCTCCAACCACATCTCGGTGTTCCCATCGAGCTCATTGCAGCACGCGTAGAGGAGAGCTCTCAGCTCTATTCCCTGCAGGTGGTGGCGAAAGAGCTGCGGGTCCAACGTCGCCAAGTGGAGCCGGAAGTGCGCGCGGAGCGCAGCGTCGGCTGGAGTCTCATCGGCATGGTTCCCACGCGAGTCTTGGAAATCGGACCTTGGAAATCGGACATGAGGAAACGCTCAGAATCGTCATCGAACCACCCGCCACTGACGGTGGCTAGCCAGGCGGGGCGGAACCCCGCCATCTCCCAGTCAATGACACCAACTTGCATGCCGTTCTCTAGCGAGAACAAAAACACGCATGCGAAAGCGCCGTCATCCATACGAGCGTGATGAGTAAGTGAAGTTCGGAAATGAGATGAGATTATGATTTCTATGGCCTTGATATCGACGTTGGCGGCTTGCCATAGTCTTTCAGCGTTGGACGTCCTTTTGCAACAGGAGCTCATGGTTAGCGTTCAAGAGGTGGATCATCTGAAGTGGTCATGTGACCCAAATTGCCATGTAAGGAATGAATCTGTCATCACCTGTTTTTCTCAACCGTCCCCATTGTGCCGTCAGTGCCAGTCGTGAAAGTGACTGGGCTGAACCCTTGGGTGATGTAGACACTCTGGGCGATGCCATATTTCTGGTATATTGAACGTGTGTATCAAAACCTCAGTTCCCAATTTTATTTCGGCCGCCATCTCAACCTCGCTCACGACTTGTGTGCGTATACCTTCCTACTGAGGTTTCAACATGAGATGAAGTACTACCCGCACTAGAAAACCCTTACCACCACCAACGTCACTCCATTCCAAAAACAGAGTTCGGACCAATGGCGTGAGCTACGATGGTGGGATTCGAGAATGAGGGATGTGTGGGGTCCCCAATGACGAGAGTGGTCGTGAATAAAGAAGGTATGTACCTATATTAGCAGCGTTCTTCTGCCACGATGCGTTTTACTCACGTTTCATAGGTTTCCTCCCCTTTCATTTGCTATTGTGCACTTCAACGGCGGCACGGAACCATGCCCATCATATCTTCAGGTATGTTAGTTGACCGATGTGTCCACAAAAAGTAAACTCGCTTTATTCTACAGCTTTGATAAGGTTGATAGGGGCATGGACATCACAACCAGCAATGCCGAGTGGGGTTTTGTAATCGGTTGTCGTGTCGGTTGGGTTAGACGATCCCACGTGTCAACAGCAGCTACCTCTCATGGTAAGTATACACCACAGAACCTCAAATCGAAGTGGGAACTTACCACAGCCCACAGGTACAAGATTAGCGAGATTAGCTACAGTGTGCCCTTCCGCATCCCACGGCCGAATTGAAAAGGGAAGAGTCATTCATGCTCCCATCGCCTCGGAGTGTTGGACGGAGACGGAGACGAAGCCGTTGACGGCCTCAATGACGGCTATGACCGCAAATATGTCAGTATCCATGCACCACGTCAATCTGGTTACTTACCTCCCGGGATCGTTCTACCTAGTCTCAAACCCGTAGACACCATGCAGGTTGGTCACCGCGATGACGAAGCTTACTGTGTGGGAAAAACGGCTGCGGGTAGAGAGGTCTTCGACGACAAGCGGAACAGATATAAATGGTAAGCCAGCGACTTCAACGTTACTTGGTTTTATTATATACATATTGTACTCGGCGCTGTTAGCTCCTTCCCTATGGTACAAGAAGCCGTAAACCGCTCGCGCGAGTTACAGCTCAGCGATGTCTAAACAACTCAACCCGGCTGCTCATCATTTCAGAGGTGTGTTGTGGTTTCGAATGATGGGCTCATAAAATCATAAGTAACCTCATGTACAGCGGATTGCATAACCAATGCTAGTTTTCCCGCATATCTCACTGAGTCTGCTACGTTGGCTCAGTATATGGATCGCAGTGCGCATAAGCATGTACACGGTGGTGGTGCGACTAATGCTGATTTGTTCACCTCGAACGGGACTGGAATTTGGTGATTTGGGATAGGACCTAGCATATGGGAACCAGCGTGTAGGGGATTGTTTTATGGATAAGTGCCTAGTAAGTTGGTCGTTTATCATCGACTCGAAGAATGATCGATATTTACATTCATCATTCCCAGTCCAAGATCCATACACCTTCCTCCGATGCTTTGATATTGATGTTGCCGCTCATCGTAGGCAAAGATGACTCAATCGAAGCAAAGCCAAAAACCCTTTAGCATTCAGGGGGCGTCGTCGAAATGATAGTAAAACGGCCTTCAATTGGAATTCTGAAGAGGTTGGGTAAGTCTAACGCTCTGATATGCCAACGTATGTTCACCTCCGTTATGCACTCCAGATCGTCGACGTTTCATCACAACTTCAGCCATGATGGGTGGCGTCCTCTGGAAGATAAAGGGTGCCGACTGAGTCCGAGCCTTTACCGCCATGCCATGGTATCCTCGATCTTCCCCTTTTACGGCTCATCTTTATGGGTTCATTGCTACTGCAATCAATTTCCCCCGGTAATTGCCTAGGCACTGCTTAAGGCGCTATGCTCTCCGCTCTTTGTCTAAAAATATTAATTAGGACCCGTGTTTCGTTATGAATATTTTAATTACTTCGAAGCGAAGCAAATGACCACACAACAAATAGCCGTTTTCATGGAGGAGCGAAAATGGAGTTACAGAAGTGAGTGCATTTGACTAAATTTCCCTCGTACCATATCCCTCTGACCACATTTTCTTATTAATCTTCGGTTTTACAGCCGTGTTCCTGGAAGGCCTTCCGAGTCCCATCGTCGGCCCAGTATTTACAGCCTCCAATCGTGTTGGCGCTGCCACGTGGGCCTATTTTTAATTGAGTCTTCAGTCGACGGCCGATTTAATATCTAATAAACATACTTAGGTTCCAAAGAACATTCAGATCTTGATGGCGTTGAAAAGCGACTCCTCGTTGTTCACGATTAATATAACTAGTCTTTCTTCTATCCCACTTGCACATACATATATGAACCCCACCGAAACAAATCATCTTCACATCGCTCAGCTGCTCCTCCATCTCCTCCTACCTTCTCGCCTTTTTTAGTCAAGTCGCTCTGGTTCGTGAAGAAAATGGAGTCAGTGTTGATGACCTCAGCTCTCTCCTGGCGATATGACTCCACCTGATTTGCACCTGAAGGCTGATAGTAATATTTAGAGAGCCAAAAAAGAATTGTTGTGAGAATAAAGTTGTTACCTTTTGTATAGTGAATCACTAGCAAGGCTCCTCATCCATTGCCTCAAGTAACGCAAGGTCAAGGAACCTCTCTAGGTGAGCAATTAATTGCTCCCACTCCTCGGCCGTGAGGCAGCGATGTTTTGGTAACTTTGGTTGTATGACATCACTGGAAGATGGGCTGGGTGACAGATCTCCTCGCTTCAATAGTCCGAGTCGTGGCAGGGATTTAGTCTTCCGGAGCAGATTTTTGAAAGGCATTGTTGGGTATTCGCACGTGCCACGTCGCTCGACTGAGATTAAGTATGCAAGCGGTAAATCGGGACCCTGATTGGACCCTGACGTGAGGGCTTACGAAATTCAAAGGGCAGGGAAGCGAGAAATCCAGGTGGAGGTGCCATGAACTAAGTAGTGAGACTTAACTTGAGGGCGCCTTGCATAGAGTTTACGAGTCCAATTCTTTTTTAGTGATTGTAGATACTAAGCATATCGATTGCGGACTTCCACGTCTACAGTAGTCTAATCTCGACATCGACCTCGTCCCTAATAATGGAGATTAATGATGAATGATGTGGCTGTGGGTCAACTTGGGGATGTATGTTATTAGAAACGTAGCGTATAATTTTTGTCAATCACGTACAGGCCTTTGTCTCTTATGGCGTCATCCACGAGGCTCTGTAGGATCTCACCCCAGTAAGTTTGGGAATTGGAAACTGCGGCGTGGACTGCGGCGATCGTTGTGCGGCGGGACTTGCCGCACCTCGAGAATGTGCCGCGCATCCAACGCCAGGCGCGAGAACTACCATTTGCCTAAACACATTTGGGTCTTATGTAGTACTAGGAGGGCGGCTTTTCTACGGTTACTTTAGTGTCACACCCTTAGGGGCATCTTAAGCGCAATGGCAGGTCAACTGGGGTCAGCTGAGGAGCCAATGGCTTTTCACCGCAAGCGACAGCTGCACCTCAGGCTTGCTCCAATGCGTTTAACGGCGATTCTCATGCCTTGTCGATGCTCCTTTAGTTTGGGATCTATTCCTCACTTCACATCTCTCCTTAGTTGCACGGTCTTTAGGCAACATGTAACCATCGGAACCTTAACTGATACATCATGCAGCTCCAAGTGGGAAGTTTCTATTGTCGCTTTATCTGCAAGAAACGTTGATACAGGCCCGGGCGAAGACATTGAGGCAAATTTACAGGGCATACTTAATGTATTTACTCAGTCGTCGGGTCTACTTTCTCCCCACTAGCTGGCGTTCTTCATGCCTCGAGTAATTGATATCTCAGGCGATAGCAGACTACAGTAACCAAATGATATTTATAGGCACATGATAAAAGTGTTCCGTCGACCGTTAAGATGCTTTAGGTAGGCAATAAAAATACAAGGAAGATAGAGAAAATATTAGAAGAGAAAGAGACGATATCGAAGGAGGTCGAAGAGTCGTCATAAAATAAAAACGGAAGTAGACAATAAAAATACAATGAAGATAGAGAATAATGGATGAGAAATGTAGGAAGTGAGAGGAGAGACATTAGATGTGATCACTTTCTACATTTCTCATCCATTATTCTCTATCTTCTTTTGTAGACACCAGGTTGGTGGAAACCGAACGCCCTGTCTTTCCCGCTGTGCTTATCGGCGAACCAGTCCTCGAGTGGGAGAGCAACTTGGCTGGGATACCGCTTCCTGAGCATATTTTTGTCCCAGATAACGAGCTGGTCGGCGAGCGAAAGGTAGATCGGAAAATCAAAGGTTGCATTTTTGGGGTTGTAGACAGGATTAACGGTTCGCTTGGCGACGGGTGTTTGCTGGCGCGAGTTGAGCGCTGAACCGACATGGCGAAGGAAAATGAAACTACGTGGTGTGTCGTTTCCAAGTGAGAGTAGTACGAAACCGTCTCATGTGCCACCGCAGCTTGCCGAACGCAACCCCTATACCCGCTATCTCCGAGTACGCCGATTTTTTTGATTAACGAAATTTTCTACATAAATCTAGTACAACGTTTTATAACGATAGGGCCGACAAGCGGCAAAGCCCGCTACCTTTCTCAGCGCGAGTTTGCGAGGCAAGGTTCACTATCGGTTAACATTTCATATTGTACAAGTATATGAGGTCAATACAATCTTTAATAATAAGTCAAGATGATACGGAAGATTTTATGTTTTGTAGGGAATGGAAAGAGGAACGAAACGAAAAAAGGGAGAATATAAAGGAATCGCGTACGACGATAGTATGCTACAGGCGGGAACATGCGTTAGACGCTGGTGTCCATCTCGATATCAATGCCCATTGCTTTTTCGAGGTCGACGGGCTGGTGTTTTTGGGTCTTTTTTCGGTCTTTTTTGGAGGAGCTGGCGACGGGTGCAGCGGCGACGATTTTGGAGGAGCTGGCGATGGGTGGTCCGGCGTCGATTTTGGAGGAGCTGGCGATGGGTGCTCCGGCGTCGATTTTGGAGGAGCTGGGGACGGGTGCTCCGGCGTCGATTTTGGAGGAGTTGGCGATGGGTGCTCCGTCGTCGGTTTTGGAGGTGCTCACCTCGGGTCGTTGTGGCGAGACTGCAGTCCTGGTTTGCGTTCTCTTCTTGGCGGTGAAGCTGTCGAATTCGTTCTGAGCGGATATGGCGATTGTGTCGATGTTTTTGGAGTCGGGAGGTGAGCTCCTGTATACCGTCGGTTCAGGGATCCACGAATCCCTTAACACTCGAACACAGTGGGCATTCAACGTGTAATACTTTTTTTTGGGTTAGAATTCGTTCTTGCGCAGTGAAATTTAATGGTACATACCCGTTTGAAGTTTTTGTACCCTTCGCGTCCAGTACCAGGGATGTTCCAAGTGTGGAGCGTGACGATGAGGAGCAGGAGTGTCCCTTCGCGAAGTTGAACGGAATTGTTCCAGCACGGAATCAATTCTCCGTTGGCGTCGACAATGTTGTGCTGCACGAGTTTATCGTGTTCGAGGTAGAATTCGTGCGGTAAGTAGTCGGGGAGAAGTTCTGGGCTGTAGTAGCCACCGAGTTTAACTTCTTGCGCTGTAGAAAGGTTAGCGTTTAGATATCAATATACATTCAAACGTGACTTACGCTCCTTGTCGTCAATTTCCTTTTTCTTTTCGATAGCGGTTTTGTCTTTTTCAGAACCGACTGTTCGCTTCTTTAATCGTTGCGGGGCATCGGGACCATAGGTCGCGGGAGGTGCCTGTATATTAAAATTCAGTTTGTCGAATAATGGTGAGTTCAAAGGTGCGTACGCCAAATTTCTTGGGTAATTGTACAGTGTAGAATCGGCTGTAGTCGTCGTCGTCCACTTCCGTACATTCCGAAGTAAGAAAGGCAGACTAGACG
>Ga0307517_10012980_pt1 | contig 11362 bp, 10 predicted proteins | sample 23_EM_MG_FD_194515 | JGI IMG/M metagenome (GOLD analysis project Ga0307517, IMG submission 194515) | Populus trichocarpa ectomycorrhiza microbial communities from riparian zone in the Pacific Northwest, United States - 23_EM | ecosystem: Host-associated > Plants > Roots > Unclassified | place... | reverse complement strand
AAAGACAAAGGAAATGGCATGATCAAAAAAGACAGCCTTCTCCTGAATATGTCACACTGGAGGATGTCAGCCAGGGCAGGGCCAAAAAAGCAGACCGCGTAATGTTGAACCGAAAAAACATTCGTACGAAGAGGCCTATGTCAAAGCTGGACCATAAAATGTTTGGACCATTTGTGGTTAAGCGTAAAATTGGATCCAGAGCCTATGAGTTAGAATTGCCTGCCCGATGGACAATGCATCCAGTGTTTAATGTTGGGTTGTTGGAGCCTTACCGCGAGGATCCTATCGGAAGACCTCAGTTGGCGATGCCGGCACCAGAAGTTGTGGATAGTGAGCCCAGTTATGTTGTCGCTGAGGTGGTAGACAGTCGGTGGTATGGAAATCCTAAGTCAAAGTTTCCTCGCCACTTTGTGCAATATTTAGTTGCTTGGGACAGGTATGGATCCAAGGAAAACTCCTGGGAACCATTCGAGATGTTGGAAGGAACTGCTATGCAGGCCTTGGTAAACTTCCATGACAGGTACCCATCAAAACCTAGAGACCATAGGGTTATTGATGTACCCATGAAAGGAAAGAAAAGAGGACGCTAAGATCTGCGGACAGATCTAGAGAAGAGGGGAGTGTTGTAACGACCCTACAGATAGGTAGCTACAGTGGACTAGACTCAAGCCCGTATGGCATACCAAGTGGTAACCATATTGAGGATAGGCCAGTATACTTATTATACTACGGGTAGACATGAGTTGGTACAAGTGTCTACAGAGTGAGTTGGTGACATAGGGTTAGACAGGGTAACCTAGGTAGGTCAAAGTTACCCTACTAGGCAGGGTAACCTTCGGAGGGTATGTTCGCATAAAGCAAAGGACTCATAGTAAACGTTGCACGGGTCTCCGTGGCAACATTATATGTGGTCGCGCGGACTCCTGATGGAAATAAAGGCATGATAGGGTGAAGTTACCCTACCTAGGAGACATGATTACCCTACCTTGGGACCCCAGTTACCCTACTGAGGTACTCCAGTTACCCTACCTTCACCGACAAAGTCATCTGCGGACTTAGGGGGAAGTTATCCCACTATAGTGGGGCTCGTAGATGTTCATAGGGCCGCTTCGTATGGTACGAAACGGACTACTGACGGAGCAGGAGTGGTCCGAACCTCCTGTAACCTTCAGCGGATATTCCTAATACCCCCCTGCGGCCCCAGCGTTGGTACGGCGCGACAGCACTGTACGGCTGTGTAGTTGTGTGCTTCCTAGTAAGGTGAGATCCATAGGAACGCTCCCACAACACCGTATGAGTTGTGGCCGTCCAACCGACCAGAAGCTGTTCGCAGGATATATAAGGGGTGTGAGGGTGACCACCTCCTGGGGCGCCACCTGGATAACACCTGGGAACCACCTACGGGCATACTTTGGCCTCCAGGTAGTTGTATGGTTAACAGTAGAGGGCTTGGGGCTGACCGGGGAAGCTGCAAGGCTTGCAGGACAACCACCCCAAAGCCAGTCCCAGGTTACCCCGTGAACGGTAGCATTACCATGGGTTATTAGTGGACTCTAGAGGTGTGAGTCTTGTCACGATTTAAGAGGGTCCCGCATGGTTGACTGTGGGTAGCGCCCACGCAGTCAGGCAGCAGGAGCTATCTTATCGTGGGAGTATGCAGTCAGGTTTAGAAGCTTAGTATAGCCAAGTAGATTTGCCGATGGACTGCGTAGCTTGTATAGACGAAACCACCGATGGGCCACTGAGTCCCCATGGATATTCTCTCTACGGTGGGCATGTCAGTCGGCCACTGATATGCTACCGATAGGAAAGGGCTTTCGCTCATGCAGATGTAGTTGCAGAGACATCCCGGAAGCACTTCCTATTTGTGGAGATAGTTAATATCCGAGCGGTCCGACTGCCTCCGAGTGTTACCTCACTCTAGGCGGGTGAGTTGGACAATCCTGAGCTGAGCAGGGTGCTCGCGAAAGGTCAGAATGGTTGACGGGTGTCCTCTGGCTTTACATTATTCTACTTAACTAAAGCGAGAGACACCCTATTCTCATAACCAACGATCCTCGAGAGAACTTATTGAGTGAAGCTTTCAGGCCTAACGATATTAAGTTTTACCCCTTGATTCTACTCTGAATTATCTTTATCTTTATTTTGATCCCTACTTCTACTTTGAGTCTTCGGTGCGGTCGCAATCTTAGGATCCGTCTTCCTACAGAGTGCCCCCGTTACAGCCAGACGTGGGCCACGTGCCCAGACTGCGTACAGACAATGATCCCCAAGAACATTCGCAAGACCATCAAAGCGCAAATGGAGAAGGAGCATGGGATACAGGAAGATCGCCGTGAACGGTTTACTGATGATGGGGAAGCAGTGGCGGCAGTGGTGCCGAGTCAGATGTCTAGATGGCCCCCCCACGGGCAACTTCTTGGATTCCGACATGCTCAACTCCACCCATTCAGACACGTCCAACTTCACAGATTGAGAGTCAAACTCCCAGCAACCTGCGTATTGGAGCCCTGGCTGGAGCCCCGGATAACCGAAACGATTCACAGGAAACTGTCACGTCTTTCGATTTCACCCAGGTGTCGGCAAGCCGGCTACTCAACTTCCTCGATTCGGATCTACAGACTCCGAACGGCTCTCAGGAGGTGGCTCGGGGGCTCACTTTGGACAATACTGTGACTCCGACTACATTGCCACCGCTCGCGCTCAGCCTTGATGATCTAGAGCCGGCGGAGGAGACTACTGATCCGTGGGATATAGAGCAGGGGGAAAGTGCGAGCATAGATCCGCGTAGTTAGAATGCTGAGCATATGTAGTTTAGTGGTTTTGGGATGCGTTCTCACATATAGGAAAGTGTGCGAGGAGCATAGTCGTATTAAGATGAGGGCGTCTAGCCAACTCATGGAATTCAGAATAGAATTATTAGAAGCAACGCTTAACAGGTGCATCTTGGCAATCAGGATAGTAAAACACATCGTGACAGTGTTTGAAAGAAGAGAAGTGCCTAGGCGTAGGATCAGGATGGCATTAGACTAAGTACACGATGCGTCCGGATGAAAACGCGGCGTCGGATAGAGTCACGATCAGATCAGGACGCGTCATATATAGGGCGTAAGATCAGGAAGAAATGAGCAGGCGTCAGGAAGGGAGAGATGCGGATCATGGGATCCGGACGAGGTCAGCAGGGTGTGGAAACATTAGGACGCGAGATCTGAGGATGAGTGAAGCCCTGACGTTCGCTGAGAAGGAACCGGCATCAGGCCGGGAGAGTCATAGATCCGAAGCAGTCAGAATGCAATTGCGGAGGACCCGACGCAGTAGGACCGGAAGAGTCATAGATCAGGGGGAGTCAGGAGGTAATAGAGGAGCACCAGACGCAGTCAGGACGCACTGGGCGTAGGGGTCCGTGTCCAGATGGCGTCAGGACGGATGGCGCTAGGTGACGCAAAGTCAGGACGCGAAGTCGATCCGACCTTACGTCCTGATTCGCGATTAGCATTCTGACGTCCTGGGCATCAGACGCACGGCGCTCACAGGACGCAAGGTATTACTTTTTGCTAATGGTTTCCACCCCCCCTGCCTAAAGAAGGCCAACGGAATCATCCAGGACAAACCTGGCAAACCCTCATACGACTCCCCCTCCTCCTTCCATGTCATTGTTCTCCTTCAGACATTCTCCAAGATTCTGGAAAGGATTATGAACAGCCACCTGTCTTACATGGCCCGTGCAATGGGCCTCCTCAACCCTCACCAGTGCGGCTACCTGGCTGGTCTATCAGTCACGGACGCATGCAACACTCTCACACATGAAGTCAGAACCCTGCAGATGAACAAAAGGAAAGTCTCCACGCTTTTTCTGGACATCTAAGGGGGCTTCGACAATATCAATCCCTTCACTCTCTGCGGCATGATGAGGGCCAAAGGAGTCAATCCATACCTAGTATTCTGGACAAGATCCTTCCTCACAGGCAGGTCCTGCCGTCTGTTGTTTCCAGGATCTCCCAAAGTCTTCGCCCTGGTCTCGGTGGGCACCCCCCAGGGCCCCCGCATCTCCCCTCTTTTATTTGTTATTTATGTTTCCCGCCTTCACCTCAAAATCCCCCTCGGTCTCATCTTATCATATGTGGACGATTTCGCCCGCACAGCCTGATCAGCGTCCTACCGCCGTAATATCCACCTACTCCAAAAGCACTACACACTCATCAAGGCCAGGGGCTCCCAGCTGGGAGTGGGCTTCTCGATTCCCAAAACTGAACTGATCCTTTGGCGAACGAACAGGGACAGGGACCCGCCCTCGCATGCCACAATCCACATGGAAGGCTCAGTCTTTAGTCCTCAGGATGAGCTTTGGTTGCTGGGATACTCGTTTACCCCCTCACTGTCAACCACCCCGCACTTTACTAAGCGCAAGGCCAACTGTCAAGCTGCCTTTGTGGCCATCAAGAGGCCATCTCCTCCAGGGATGGGCCTCCCTCCTTTTCTGTACCATCGATTGGCGCTTACCCTGCTGTTCCCCATCCTCAGCTACAGCGCTGACGTCTTTACCCCTACTGTCCACATGGTGAGAAAGTTGTTTGCCTTCTGGCACACGGTCCAGAGGTGGTGCACAAACTGCTTCGCCTGCACCCCGTCAAACTTCCTGGCCATCGAGGCCTGTCTCCCGCCCCTAGACCTACTCTTGACCTACAAAAGACGCCTGGCGACCCTGAGGGTACTCTGCTCACCCGCGGAGATGAATCCCGCCACGGCCCACCTTCCCCCCTCAGTACCGACCCCTTTCCTCCACCCTCACGCCCGGGATCATAGGGGGCTCCTGGCGAAGAATGCGGGCAGCCGCCTCCCTCTCCCATGGCATCAGCCTAGACCCCCCTCACAGAACAGAACTCACCTACCATTGGATGCCGTCCCTCACTCAGTCCTGTTTCTCTTGGGCCCCGATGGCCTAGACCCTCTTCCCCTCACCTCCCAGCACCTGCTCTGTGAGTTCTACCCTAACCCCACACCAGGACGCTCATACACCCAACTCAAGCAGCGGTGCTGTCCCCTCCTCCTGGAAGAATCGGAAGCCCTGTCCCCTGACCCAGCCCGATACCACTACCGGGCCTTGCTCAAGCCTCACCCCTTTATGAGACTCAACTCGTTTGACGCTGGCCGACTCCACCAGATAAGGTCACGGAAGAGTTATCTCCACGCCCACCCCTCTTGTGACAATGACCACCCCACCACCTGCCCGAGATGCAACGAGGAAGCTCAGACCTTCATGCACGCCATCCTCTTCTACCCCCCGAGTGAACCAGCCAGAACCCGCCACATTCAGGGGGTCTCTGAGCTTGGCTCCGACGTACCAGTCTGGTCCTCTACCACCCTCTTAGGCGCTCTATCTCATTTCATCAGGTTGACTAGGACCGCTTTCCCCCCCGGCATGTTTTCCCGCCCAACCTCTGCAGCCAGTTCAGCTTCTTCCCACTCGTTTAATGTATTTTCCTTTGGTTATTTTATTTCCTCACAGGAGAGCTAAGTTTACTTTACATGTCTTTCCAGGTCACTTGGGGTTTTCCGCTGGTGTACAAGTTAGGAGGGTTTCCTTAGCTTACTTTTGTGATTTTCGGACCCGTATGTGGGCCAGCGACCAGTACAGGCCCTTAGGAAGATGAATGGTGACCGATGTTTCTTTTGTATGTTTATTTTGGATTTTGGGTTTTGTTTTCGCCATAGCTAGCGCTCCATGTGATTTCTTGTACCTTAACAACGAATATATGATATAAAAATAAAATATAAAATAAAATAAAAAAAGCTATCTCTCTATCATTTAAAACACCCCTTTATGCTTCTTTTGCTTTCTGTTTAAAGAAATATCCTGTTTTCAGAAAGATGGCATATTTTTATATTGTGACATGCCGAACAGGACCTTAGTTGAAGATCTAAGAAATTTTGAACGGCAGCACTTGAATTGGAATACGGTATCTCTTAGATTGCTGAGCCGGTGGAAAATTTTCTGCCACCCCTCCACGTGTCTAAGATACATGTTAATAAGCAACTTTTGTTACTTACTAGAAATTCGCAGGTGTGCAAACCCCTGACCGTAGCCAACATTAGCAACATGATTCTACTTAGGCACAGGATACTGGGAAAGCATGTTAGTAATCTCTGTCTCAGGCACTGAGACGGGTGGCAGAAAAGTTTCCCACCATTTCTGCGGTCCAAGAGATAATCTGGGAAAGTCGGACTGACGCGAGTGAGGATTTTCTTGCACCTGTCCAACCACCACGGCCTATGTTTGAGCTGTGGCGAATTCGCCTCCTCCAAGTTCTCCTGTTGGTTCGGTTGCTATAGTTTTGCGTTAGCTCCAATCCGACTTTTGCCAGATTATACCATAATGGTGCGATCTCGCTACAAATTGCATGGGTGGTACTTTCCAGATGTACTACGGAATGGGCAGGAGGTATTTGTTTATTGTTTGGAGTCGCCACTGGGGGTATGTCGCTGCGGAGGTGTGTCCGGATCCTGGGTACACGGAGAGTGTAGACTCAGTACTGGGACAAAGGTCTTAGTGAGTTAGTACTCGAGCATACACTGTCTGTGTACCAGTCTCCGACATACATCCAGTGGCGACATACCACCATTCGCGGCTATAGCTAGCCGACGCCAGATAGGTATAATGCAGCTAGGATTAGTGATGGGCACGATCAGATCATGATCGAGTTTTGCTCGATGAATAGTCTGCTCGATCACCTCGATCATAGGTGTCTCTCGACCAGGTCCTGATCGAGCAGGGCATCTATAATCTGATCAATTTGCTCTATTATGGGTACTGCTCGCTCAATCCTGCTCGACCATCATCGAGTATACTCGAGCATCTTGGCTCATGACCGATCACTCTGCTAATCTTAGTGATTGGGTGATGCGATGAACATATATAAAGGGACTCTACCGGCAAACTAGAAACCAATTATTTTGGCCGGACTTTACCCTGGTAGCTCCTCAACAAACTATCATGATTGCTGAGTGTATAATAAGGTCACTACTCCCATCGTTTCGAGTCTATGGCAATTAGTCAATGCCACCAATGACTTTCAATAAATTTATTCAACAATAAGTCGGGAGTCGAAACCTATCCGGGCTTCTAGATACTCTCTGGAGCAGCCACAAATTACCGTGATACATTAAATGGACGATACGGTATAGCTCTTCTGTTCTTGTTATAAATGTCGGGTTGGAACAACCCATTGCCAATTGGGCAAAGCAACGGGGAACTGTATGGAGGTCCTTGGAGGAAGTTTTCGCCTGGTTGTTCAGAGGTCATAGCTCACGATGCACGGACCGGAGAGCAACCACCACATAGAACCAACTCCCGGGGTGGAGAACCTCGATGCTCGCTACAACTCGCATTCTCGTCTCCAAGCTCGCTACAGCTCGCGTTTTTCGTTACCTGCCCACCACCCACAACTCTCTTACTGCGCCCTCATTGTCACCTAGGGATCTATCGGTGCCAATGATCTCAAGCGACAAGGGCAGCGGCATCCCCCACCGCCTCCGACAGTGGACACATCGAAGATGGTTTTTGGTTTTCTTATTTCTCTGTACTCATCAGTTTCTCATACTCTAATATTGGTCATTATTCAAATGTATTCGTTTGGCTTTGAAAAATTGGCACGTGTGAAAATACTCAGAATCCATTTTGAATGAATATTTAATCCCTGATGGGCACAAAATTGATCATACTCGAGCAGTGACCATGATCGATCACTCGATCAGGGTTCCCCAGTTTCATCGATCATTCGATCATGGGGTCCCCTCGATCATGATCGTGCCGATCACTAGCTAGGATAGATATATGGAATTTTGGTGAATACAAACGAAGCGATAGTCGAACTCTCCCGGGAAAAAGAAAAGGACAAGAGCCAGGAAAACAACAACTAACAAAGGAAATGAATCAAATAAAGGTCATCGTCGGAGTGGCGGATTTCTCCTAGAACTTCCGATCTTCACTAACCTTTTCTTTACAACGATTAGAGATATATCATATCACTTGAATAATCCATATTGAATGAGCCTACCACAGTCATTAAGCCGGGTCGTCGTCATACCCTCTAAAACACCGTTCTGGATTAAGTGGCGCCTGGTGGCTTCCTCAATCCAACGCCGGAGATGGTCAAAGGGGAGGGCGATGATATGATTTTGCTCCCAGCCTTCGTTCCTCAGGCTAGCGAACTCATTCCGGAGAATATCTTGGAGGGTAATCTCAAGTTTCTGGGTTTCATGATGCCTGGGCGGGGGGAATAGCCTCTAAATCCGGCGGTTAGTAAAAGTAAAACTTGATATCAGATAGTTGTAAAAGATCACCTTCCTACCACCATCCTTCTTCGCCCTGCCCTTACGCAAGTGCCACATTTCGACAAACCCTCTTTGCACCTCTGTCTCCCCCTCCCGGAGTGGTTCAATCTTGATGATAATGACCTTGCTAATCCTCCCTTCACTCCCCTCCAGCAATAGCTTAACATCATCTTTCAGGTTACCATATGGTTCCGTATACCCAATCTCAAACACGATAGTTGGCCAATATCGATCTCCAGGAACAATTGCACAGTCTAGGACTTTGGTTCTGGCAGAGTGTGAGCGGGATGTTTGTAGAAGTAATTATTTGAGCGCAACTTACATTCCTTCATATTGACCTGCGAAGCCATCCAGCGGCTCCTTGGAAATTAAATCAAGATCATCAGGGTCCCAGGCCCCCACTGCCCCGCCTTCAGCAATCAATTTAGCTGCCCAGGTCGACACCGTTCCATGGATTTGAGTCGGCATTTTGATCTTTAAGTGGCCGGTTGTTGGACAGTAAGTATATCTATCAAGTTGTTATTTTCTCCCAGTGCTGGTATAAAATTCTTTGAATACATACGCTCTTCTTCCAATGTGTGACTCGAGCTCAGAGAAGTCTTCGGGTGAAATATCTAAAATATGATATTCATCCCTTAGAAGTACTTGTGAAAGTTCGTCCGGTGTCATTTTTGAGATCCTACCAGCAAATGAGAAGAGAATTTGTGATTGCAGAAACGCGAGAGGGTGAAGCAAAGAATAATGCGGGTGCCCGTTTTTAGTTTCTGCAGGGGCAGGGGGAGGAGGAGCAACAGCAATGTGGTTTGCTGATGTGCGCACTACTTGCAGTGTCTTAGTCGTCTGGACAACAAAGGGCGAGAACGAGGGGACAAACAAGGAGGAGTATCAAACAAAGGAAGAGGACTAGCGTTGGCCGACTGCAACCCCTGGTAGGCTCGGGCACTACCTCTTCTTTGTTTCTTTTTTTATCTGTTATTCCATTTTCATTTTCATTTTCATTTTCAACCTTAACTTATTTGAGTACTTGTACTAAATTTAGTATCTATTAGTATCATTGGCCAATTTTGCGCTGCTGGAGTTGACGGCAGCCAAGAAACTCCTCCCCCGATCCAGAACCCACAAAACCTAAAAACAGAAAAGGCAGTAACCCCACCAGATAATCCCACCGGTATCCAAACGCAAATCATGTGAATAATCAAATGAAGGCTCACAACATCCCAACCAACAGGCAACTCTCCTAATCCTGCGTTTTTAGTGACCTTCTCGCCTTGGCCCCGTTCCCATTGCCCCCACCACCCTTTCCACTCCTTCCACCTCACGGGGAATTTCGATTAGCCGATAGGGGGGCGGTCCTCTTAGCATCACCGGAAGCCCGAGGGATCAACAAGATCACCTGCGGACCACCATGTAGCTTATTTCATGTCCTACCACCAACAATGGAGCCCCTTTGGGAGGTTAGGTATCCGAGAGTGCAATTGTTATTATGTAGTCCTAATGGAAGCCTGTGTTTATCACTCTTCGGTTCAATTCCTTGGCAACCACAACTCGTCCCTCCCCCGCCCCGTGGATGTAGTCTGTCGGGGTTACTAAAGCCATCCTGGTTGGAGTTGAGTTAAAACTCCTCATGAGTTGGGGTGGTGTGGGAGGGGGAGCGAAATGACCAGAAGTCGCGTTGGTAGGAGGAATCTCAGTTAATTCACTGGATTTTTGATTCCACAATTGAGTGAGGATTTGCGGGTTGCAGTCCACTCGACGACCGGACGCCCCATTCCGCGGAATACGGGGCGGGGCACCAGTCGCTAAGCGTTGGGGCACTCAGACAAGGGAGGTCAAAAACTACGTCCTATTTCGTCCAACTTATGGTGCTGGTCAGAGTGGCAATACTCGCTCTGGTATCAATTGGAAACTTTTCCACCAGCCCTGAAAGGAGACGACTTTATCACCCAAATTGAACCAGGATTGTGTAATCTGTACTCCGCCTCGCTGGGCATTAGCGATAACCAGCGATTCACGCCCTTTATCCTCCTAGGCTGCGAGCCTTATAGTTAACTTATCCATTCACAGGCCAGTGCCTCAATCTCTCTAATAGACCCACCGACAAAGTTTCAGAGCCGTCAACGGCATCCGCCAGAAGCTTTCACTCTGAACATACTGGCAAAGGTTCGATTTCCTTGACTTTGGCTTTGCTCTCTGATTTGCCAAAAAATCTTGAGTAGGGATAAAGATCTTCCTGTGGGTTGCTCCGTATCACACAGAAAGCCTGACTTGGTGATATACTCTTTGACAAAGGCAATCCCCTTCTGCCCGAACTCCCATCTGGTATCCCCGCGGCCAAAGTACCCCAACACTTTGACCTGTTCGGCTTCGGTTTTCAAGTGCAGCCCCAGATCAAAACGGGTATTGTCAACTTCCAGTACAACTGTAAAGCTTCATGTCACCTGCTAAGAACAAGCGGATTATGTTTAAAAATGCGAACAACAGCATATAAAGGTGTGTAAGGGTAGATAGCGCTGCCTTATCAGAGGATCCCTGCCATGATCCAGTTCCTCCCTTTCTGCATACTGTTGGCATCCATCTCGAGGACTCACCAAAAGGATACCTTCTTACAAGGGTGGCAATCCAGACATCTACCATATCGGCACCACACTTAATGACTTCCAAAGGCCTGCCTGCCATAGTCGAATTCTCCCAGGAACAGTGTTCTCAGCCGTCCCCATAGGGCCCGGGGCTGGGGCAGCCAAGACCCCCGGACCAGACCGGACAGTAAAATGTAGTCCGTCCTCGTCCTTGAACTCCCAGGACGGCCGTCATTAGCAAGGATGACAAGCCCCACGATCTGAGATAACTTCAAATAGGGGATCGCAGGTAACTATGTAGGACGGCAGGGGATGGCAGGGGATGGCAGGGGACGGTGGGGGACGGTGGGGGACGGTGGGGGACGGTGGGGGACGGTGGGGGACGGTGGGGGACGGTGGGGGACGGTGGGGGACGGTGGGGGACGGTGGGGGACGGTGGGGGACGGTGGGGGACG
>Ga0307517_10012979_pt1 | contig 11363 bp, 6 predicted proteins | sample 23_EM_MG_FD_194515 | JGI IMG/M metagenome (GOLD analysis project Ga0307517, IMG submission 194515) | Populus trichocarpa ectomycorrhiza microbial communities from riparian zone in the Pacific Northwest, United States - 23_EM | ecosystem: Host-associated > Plants > Roots > Unclassified | place... | reverse complement strand
GGCGAAGGGCAGCATTCCATCTTCCCATTTCAAGCGTCACTGCTTCATTTACACGACATTTTTCATGTAGTAATCTGGGATTTATCGAACTCCATGCGACTCTTCTACATGGCTGGCTGGCTGGCTGGCTGGCTAGCAAGCAGCGCATGTGTGTTTGGATGACGCAGCACGGGAAGAAGGAGCATGGAAAAGTAATTGGGAGTCTCGACTGACATGAATGGAACATAGGAATCCCATAAATAAATAAATAAACAAGGGAACATGGAAATGTAATTTCTTTTTTCTTTTTTTTAATTTTAGCCTTGAAAACCCAAACAGACAGACAGAGTAATTAATGTGCTTTTGAGGATTTGATTCGAATATTTGACAATTTCAACCATTTTCATCCATATGAATAGGACCCCACGTCATGACCATTGACTAGTCTTTCTCGACCGGAAGACTAGATAATTCTAAACAATCTTTTTCCTTCATTCTCTGTTAGTGGCGGAGCAGGTAGTAATTTCAGGTTGTTTTTTAAATTATTTTTTATTTAAAAATATATTAATATAATATTTTTTATTTTTTAAAAATATATTTTTATATTAAAACTTCAAAATAATTTAAAATAAAAACAATTTAAAAACATGGTTGGATTTGATATTATGGACGGGTGTTTTTTAGTTAAAAAATATATACATGTATATATATTTAACTCAAATACATTAAAATTATAAAAAAAATTAAAAAATCATTATTTAAATATCATTTCAAGTAAAACAAGGTTTTAAAATGCAAAGCCACTGCACTCTCAAATAAACAATCAGCTATTATATTATTTTTTTATTTGTTAACAAGATAAAGATATCTTTAAACATTAATTATAACTAAATTTATTTTTAAACAATTTTAAGAGTGCAGCTCTCCATATCTAGTCTATTAATCACTAGATTTACTCTTCCTGGAATAACTGTATAATGCCTGACACACTGGGTTAAATTTATTTTTTTCATAGTTCAGGATAAATTTGGTATTTTAATGACTAAAAAGAAAGTACATTTACTTGGCCATGATTTCATAGCCTGGACTTCTCAAATTTGCTATTTTAACTTTGGTAGCCAAATTACAGCCACCACTCCCCCTACCTTCCCGCCGTGGCAATGACCTGATATCGACCCACATTTGCCGTCAGCACGTTCACATAGTGGAACCCATTTTTGCCCTTGTAAGTCTAGTAATGGCAATTACCAAACAAATAAAAGCTTCCATGGAAGACTCGTCAATGGCAATTACCAAAAAAAAAAGAAAAGAAAAAAAAGGTATTTTCGTAAATGGAAGACTCGTCAAATCCTGGGGTGCTTAAACAGTCAAATTTATATCAGCATTTAATACTCTTGGTTCCAGCGTGTGTTCAGTAATGTTTTTTTTTTTTTAAATAATTTCTAATAAAAAATATTAATTTAATATATTTTTAAATAAAAAAAACAGTTTGAAAGGAATTTTAAAAACAGGCAAGTATAAAAACAAATGCTACCTAAATAACAGAACCATTAATTCACTAGCAAGGATAAGATTTTTGGTATTAACATTAATTTTTATGATCCTAAAATCTGAATTCAAGAAATAAAAAAAAAAACACCCTAACCAAGAACTTGTCTTGCAAAGGTATAAAAAACATTTTATGAATACAAGAATAGCATGGCAAAGAAACATCTTGCAAAGTGTTAGTGCGGCTCCATTCTTTTGCCGACGGGGGTGGCTCCTGCCCTACGCGTAAGGACAAGGAGGGCGGGAGGAGACATCGGGGAAAAAAAAAAAAAAACAACTCATCAGTTTTTGTTGGTGATCAGCTTGACCGTTGATCACGGGCTCACAGCGCCAACGAAATCTAGACCCTTTAATCAAGAACAAGAAATGGCCCAACATTCAAGTACAATCTGTACTCTCCTTTTCTCTTTGTTTTAGCATTGTCATTTTTCTTACCCCAAAATTAACTCTAATTCTTCACCCTTGATCGGAGAAAAATAATTAACGTAATTAAAATTGTGTTTAGTAATATGTTTAAGAGTGTTTTTCCATTAATAAGACATCAAGGATGATGATTTTTTTTAATTTAAATATACTATAAAAATAGTCAAATCATAATCTGAAAAATGGTGTCTTACTTGGATTCTTTGATGAGATTATTTAAAGTTAAAATAATTTACATTCCATAATCTGAAATAATACTTGAACAAATTAAGAGGAGGCATATTAATTTTTCTTTAACTGGGCCATTTTGTTCTTGATAAAAAGAGGCTAGTATCAATTGGTATTACAGGATAAAGAAAGAACGGAGGCAAGCCGGTAAACGAGATTAAAATGGTAGAGGTCGTCACCTATTTTATGTAGGTGAGGTGCCCACATACTATAGAGATTAGGAGAGAGGAGAGAGGGAAGGAGTGACCGCGTTGAAAAACGTTCTAGTGGTTTTAAAAGCCATAAACAGACATGCTCTGTAACTGCTGTGTTCTTGCCTCCTCTCCTCTTCCTATAAACACTAATACCTCTCCTTGGCTTCTTTTGTGTTTTGTTTTGAGTGTTAGCTAGCTAATCGTTTGTTCTTTTGCTGGTTGGCTGGTTAATCTTTTTATGCTTCTATCCTAGCTACTACTATTTCTACCACTCCAGCTTTATCGTGCTCTGGTAAAAGATACTACGTCCACTACACACAGAGAGAGGGAAAGGGGAAAGATAGTGAGTGCCAGAGAGAGCAGGGGACTGGGCAAAAGGGTTTTTTTTTTCTCTTAGAAGAGAGCGTTTCTTGTTTCTTGTTTCTGTTCTTTTGATTTGTTTTTTACTTCTTCTCCTGTGAAGTATGATTGGTTGCGAGGCTGAACTGAAGTGAAAGTCTGGTTTTGGGTGCTGCTTTGAAGGGACTGGTTCGGTTGGGCCTTCTTTTCATATTTTTGGAAGTTTCTTGTAAAGCTTCTTGTCTTCAAATCAACACAAGTCTTTGCATTGTTCCGCAACAAAATCAAATTTATGTAGGCGTTAATACCAAGGTAAAAAAACTCTTTGTATAGCCAAATTAAGATAAAACAAACTGCAGCGAAGTGTGTGGGGGTTGGCAGCAAAGAAAGAATTTATTATCATTTAGCTATAAAATTCTTCCTCCTCACGAGAAACAAGCAAGAAAAACATTCGCTCCATAAGAACAACCTTCACTGTTTTCTTTTTCATCTCTTCCTTTTCTCTCATGGAGTACAATCAATCTTCAGAAATGCAAGAACCCAGTATAGACACTGACAAACTCAGCTACGAAATCTTTTCAATTCTTGAAAGCAAGTTTCTCTTCGGATATGATGATCAGAAACTCTGGATTCCTAAACAGGTCTCTCCTGAAACAATTGAAGCAAAACCCGAGTCACAGAATCCCTCGGTTCTTACAGAAAACAACAGTTCCTGGCTGTCTGCGATCAAGAATCAAAGAGGCAAAATCTGCATATTGTCTATTGATGGTGGTAGCAGTCTAAAAGGGATTATTTCAGGGAAAGCATTGGCTTATCTTGAAAACGCGTTGAAAGTGAAATCAGGCAATCCTGACGCCAGGATTGCTGATTATTTTGATGTTGCAGCCGGAACTGGAATTGGCGGAATCTTCACGGCTATGCTTTTCGGCACCAAAGATCATAGCCGTCCGATTTTGAAAGCTGAAGAGACTTGGAAGTTCTTAGCTGATCAGGGCAAGAAATTTTACACTTACGGAAATGGTGGGTTTTTCAAGCGGTTTTTCAGAGGTGGCGCAACCGGTTCAACAGCTGCTACAGCCGGTTTCGAGAAGGCCATGAAGGAGACTTTTAGTGATAAGGGCCGGAATTTGACTTTGAAAGATACTTTAAAGCCGGTTTTGATTCCTTGCTATGATCTTTCCAGCACGGCGCCGTTTTTGTTTTCAAGAGCGGATGCATTGGAAACGGATAGTTTTGATTTCCGGCTTTGGGAGGTTTGTCGGGCTACATCTGCAGAACCGGGTTTGTTTGACCCGGTTTTAATGGGGTCCATTGACGGTCAGACCAGGTGTTTGGCAGTTGATGGTGGTTTAGCCATGAGTAACCCGGCCGCAGCAGCTATTACTCACGTGCTGCATAACAAGCAGGAATTTCCTTTTGTTAGAGGAGTTGAGGATTTGTTGGTGTTGTCCTTAGGGACTGGTCAGATTCTTGAGGTTAGTTATGAATATGAGCAGGTTAAGAATTGGAGGGCCAAGCAGTGGGCTCGACCGATGGCTCGAATCTCAGGTGATGGTTCGGCTGATTCAGTGGACCAGGCCGTGGCCATGGCATTTGGTCAGTGTAGGAGCAGTAACTATGTAAGAATTCAGGTATGGTAATGGCATCGCTATCTTTAATCTTATTGTGCAACTTGGATATGGTTTTTATTTTGCTTGATTTCAATGTATAAGACAGTCCTAGCCAGGCTGGAAATGGTTAACCAGAGTGTGTCTTTTTCACTCGTATACAATTTTTGTGCATATTTAGCTGGGTTTTGGGTTTTTGCAATTGAATGTGCTGTTTGCACTTTGCATGTGTAATGGCCTAATGGGGTCGGTGGCACACTGTGTCCTGTGGCTTATGGTTAGCCAACATGTAAGGGGGTGTGCCCGGGAAACCATAAATTCAAGTGCCCCCATGGAATTATGGGAGCATATGGGTACCTGTGCTGGTGACTTGCACATGATGGGTGGGTTTGGCCTCTGGTTTTTCTTGTTTTCTATGACCAAGCCAAATGTTGGCTTTTGGTTTGACTCGAGACCTTGGATTCGTTGGTGTTGGGTTCTGGAAATCTGGTTAAACCCTTCCTTGATGAAGAGTTTGTGGGGTTTTTCTTCTTGCAATAAGAAGATAGAAAATGGCTGGAGAGCCGGAGACTGGATTTTCCCGAGAATGGATTGTATAAAATGAGTGGTCATAAAAATGTCATCCACCATGATTTTACTTTGTTATATATTTCTTAGAGCCGTAATCGGCTATGAGGATCACTTATGGTAATGCTTTTGCTTTGTTTGCTGTCAGAACACAGGATCACTTTGTATGCTGTCTTTGGTGCCCTTGCACTGTCTATGTGTTAGTCACCTCCATAGATAGCAACGAGGGATCTTTACTTTTGAATGCATGCGTGATCTCTGTGTTCCTTTCATTTTTGTATACGAGAATGTCTTTTAAATTAAGGTTCAACATTAATTGAAGTAGCCCGTTGGGCTGATAGTTAGGAATTTGAAAAGGGCAAGATTATTAGGCAATGTTTCCATAAAAAGTGGATACAGAGGATGTGGAGTAGAAATTAGGCTGTGTCTTGTGTAGTTTTTTTATGGTAAAAATCATTCTCGGATCAGATCGAATCGGTGATCTCTTGTTGAATTGAATATTCTCGATATTATGGCTTTGCTTGTGAGGTACCATCCTAATAAACCTTGAGGCATCTTCTTAGGTACTGGATAACCTAAAGTTTAAAATGTACTGAAATTTATATAAAAGAAAAAAAAGCTTAGACAAGGAATCTGAGACTGTTATAGCCTCGTGACCACTGAGTTCTGTATTCCCTTCCATGGTGAGATTGCTAATATCTCTGTATGTGTGTGTGTGAGGGAGAGAGAGATATGAGCAGTGAATGCCCTTCTTCGTACAGTTTTAATTAATTATTTGAGGGGCCAACGTTAATGGGGCCATTCTTTTTGGGGGGCTTTTGGCTGATTCGCCAGTTTCTTATAGTAGTTGGATTACAATGCAATAATTTAATTTCAATTCTCTGAATAGCTGCATGGATTAAGTTATCTGACACCTGTGGTTCTTTACCTTTATTATGAGAATATGTTTAATCTCCTGATCATATTAATTTTGGTGTGACAGGCAAATGGGTCCAATCTAGGAAGATGTGGACCTAATGTGGACACAGACGCTAGTCCTAACAATGTAAAGATGCTGATTGGAATAGCAGAGGAAATGTTGAAGCAGAAAAATGTAGAATCTGTGCTGTTTGGTGGCAAGAGGATCGGGGAGCAAAGCAATTTTGAGAAACTTGATTGGTTTGCTGAACAGCTTGTGTTAGAGCATCAGAGGAGGAGCTGCAGAATTGCTCCCACTGTTGCTTTCAAGCAAGCTGCCACCAAAACAACCTAGACTATTCTCAACAGTGTCAAGAACCAAAATCAAACGAAAAGGGAAAGGTAAGCTTTTTCTTTCCATTTCTTAGTATATAATAGATTTATAATCATAAATCCAGCTTTATGCTATTTCTCTCAGATTTATAGCATCTTACGTGACCCTGTTTTGAATGAACATGATCAAGTGGGGACACTCACAGTACTCTGCAGGGGGGAGACTTTAGAGGGGTTCAAACTACTTTTTTTATCTAAAGCTTTCAAAACTAGTTGTAGATTGAAAACTTCTGGGTTTGTATTTCAATGTTTTGATCATTACTTCAAATCTGATTTTGCCTTTCCAGCCTTGAAATGTCACTGTCCATAGAAGCCAATTGCACCTACCCGAAAATGAACACTCCCTTTTACATTTGGACTAAATTAAGCTTACACATTTAGCCCATGCATTTTCTTATTACAGTAAGCTTTTGCTGTGTACAAATTGTGTTGTCTTCAACAATGGACGTAAAAAGAAGGTGGTGATAGCTAGAATTGTCATTTAGTGAACTCGTAGGCTCACCTAGTGATTTTCATTATCTGATACGAAAAATCAAACAAACATATAACAACCGGTTGTTCTTGTTGAACATAAAAGTTAGCAGATGTAAGAACTACGCAAATTGGTGATGTGGGGAAGCCATTTCCAATTGTTGTCGGTCGACCCACACCGGTTCTTGTGATAGATTAGGGACACCCCAGTCATTTTATGGAACAACTTTATTGTTCCAGCTTCTGGGTCTTTGATGGGTGCCTAGAGGTATTTCCGCTGTACCCTAAAAAGAATTCCCTTTTATCATATTTCAATTCACTATTAGGACAAAGCTGAATTCTATGTCCTCGCCCCAAGACCTTTAGCCTATAAACCAAATGCCATTCCTTTTGCTTTATTTATAGCAGAACATGAATTCTACCAGTAAATGTTGGCAATGCTGTCGTGTCTTTTTATTGCCTTCAAAGTTCATTAATGCTATTGGGTCCTTGGAGTGATGTAGAGAGGGGAACTGTTGCCATTATTTTCCTTCGAAGTTTGAAACTTTTGCATTTAGGACATCAAAGGTGAGGATTTTATGCGTGAACTGTTTTCTATAACATCATGAACACATAACATTTTTAATATTGTCATTGAGATTTGAGGCAGGTGTAATCATTTGGGTTTTCCCTTGTCCTTTTCAATTGTATTCTGAAAATGTCTCTGCTTTGAGTGTCAATATAATATAGGACAGTAAATTCAATGATTCCAGTAGACGTCAACACTGGGCCGATGCTAAATTATCAACACCGTAGTATCTGGATTAAGTGCATACAGTCTGCATATAGCTGTGCCTATTCATGTAATTGCTCAGTACTGCAATACTTCACGGACCATTATTATTCAATTGTGTAAATAAGGGGAACTCTCCTGCCGTTAAATTCTCTCCGGTAACAGCTAGCAACCCTTAAATTTAGTCCCATGTCACCACTGTATGGAATGGTTTGTGTGCAATGTGGGGGACCGATTGCATTCAAAATTGCTTTCAAAATTCTTGGTGAGCTTAATCATGTTGTTTCAATATCATTACATTTACCAGGTGAGTATGATTGGGGAAAAATGATTAAAGAAGGAGATTAGGCCATTAGATCCACGTCTAGTTGTTGGTATGATGTGCTTCAGATTTGAATTCACATTTTGCCCTTCTTTTTCAACCTCAGTACTGCATTGTTTTGTGATATTACATCTTTTGAGTTGTTCAAATGTTTGAGAGGGCATGCATGGTCAAAAGAATTTGGCATTTGATTATGAGATTTCGAGCTTTGTGCTTCTTGTTGGTATCTTTTTACGTGTAGCATTTCATTTATTGTTAACAGTGAGTTTACGTTCTGAAATGCAGGCGGAAAATATATTCAAGGAACAAAAAGGAAAGGAAAGGAAAGGAAAGGAAGAGGGAAAAGGGTAACATAGCAGCAGCTTTTACTTTTGAAAGTCACGAAGATAGCAAGAGAAGAAGAGCAGGTGAGGGGATTGAGGGAAGAAGGACAAGAAGAACATAGAGAGAGGGTAGAAGATCTTAGTGGGATACTTTGCCTGCCAGGTGATGGACATGGTGGTGTCCACTCCACCTTTCTACCATGGCAAGGAACCGAGAAAGAAGAGAAACAAAGAAGAGAAAGCAAGTATCAGTTAAGCTTTTTGAAGGTCAAACCAAGTATCAGGTGTGAATCTTTTAATGTCAGTTAAGATTTTTGGGTGGGAAGACTCTGTTTGTATATTTGCTTTATTTATTTTATTTATTTATTTTCTCAATCGGACTCAACTCTCAAGAAACTTGAGTGTGGGGTACATGGTGGGCTACCTGCACTGAACCCCTGATATATAGCCAAGTCCCTCTTCTTCTTTTTTTATTACTACAAGCCAGAGTTCTTTACTGAGCTTTGGTCCCTTTTCACCTTTTTTTTTTCTTTTTTCTTTTTTTCAAATAGATTGTAGCGGTGAAGAATAGATTTGAGAGTGACCAGTGGTTCTCCCCAAACCAACCACATCTCCTGTGCATGGAGAAATGTAAAAAAAGTTTATGATATTTCATGTGTGGATGACAGAGTAGTAGTTTTGGCAATTGTAATTTTTTAAAAAATTATAAATTATAATATTTTCCATTTAAGATTTTTTTAAAACTGCAGAGTGAATTGATTAGTTAAATATTTTAAAGGGGTAAAAAGTAAATAGCATTGCATCCAATAATAGAAACAAAGGGAGCCTTAATCCTTGATTACTGGAGATGGGGCCCTCTGTTGATTTCTCTCATGTTGGGATCATGGATGGTTGTTGTTGGTGATGTTTGTATTCTTCCTGGTTGAGTTTAGTAAAATTAGCTTCCTTCAGAGCTTTCGCTTTTTCATGGGCCTCGCTTACTATTATCAAATGATTAGTGGGTATTATTCGGATGATAATGGTGGGCGAGATGGATATACATTGAAAATTAAATATATCAAAATAATATATAAATTTTTATTTTTTAAATTTTATTCTTAACATCAACTTGTCAAAACAAAATAAAATTATTAAAAAAAAAAAAAAAACTGTTTCTTCTTTCTTCTTTCTTTCGAGTTTGAAGATAATACGAGCAGTGCCGTATACAACCTTACCAATTGCCGTATGAAATTTAGGCAGCAAGTTTCTATTTCATGGCGTGAATATGCGCATGATATCATTGAACCACGACCTCATCATTGCTAATAAGCAATGTCTTGGGAGAGGGTTTGTCGAGTCTGAGTTGAGTTCATGTCTCTTCCATTACACTAACTTACAAGCATTTAAAGAAATGCTAGCCCTAACCCTTTTCGCTGTGGAAATAATAATGCTGATAATGTGATGTCTAATCCAACTTTCAATTTGTCACGTACGATCATCAGATCAACAACAAGAAATTAAAGAACAACGCAGGGCTCGATTAGACAAATTGATCCGCCATACTTGGCTTTCTCGAGGATAGATCATGGGCTCGTGACCGACCAGATTCCATGCATCACACCATGATCATACTGCTTTAACCACTAAATATGAGAGACAAGACGCGGATTACACGTCTAGTAAAGCCCAGCTCTTTATCTCTCTCTTTTTGCCCCCTCTCCATTTCTAGCAATCATACGCTACGAAGTTTTATAATCCCTATATTTCACCCGTAAATCTCTCGTGCTCGGTCCATCTTGTTGACCCTACGTGGTTGGAAAGCATTTTACCATGCAGGTTAAAGGATAAAGAGAACCATGGCTTTAGAGCGAAAGCAACACATTTTTATATATTATATACGAAACGTTGATAAAGCATGCACTTATGAGGACATTAAACGCTCGCTACAGTGGTTAAGATATGTTTCTCTTTTCATGGGCTCCTAGCTAGACGGTAGTTGATCCCTACGCCACGTAAAATGCTCGAGTTATGGCTCGAGCATGGGTGCTGTAAGTGTTAGTGTCGATGGCAGTAAATTGTTTAATGGGTATGGAAACAGATATATATATATATATATAGGTGGTTCAGCGGTGTTAAAAATACTGTTTTTAAGATATTTACTTGTTTTATTTAGATACAATATCTGCAAGATACCATTAAACTTTTTAAATTACCAAAAAGACAGAAAATATTTAAAAAAAAAGACAGAAAAAAACACATTTGTTTTGTATCTTTGTTCTTTGTGTAGTGACATGTTTATATAGACTCAGAACATTATATTATAACAAGTTTATAATATAATTAGTCAGCCAACTTGAATTATATATGTTCTTTGTCCTTAATATATGTATATATACTGGTGAACAATACTGGATAGAGACCTAATAACTTTATGGTGGAATCTGGATCATCTTTGAGTTTATGGATGAGGATGCACGTGTTTGGACTGTCCACAAAAAATGCTAAATATAAAGCAAAAGCTGTGTTCATAATTAATAATCACCTTTTTTTTCTCTCCAGAAAACGATAATGACAATCATCTGGACAGTGATAATCACTGGTGGCGCTTGTCAATATATACCCTACGTGCCCCCTCTTTCCCCCCTAAGAATATGCACCGCAATCGCTTTATGCACCTAAACGCTATTAGTACTTGTTAACTACCTCAAAAGCGTGGCAAGGTGAATAATAATAACAATAATTAACATAAAACATTAAGGAAAATAGAGTTAGTTGGGAGATTAAGTTAAGTTAATTAGTTCGACGAGAATGACCTAATTAACCCGATATCAAAGATACAGAGGGATGTTAATTGAAAATGACAACAACAATGTCAGTGGTCTTTTCCCCATTACTTGCCGTGGTTGCTAACCTTGGTTTTGCTTGTAGCCTTGCACTTGGGGAAGAAGGGCAACATGAATGATTCACTGCGCGTCGCCGTAAAGAATGGTTTTTTTAACGTATTTTTTAATTAAAAATATATTAAAATATTTTTTTATTTTTAATATCAACATATTAAAATTATTTAAAAAATTAATTTAATACTATTTTAAATAAAAAGCAATTTCAAAAACAAGTTTACACGCAAAAACAACGAGTGAACCCCTAATTACAGTAATGTTATTAAGGGGCAAAAGGTCATGCAAGGACATATATAAGCGATTTTAAAAAAAAAAAAAAGATAAAGCTCAAGAATTATAAATGTAATATTAACATGATGTATATTTAAAGGAATTTAATAAATCTTTCTGGTTTTAATCCTATTAATTTAATTTAGAAAAT
>Ga0307517_10012978_pt1 | contig 11363 bp, 7 predicted proteins | sample 23_EM_MG_FD_194515 | JGI IMG/M metagenome (GOLD analysis project Ga0307517, IMG submission 194515) | Populus trichocarpa ectomycorrhiza microbial communities from riparian zone in the Pacific Northwest, United States - 23_EM | ecosystem: Host-associated > Plants > Roots > Unclassified | place... | reverse complement strand
ATATCAATAAGTTCATTTTTATAATTGATCTTGTGAAAAAAAAAATCATATTTATAACATCTATATTACCTTATGTTATATTAAAAAAATATATCATTCAATTAATTTCTATTTTCTTTTTTTTTTCTAGTTTACTTCAAATATTATAATTTTATTTAAAAATATTTAGCTTCTTTACATGTAAAATAATTTATTTTTATAATTGTCTTTCTTATATTTTGTAGATTAACCTGGGTTAAATCAAACTATTTAATCCGTGATTTAAATTATAAACTTCATCAAGTTTAATAAAAAAAAATTAATTTATTTATTATTTAATTAAATAAAAAACAACAAATTAAATTATTAAGGGGAAATAAATTTTCTCAATTTAAACTTTATTTTCTTGTTAATGAATCTCTTTATATTCTTTTTTATATAGTAAATATTATTTTTAAATAAAAACTCATCATGATCTTAACAAGAAATTAAAAAAAATATATATTAAAATAATATCTCAACATTTTTATATGTTATAAGAAAAAAAAAATTAATATGATTAAATATAAAAAATCCATAAAAGAATTCATAAGCAATTTTTTAGTTTTTTATTTTCTAAATATAGCCTTCATGTCATTCACTTTTTTATTAATAAAAAACAAATATCTCATTATTTATTTGTCTAGATTTTAACCACCAAAGATTTGACCTGAAAATCAAGGTAGGGTTTTCAAACTTAAAATAACATTTTTAATTTATTTTCATCAGAAAACACATAATAAACACCATAGCAACTCCATAGAAAAGAAATCCAAACAAATCAGCAAATCTAATTCTATGTCAACACAGTACAGCAGGTTAAAATTAAAAAAAAAATCAATAATCTGAGTAGAAAAATCTTAAAAGACCAAAAAAAAGTGAAGTCACTGTGGCGCAATGTTTTGAGTGGGGGTGAAGCAGAGACAGGTATACCTCTGGCAAGAAAAGGTACGATGGGAAAAAATAAATTAACATTAACAATAAATGACCAAATTGCTGTAAGTTGTGCTGCTCAATGAATATTGATTATTGACACGATAAACAAGCAGATAAAACTTCCAAAGTATTTTAGCTTCACAAAAATAATGAGAAACCCATGGGAAATTAGCTTTTCTGCTTTTGAGCACATATAAGCTAAGCAATCCATCTTAATCTTGTAACTGGCCATATAAAAAAAAAAAGCAGATCAGACAGGAATAGACAAGCCCTTCTTTGCCATGCTATCGAGGACATCATTCAGTGCTTGACACAATCCAACAATCTGCAAAATATGCAGCAAGCAAGGTATAAGAGCTGCTTCAGAGGGCAATACCAAGTGCATGAAACAAATTGAAAAGCAATCTAGCACTGGTTAAATTCCCATGAAATTTGTAATCATGGCTAGGAATCACCTGTTGATCCCATTGTTGCAGCTCTACAGTGTCATCTTCAAAATGTATGACTGCTTCCACCTGGTGTAGGCAGGTATATTGGATTCAGCAGAGCAAACTTGAATTTGCTAGGAAACAGATATCCAGAAAGAAACATATCGACAGCAAGCCCAAGGCTCCAAAAAGCAAATAAGGTCAACCCCGAGACTAAGTTTAAATTTGAGGTGATGTTAACAATGCAGTTCCAGAAGACCATAAAAAAAGTGCTAAGTAGACAAGTGTCTAACTTAAATGTTGCAACACAAGTTGCCACTAGCAGAGAAAAAGTATGAAATGAATGGGCAAGTCACAATGAAAGCTCAACTATACCGTAATAGGACAAAAATGTTCCCAAGTCCATTGTGGCCCTCAAAATTAAATCTAGTCTGAATATCAAATTCATTATGATGCAATCCAATGAAATCCTTGATAATTGCAAAAGTCTGAAATTTAGAGAGCCAGGATCAGAATTTCATGGTTCATACCTGGTCGATCGATCCCCTCATTCTATCCTCGTAAATCATTCTCGATGCTATCTTCTCTGCCTGAAAAGCAAAAAACAAAAAAAGAATTTAGTTCTCACACAAATATACTGTGAAAGCATATACTGAGGAAAAAACAAGAGCAAAATAAAAAGAGAGAGCCAACACCAGCAGGGACTCAATATTCAAAGCAAGACTCAAAGAAGCAGGTTTCATAAAGCATTGCAGATAAAGAAAAGTAGAACAAGATTAAATAGGCACACTATGCATACTCTTATCATCTGAGACACATCAGACAACGGATGGAGCTAAGCAAATGGAAAACCCATGAAAATGCATACGAAGACTGAATTCCCCATCAGCTTTCAAAACATAACATCAAAGGGGGAGAAGGTGGAAATATTTAAAGAAAACACAGCACACAACTTGATCAGTAGATCTAACTGCATGACAAGATACCTGCACAACTGATTTGATCAGTATACTAAAACATTGATAGAACTCACACTTTAAGAATAAGGGGTAGAACATCAATTACATGAGAACCTTGGCAAATCATGACAAACTGACCTTGTGTGGAGGAATTCCCAGCAAGGTGCCCAACTCTTCAAAGCTACAGAAAAATAAAGTGGAAAACCAAAAAAAAAAAAAATTAGTACAGAAATTACGAGGAACCTGAAGGAAAAGGTAATCCAAGACAATTGCATCTCCAACCTTATATTTGTGTAAAGTTTGCTAGCACTCAAAAGATTGTGCTCAATCATAGCACGATCCAGTACAGTGAAATTGTCTGGTAAAAGTGCTTTCTGTTGAGAAAGCAAAAGGGCACCAATTATAGATCATAACATCAAGTGAATGTGGCATCAATAACAGTTGAAAAGACATTTATAACCTGATGTGCTTTGAGTTCCTCAGAAAATGCATCAATTTCTGGTTTTCTCAAAATTCTCTCTAAATACACCTGGTAAATTCATACAAGGTTTCTGCTAATAAAACTTGAGAGGCATTGAGTGTGAAAAATAGTAAAATTGAAAACAGATACAATGGTGCAGTATGCTGCATGAGTGTGTGTGCGTGTGTGAGAGAGAAAGCACCTTTTGTAATATAGGATAAATTTTTAACTTCGAGCATCGTTCGTCCTGGACCATGTCCATACATCAGTATATCTTCCAGAAGTATAATGCAAATCAATTTCTTTTGAGCATACGCTAAGATTGTTTACCTTGTACAAAGTAGCAAGAACACGTGAACGTTGAGGACCAGCAGCAGCCAAGATAGTACATGTCACAGCAGCAGATAGAGCTTGCTCCAATGCTTCCTCATCAATGGTTCTATGATGAACACAACAGAAGAATGTTAACAACTGTGTATCAGTGCGGTGCCTCAACACACCAACAATTTGTAAATGGGAACTGGAGAGTAGAAGGGCACCATTTTTGTTACAGATGATAAATTTTACACCTGAAAAGTTTGTCACCTGGACAATTCTTGTTGAAGATGAAATTTTATATTTTAAAAGTTGAAGACAATGACAAGAACCATAAAAAACAAACTGATATATTCAAATATGAAATATATTTCAAGCAGTATACTTTCACATGGGGTTGGATAATTCACAGCATAAAATGCCAGGTACAACATTAATTACAGGTCAATAGTCTTCTGAATTAAGTTTCCATACCCAAAATTTATTCAAAGGTAGTTCAGAGAAAATCAAAGCCAATGTGGCATCAAATTTATCCCATTCAATGCTGTTCTATGGGCAAGCACAAGTAGTGCAGAGACAGGAATAGATTCAATGCTTGAATAACATTCTATGAGTCAACAAAACTAGAAAAACAGAGTTGGCTACATTCTTAAGATTCCACAGAGAATCAAAGTAAAAACTAAATGTACCAAACATTCACAATAAATAAAACCTAGTTTTACATACTCATCTTCTATTTGTCTCTTCTCAATTTGAGATATGTCATAGTAACGTAGTGCTGCTTCCAAAAACTTCCTCTTTAAATCCAAAATTCTTGCATAACACACCTGACAACAAGAAATAAGAAGCAAACAATTTAACAAAACAATAAAATTTTCAGCCTTGTATTAAATTACCCTCAGAAACAATAGAACGATCTGAACCTTGTATTGCAAGTTCAACACTTCATGCTGGCTGTTGCTAACCAAAAAAGATGCTTTATTGATGAAAGCTTCTGCATTAACTGCATCATCATCCTGCAAATATAAACAGAAGGAAACATCAATAGCAATTTCAAACTGTTTTATGGCACCTATAAGAGAGATAATTCCCTCAACCTAGCATTGAGCTAAAGTCAGATTTTGGAACTTGAACACTCAGTTTCATCTAGCTCTGGATAAATCTTAAAATCAAAAGAGAAAAAAAAAATCACTTCTCACTCTAATTTTAGAAGAAACTCAAGTGCACATGCAGATAAAAGCAGGTATACCCCAACCCAGAATAATGGCAAGTACAACGCAAAAGTGATCCATCTTGCTGTTTATAACTCTAATAAAGCATCCAGGCCAACAAAAGGTGATAGATGAATGTGTTCATTTTCATCTAAATATCCTACAATCTTGCTTGACAAATGCCTTCGCTTTTAAAAAAAGTACATAAAAGCAAACAATATACCCAGAACCCAGTGAAAAAATGTTGTTTATTAATGAGTTCATCACATATCCTATGCATGCATAAGAAAGTCAAATACCTCGAGATATAAGCGAGCGATTTGGACACACTTTGATAATCTGAATGAATCATCAATAACCCTGATGGAAAAATTATAAACAAATACAGATTGTCAGATAGTGGCATTTTAATAACCAGCAGAAATACAACTCCTATGGTTAAATATAAGGAATCTTACTCTCAGACCTCATTCCAGAGTCTAGATCAATGCCACTGAGCATCTGAGCTGCCTTTGACCATTGTTGTTCTGACTCGTATAGTTCAGCAAGTTTCTCTCTAATTATTAACACCTGTGAGTCATACAATTAATCAATTTCATATCATTGAGAAATGGTTTTTATCAAACTCTCATTTTGTAGCTGCAGTGCAGCTCCTTATTTATGTGGAAGCTATAAATGTTTTAATTTTTTTTTGCTGTGACGTTCCTGCAGGCTTATCACCGGCAGTCTCCTCAGGGTCACAAACTCAGCGGTGGCAACAAAACACATGGGTTGCGCTTGTTGCAAGACTTATGCAAAAAAAGTAATAAGAAAATTATGCGATCAATCCATCTTGCTTTCAAGCAATAAAAAACCAATATGAATGAAGCACGTTCTCATAACAACAGCCAAATCTAACCATTGCGGTGTAGAAAGATAAGATTTGAACATAATGATTTATCCACGCACAATGCACACAACTAGCTTACCAAACTCGAATACGCCTGATTTTAATTGAATTAACTAGTTAAAAAAAGTGCTATCAGTAATAATAAGCATTAAGAAACCAGACAGTTCAAAAAGGAAAAACAATGAAACCGTAGCATAAAAATCCAAAATTCCAGAGCACAGCAACGTTGCATAAAAAGAAATCAACTTCACAAAACAATTCAACGATGTAAAAACGAACCTGTTCTTCGAAAGAAACAACCCGAGGCTGAATCTGAGCAAGTGTATAATGGGCAATCTCCTTTTGCGTCTCCGGCTCCAACCTCCCTAACTCATGAGCAAAAGTCTGCAATAGCTGCCTCGACACTACCAACGGTACGTCGTCTGACAACACTACAGGTCGTTTTTCAACCATTAGGAAAAAAAACAGAAAAAAAAACCCATAAATTTAAAGAAAACAAAAGTGAACAAAAACATACTGTGATCGATGAATTTCTTGGCTTGAACAATGTCGTTAGAAGAAATAACAGAGCTGAGAATGTGTTTGTACTGTTCGATCTTTTGCCTCTGATCAGTAATAGTCGAGGCACTGGCGAAGACAATCTCCATGGCTGTCTCTTAATTTTGTTTTCAGTTTTGTTGAAACCCTACGCCCTAATTATTCTTTTTTGGGTTTATCGCCGGCTCCTCCGCTGTACTGTCACGGTTTGTGAGTGTGCAGTAGTAGGAGTCCGGTGTTTTTACATTTTATAGGAGACGGATACTTGTCTGTAGCGTTGTTTTTGCAACAAGTTAAGACTCGGCACGTTATAACTGCTCGATGGCATTTTCATCAATTTCAATTTGACGCGCTGAGGAATTGATACTTAAAATATTTTTTTTATTGAAATATATTAAAATAATAATTTTTTATTTTTTATATTTTTTTTATATTATTATATCAAAACAATTTAAAAATGTATTAAAATTTTAATTAAAAATAAAAAATAAAAAATATATTTTTTTTTTATAAAAAAAACACAATTTCATACAAAAAGCATCAACTCCTACAAATTTATTATGGTAAAATTATAGTAAGGTAACGCCTTTTTTGTTCACCAAATCACAGTAATTGGTCCTTTTACTTTTTTCTCTTCTCTTTTTTTTTTTTTTTTGAGGTTTATCAAATTCTAACCATGAAATTGTTGTAAAAAAATAACTTCAAGTAAATATTATTTAATGTATTTTACATTCATCAATAATATAAATTGTAATTTTTCAAAACATAAGTATAAGAATAACTAAACTATAAGATACTTAGAGTAATTTTTTATTTTTTTAAATTCAAACTTTGAAATTAATATTTGAAGAATTTAAATCTTTTAATACATCAAACATAATATAGAAAATGTTGGAATTTATTTTAATAAAACATGGTTAATAGACATATTTAAGGTCAAGTTTAAAATGAGTTCCACTAACTTTTAGTTTAAAAATTTGCTGAAAATTATTTTCTTACATAAGTTTTCTAACATAGAACATTAAAATGATTAAAATAAATTATTGATGAATGAGACATTGATTTTAAAAGTTCTTTGTTGTCATGTTTGTTATGAAACTCAAAACTTTCTATTTCACTTTTTTTAAATAAAAAAAAATTGTTTATTTAGGAGGAAGTTGAAAGGTCATAAATAAACCTAAACAAAATGATGTGAGTTTAACCCCTAACACACACTTGACTTGAGCACGAGTCCTGTGTTTAAAATGGTTTGTTTTTTTGCTAACTTAGTTTTTTCTTGAACTTGGATTTATTATAAATTAATTCTTTAGCTCATAAATAATTACTTTTTGACATTCTTTTTTTTTTTATCTAGTCCAACTCATGAATCTGATAAGTTTTCTTCTATAAGAATTTCTTCAAACCTGATCATTTTTTTCAACTCCAAAACATCATATTTAAAGCCAAAATGTTTATTTATAATTTTATGACATGTAATCAAAGATGATAATGGTCAAAATTAATTCTTTATTAGTCTTGGTTCCAAAATCCATTATAAATATAAGAAGTGAAGGAAGAGTTTTACACATTGTTTTCTAAATTTTACACATTGATGCAAACCTCGTAATTACATAGTCACGTAATCCACAACGATCAAAACAGGTCAGGTAGGAGTGTGACATAATGAAAACATATCACAAGGTACTAATATTATTGGAATAAGAAACCCCCACCTTACGAATATCAATTCGCAAAAGAGAAGTATTAGGAAGATGTCATGAAACCAATTAATCTTTGATAAGTCAATTTAGTTTGTTAGAGAACCAAAAAAATATGAGAATCTCTCACACACAAGCTAAATGTATTCAACATCAATAATATTATAAAGTCTGAATATTTTATCCTTACAAAGAGTATTTATACTTTTGAAAATAAAAACTCTAATGGATCTACTCTTATAAAAACTATATTGAAGCACCTTTGTCTACTTTGACTTTAGAAGATAAAGAGATATTTTTTGATGACGAGAATGAGCTTGGTTGGAATGTTTAGTTGATGACTTTCCTTACATACCACCACAAGATCAAGATCCTTATTTCTATGATAATAATGGAGATGATGTTTGATTTATGTTTTTTTGTGTTAAAACATTTTACTTTCATAATATTTTGATATTTTGTTTAAGTTGAATTACTTTAAGTTAAAGATCTATTTAATCTTGACTATTTAGAAATATTTTAAATTTTGAAATTATATTTATTTGACATTGTGTTTGCATTGCATAATTTATAATTAATTTATCTTGAATTTGAATTATGTTTGTTGAAATTTTTGGTTCCACCATAAACTGAACTAAAAATCTTGATTTGACACGAAAAAACCCAAAAATAAAACCAAAGAAAAAAAATATTAAACACAAAAACTCAAAAATTCTTGAACAAAACATATCAAACACCAAAACAATAAATAATACGAAGAACACTTGAAATCGAACCCAGACCAGATTTGGTTATAATAAAGACACATACATGTTGTAAATCATGCAAAGATCAATAATCTAGCATCCAATTACTTGGATTATCACTAAAACGTTACAATTTTGTCAAAATAGGTTTCGATTATAAACTAAAATCCTAGGATTAAAAGTCATTGAAATCATATTATTGATGCAAATAAACACTAGATTATTGGTTAATCATGCATAAGGAAGGGTCTTAGGCAAATATATAAAAAAAGGTCAAAATCATGTAGCTAAGAAAATGTTCTTAAAAAGAACACGAAGAACATATGAATAACATTCAACATGAACCCAACAACGTGGCTCTCAAACCAGACTGGATATGGGCAAACCAAAAGCACATACATGTTGGAAATCATGCAAGGATCAATAATCTAGCATCCATTCACTTCGATTATCAATGAAACATTACGATTTAGCCAAAATAGATTTCGGTTCAAAACCGAAATCGTAGAATTAAAAACCATTTAAACACGTATTGATGTGAATAAACATTAGATTATTGATTAATCATGCATAAGGAATGTGTATGTGCAAAGAAATTGACCAACATTGGTCCAAATCTAGTGGCTTAGGCAATGCTCTTTCTAAGAACACGAAGAACATTGGAACATTGCCTAAGCCTAGGGGGAAAAAAAAACTTAGTCATGCCCAGAAATGACAGCCATTGCCAAGCCTAGAAATGAACATTTTTGGCTTCTAAAGCATGCCTTTTTTTAACCTAACAAGTCATAATATCATACACAAACATGTTTAAATAAAAAAAAACTAATAAAAAACATAAAAACATCAAAATCAAACAAAAGGTACTGGATCTAAAAAAAAATATAAATTTAAAACAGATTATATGTTCACATAACATGAATTCAAAATTGGTTTTCTAAACCTATTTTATGTATAAACAGACTTAGCAAACCTATGGTAAAACACCCTTGCTTTAACAAGCATGACTTAAGTTAAAAAAAAACTAAAACAATATTATATATCAAAAACAAACTTAAACAACAACTTTAATGTATCAAAAAAAGACTTCAAAATAAACATCATCAAATAAAAACACAACAATAAAGAGGTGAATACAACATTACTTGTTGAGCATTCAAACATGTTTTCTATGCTTATAAACATAAATATAAAACAAAAATAAATAATAAAAAAATCAAAAGTTGGCCACAAAGGACCTACTTTTAGATAAGAAAAGTATACTTAGAACAACTATTCTCTCTTTGTTTTTTTTTTTTGGAAATTTTTGCCTCTCATAAACTTGCAAAGCTAAGAAATCTTTTATTCTTACTCAATTTGAAGTTTTATAGCTCTACATTTATTAGTTTGAAGTTGTCAACTCGATCAGTTAAAACTGTAAAAAACAAAAGTCAATCGACCAAATGACGGGTCACTCACATTTTTTTCTTTAAGTCTAAATGACGCGTCATTTAGGGGTTTTTATTTGAGATTGGTAAATTTTAATTGAGGCCCTATTCTTTCAATTTTTTTTATTGCACCCATAATTGCTTTCAAACTTTTAATTTCATGTAATTTCACCCCTTGCCAAACTCAATTATCATCCCCTAAGTTGTTGCTTTTTCCATTTTGGTCCTTGGTTCTGAATTTGTGCATTTAAACCCATTAATTGATCAACAAACTTCTAATTTCTTCAATTTAGCCCGTAATTTGGTCAATTTCAAACCCTATATTCACACGTATTTTCCAGTTTAATCATTGGTTTTAGATCAATTAGGTCTCTAATTTTCCATCAAACTTCAATATTTATGCAATGAAGCCCCTGATTTGACCAAATTAACTCCTAAAAATTACAATTTGACCCCTAGACTTTAATTTATTTCAATTAAAGCCTAAATTGACTTTAAAAATCAATTTTTCTTGCAATTAAACCCTCAATAAATTCAAATAAACCTTTTAAAAAAATCTAATTGAGTCCTTAAACATCCAAATTTGAATTTTTCTCCTCAAATTGAATTTTCTTTACTAATAAGGTCTTCGTTAGTTGAAAATACATTGTCAAATTTTTTAATCTTGTATATTTGATCTTCATCAACCAATTTCGGCAATTTCCTGGGCGTTATGATATACTCTTCTTATATATATATATATATATATTATTTTCTTCCAACTTTTGTCAATTATTTTGTATTTTGTATTTTCTCTTTTTTTTTAATTTTTTTTTATGTGGGACCCTAAAATGGGTAACAACAATTATTGCTATATTTTTTTTTATAAATAGTAAATTCTTTGCCTTCCTCCAACATAATTGAATTTTTTTAAGATAGTTAAGTTGAGAACTTAAGTTTTACTTGTAGTTAAACTTTGAATGCTACAAAATTATCCTGAATGAAAGTTCAATCTTTTTACTTATTTCAGTAGCATGGTCATAATTTAAGCATTTATATCTGGAAAATAAACCAATTGTTAATTTTGATTTTAAAAGAGAGGAGGAAGAAGAAAGAAATAAAGAAATTGAAACTGATTTTGGCCTATAAAAATAGACATGCAAAATAGTTATTGGAGTAAAAAGCGAGAACAATATATTAAAGAGAAAAAAAGAATTGAGAGGGTTTTTAACCTTCTGAATGGAAGGTTTGAAACCCTATGGACATAAATTATTTAATTTATGTGTAAGCTGAGGTTGAACCAATATTGAATATTTATGAAAAACTTTAAATAATGGTTAGATATGATTAGGGTTTTGGGATTGCTGAAATTATAGGTTTTGTAGAGAGATGGGAGAGGGTGGGTTCATTCTCCTCTTTTTGTTGGTTTGTCTTTGTCATAGCTTATTTACTTAGCAAGACTTATAAAATCATTAACTTTCTGTTAAATTATTGAACATGAGTTGAGAGAAACTTTGGGTATTAGGAGATCATGTATCATGCATTCCCTTCCTTAATTGGGCTCATCAATTATTACAATTTCTTATAGACAACGTTACATCAAATGTGGGCTTTGTGTTTTATAATTGCACTTGTTTACTTTTTTTTTATTAGGATTTCCTTTTAATGCTATATATATATATATATATATATATATATATATATGTGTGTGTGTGTGTGTGTGTGTGTGTGTGTGTGTGTTTAATTTTTTAAAATAAAGAGTGT
>Ga0307517_10012977_pt1 | contig 11364 bp, 8 predicted proteins | sample 23_EM_MG_FD_194515 | JGI IMG/M metagenome (GOLD analysis project Ga0307517, IMG submission 194515) | Populus trichocarpa ectomycorrhiza microbial communities from riparian zone in the Pacific Northwest, United States - 23_EM | ecosystem: Host-associated > Plants > Roots > Unclassified | place... | reverse complement strand
TGCAATGCAAGAGCTGGGGAACGGTGGGGTTTTTTTTTTATAATTATACTATATATTTGTAATTTCAGTTATAAATTATGTGTTTAATAACATAATGAAATCTAATGTAATACAACTCTAAGTAGGTATTGTTCCCCTAAAAATAGAGATTAACAATAAAATCTCCCTAATTTGTAATTGATGATTAGGTAGATTAGTTTGTTTATCATCCAAATATTATGGACATTGCGTTAAACAAATTCGTATGAAACCTGTTGTCTTTTCTAGATTGTGTGATGTAGTTATATTTTATAAAATAAGCTATGTATGGATATAGGATATAATAAAAAAATTCATCATTATACTTTTTAGATTTCATTCTTTTATTGTAAGTGATTAAATATTTATATTAAATATTTTATATATATTAGATAAACTTGAAAAAAAAATTAATTCATTAATAAATTATTTTCCAGTTCATTTTCCATAACATAACCAAACACTGGAAAGTGTTTTCCAATTCATTTTTCATAACACTACCAAACATCGGAAAATACTTTCCCAAAATTCACTTTCCAAAAGGAAACAACTTTCCTGCAAACAAACGAAGCCTAAAAAAAATTGAAGTATTCTTTATATATATATAAAGCTAGGTGCGTGGGCTGGGCCCATGCGTCTGACCTTATTTATAATGGATCAAGCATGTTAGGCACCTATGCTTGCATTTTTAACATGTTTTGGGGTTTTTTTAAAAAAAAATTTCATGAATCCTTATCTAATATATTTTATTTTTAATAATAAAACTATAGCATTCTTTTAAAAACATTAGCAAGCATTGTTTTTTTGCAAACACCCATAGTTTTTTTTTATATAAAAAAATTATTAGGTTTCTTTCATGCAAGCATTTATTTTGTTTTCATATAATGAAATAAAAATAATTAAAAATAAAGTTATTAAGCTTAGTAGGGTGAATGATCCAGACCATGTGTATAGTGAGTTAATTAGGTCGATTTAAGGTATCGTCGCCTCAATAAAAAAAGAATTCCATCTTAATTTTTTTTAAAACCAAGTCAGGTTTTTACTAGTCGTTCGGATTGTATTTAAATTTCTCAAGTTAATTGTGTCATATGAGATTGAATATTTTAATTTATATCTATTTTTTAATTTCATAACTTAATATTTAGTTATCATTATTAAATTTTTATATCTATTAATGCATATCATCTCAAACTATTTTATTAAATGTGTTTTTTATTTTTCTAAAAACACATTAGCAATGCGGAGCTAAAAAAAATGTGTGCTCCATCAGGCATAGAATGAGTGAGATTTCATTTGTTTTTACATTTCAAAATCGTTTTTTTAAAAAAATAATTTTTTTATTTTTATTTTTACTTCAAATTAATTTATTTTTTTGTGTTCCTTCAGAACCTCCACTATGTTTTCTACTTGAACAGAGATTAATCCGTTTTCTCGGTTCTAGGCTTTCCAGATCATTTTGATGTGCTGATATCAAAAATAATTTTTTAAAAATAAAAAAAATATTATTTTAATATATTTCAGAATAAAAAATACTTTAAAAAATAATCACTAATATAATTTTATATACACCAAAATCAATAAGTATATACTCCAAGGGTTCAAAAATGAATGTCAAAGTGATAACTCCTTGCAGTCCTCTTATATGTCTCTCTGTTCTTGTGTTAGCAGACAAGAAAAGGAAGTTAAGCCACTGGACCAACCTTGGCTCGGCTCTCCCTTTTCAACTATATTCCTCACAACTCTATCAATGCCAAGCTTTCTTACACAGATCAACTCAGGTAACTCGCTGCAGCCTCAAATACTTGATTTCTAGAACTAAAACCATGACCACAAATTAAACTGATGTCCTGCCCTTACCACCTAAAGAATCAAAACAGAATTTTAACCCTAATTGATAATGCTGCGTACAGATTCCTCGACTAAACAGCAATCATGACTCCCCAAGACCATGTGAATGCAGATGGATCGCTAGTGGAAGAAGCGATATGCTTGTTGAGAGTGGTTCCCCTATGGGCAGCTGCTATCATATACTATTTTGCTATAGTTCAACAGCACACCTATGTAGTCTTCCGAGCAGTTCAAAGCCACAGACGCATTGGAAACAGCAACTTCAAGATACCAGCCGCAACATGTATATATTGTGCTCTTGATACTAAGTTTAAGCATTTTCATATCTATCTATGACCGGATTTTTGTCCCTTTTCTGCGAAGGATTACAGGTAAAGAAGGTGGCATCACGATCCTTCAAAGAATCGGCACTGGCATCTTTCTCACCATTGCAGCAATGTTAGTCTCTGGCTTAATTAGTCGAAGAGAAGCAAGGGACTATAGCTCTTACCAAGCCGACTCTAGGAAATGCACAAAGAAGAGGTGCCACTGATCAATGTCGGCTTTATGGTTAACTCTTCCGCTATCTCTAGCAGGAACAGCAGAGGCATTTGGTTCCATTGGACAGACTGAATTCTACTACCAGCAGTTTCCTGAGAAGCATTGGAGGGTCTCTCTTTCATTGTGGCATAGCAGGCCTCAAGTTGTCTGAGTAGTTTTTTTTTTTTGCTATATATGCCACTGAAGTGAAAAATTTTGATCATTTCTTTCAGAAGAAGACGACTCTTTTTAACATTTAATTCATGCTAATTTTATAATCAACAAAATATTTTATTATGACAGCCATCTTTATCAGAATCTCGAAAATCTCTCAGTTCAGTTCAATCTGAAAGATTCTTCTAACAAAATTCTTCAATGTGCAAATGTTTTCATTGCCTTGTGCTGTATAAAACCCTGGCTTTGTAATGATTATCATGCAGCGAAGCGACTAGTAAGTAATCCCTTCTTGCACAAAATCTCTAAGTAGAACTTATTCATAGTTTATATATTGTTACAGTTTAATAATAAAAGGTTCTTTGCAATGAAGGCTGACTAATTTTGAAGCGAAACAGCTTCGGTTAAAGAATCAGTTTGAAGTTGAAGAGGCTTGCATCACACGTGGTCAATTCAGTTAAAGCACATGTTAAGCTATGCTAGAATAGTTAAAGTTAGAACAGCAGTTGGAATGGTTAGTTGAAGTTGGCGAGAAAGAGGCTTGCTTGTATGTAAATAATAGACTGTGTATTACGTGAAGGAGAGGAAATGAATGAAGTAATTTAGCAGAAACTGCAGAACTCTCTCCCTCTCTATTCAATCTTTCTCTTCTCTGTTCTTCTCTCTCAAAGTCTTATCTTCTTCTTCTTCTCTCTCAAAATCCATCTTCTTCCCATCTTGTTAAGGCGAGACCTTAACATCTATCTCTCCTTCAAGGCGCAAGATAAGATTCCAAGAAAAAAAATGAATATATAACAAAGCGAAGCAAACAAGAAATTGTCAAAATGAGATGCGTTTAAAATATTACATCGTAAATTATGTTAAAACACTCACGATATGGTCCCTATGCAGCTTGACGAACAGTTTGACTCAACTTCAATATTTCAGTCAACAATCGGTTGACAGAAGCCTTAATCTCATTTGGCACTGACAATTCTGCGTGCACTGCCTCCAACGCATATAAAGTGATGACCCTCATCACAGCAGCTAAATTCAAAGTCTTGATATCACCTCTCCATACACTTTGATTCACAAAATTGCATGAATGTTTTAAGACGCATTTGTTACATACCTGAGGAGCAAATACATGGACAAAAGATGTCACAATATTTTAGTTTGAACAGCAGAATGAAGATAAAATTAGAAGACAATGGGATGGCTTACCGTGGCCTCTTGAATCTCAAAAAAATTACGCAACCTTTTGGCAGAAAAAACACTCTTTCTCATAAGGGTAGGGCAACCAAAGAGAGCCACCTTTTTCAAATCACTGCCTGACAGCCACCTGTAAATCCAAGGTTCAAAGCTCGCAACAATCAGCAAAAATGGTCATGGAATTAATACGCTAGGTTAAAAAACAATATGCAAGGAGGTAGCCATATTTCTTGTCATGTCTTCCTTCCAACCAGCCATACAGAAATTACCAGAAAGTCAGATGCCAAACTTTTACTATGATGCCTGAAGGCTTGAGTTACAAGACATTTGTTAAAGCCATTTAAGATATGGACAATTTGATTGTGGTGATGCATTCACCATTTGTAAATTCAGCAAACTTGACAAGAGACTCCATCTAATACTTTGATCAAACACACAGCCGAAAAACTTGGGGTATAAATCAAAAGGAATGAGCTATATAATTGGCCTTCTAGAGCCCTCTAATGTCCTGCTCTGTAACTGGGTTTTCAAAGTTACATCGTCCCTTCCTACGGCATTCACAACACTTCTGATAGTGCATTTGATGATGCATCTAAAATTTTTTCACAGTTTTTCATAAGCACAGTTGATAGCTCAACACAGGAGTAACTAGTAAACGGATGGAAACATGATTCTCTTGGAGCAACAGGTAGGATATTAAAAAACCTTGCTCAACTGAAGCTCAAGCCTACCTTTCAACTTTAGGTTGCATTCCATGTACAAAAATATTCCTCACTTGCACTACTTAGGGAACTGAAGTGCCTAGGAAGCTTGTAAAGCTGGTCATAAAGATGGTTCAATTACTGTAAACCTTGCTCCGACGACTAAGGGGATGTGAGAATGGAGAAGTTCAAAAATTAACTTCCTTGTCATGCTATAATGGGATTGAAATTCAAAAACGTCCAGAGCCAAATAGCAATTGAAGAAAAGAACAAGAACATAAAATCTACATCTTTTGATGTCATTACATCGAATTCCTCTTTGTTTCTGATGAGTTAATAGAAAAACACAATAATCTATCATGATCAACTTCCATTAAGTTTCCACCACCTCACTTCCCTTAAACTGTAATTCTATGCATCACAGAAATTCAAAAGCTACAAGCAGATCCCTCATCTGTTAGCACATTAAAATAACTTTAATATATTTTATGATTTATGATCTTGAACTCCACAATATATTGGAAACTTCACCATCTTCAATTTCTCCACCCTCCTCTCAAAATTCAAGCATAAATAACATAACAAAAATGCATTAAATATTAAAATAAAAATAAAATCCAGAAATCAACTTACTTTGCAATTTCTTGGTGATCTTTACCAAACTTCTCTGCAGCATACTTGATAAAATCCCTGCCATAACTATCATTAAAGAAGCTAAGATCCAAGCTACCATCTTTCAGGAAACTGGCATTATTAAAGTATCCTTCTTTATACAAATGAGTAATAAACATTTCCATATCAGGAGACAACACCTTAAACACCTTGGGCCTATCCTCCCTCCCCACTTTCATCTTCCTTTCCGCCTTAAATACCACAGGCCTCTCTTCCTTTCCCTTCATTTCCACTTTGTTTTCACTCTTTCCCAAAAACACAGAGTACAAATTCTTACCGGGTGTCTCTTCTTTCGCTCTACTCATCACATTTTTTACCTTCTCTTCTTCACCCTTCTTCGAATCTGCTTCTTTTAAATCCCTCACTTCTCTCTCTAACTCCAACAACTTTATCTTAAACTCATTGGTTTTTTTATGGGTACCAAGGTTTGTTGTTCCGGTTTTTTCACATAATCCTACAGCTTCTTGGAAAAAGAGGTGAAGGGGTTTTTTGTTTTGGTCATTAATTTGGGATTCGGAATCGAGTTTGGTAGAGCAAGAGATTAAGGTTCTGAGGATGATTACTGAAGGACCCAGCAGAGAGAGGAGGTTTCGTTGTTGGGGTTTAAGGAGGAGAGTTCTAATTCTAAAGACGGAATGCATTGTGTTTTTGAGGAATTTTTTTTTTTGGGTTAAATGTTTCTTTTTAAGAATCCGGGGTTTAAGGTCGGCTTTGTTTGTCCTGAACTTTTATGTTATTGTATTTTTTAACTACATAATGAGAAATAGAATAAAGATTTAAGAAATAATTGTAAATATTGTTGCGGGTTAACTCTCCACCGTTTGGAGTGAACTCAGATTCTGGAATGAAGTTTCAAAAAATCGAATCAATTCTCTAAACTTTTGAAGATTCATTGAATAGATTTTTTTTACAAATAAAGAATAATTAAAAAAAAAACCTCATATACTATGATTTGTTTTTTGTTTTTAATTTAAGATTTGAGAAATTATAATTTATCTCCATAATCAACCGGAAAAATCAAATTAGATAAAAAAATATCTCATGTATAATAAATATAAATATACATTATTTTCTCAAAAATCTTTGTTTTGCTCTCTTTCCCAAACATTATTTATATCTTCGATCTCTCTTTCTTTTCTCTCTTCCCTTTCTTTCCAAACACGACACACCCAAAAAAAACACTAAATATGAAGCAACTTCCTTCATTGTTTATACATAACCTCCGCATACGAGTACTTGGTGTTATTTTATTCATCCTTATTCATCGAGAACAATGAAGAGTTAAGTTTTTTAATCGAATCTTGATTCAGTGGTATATGTGTGGGGTTATTTTATGTTAAATTAGTGGGTAATGGTTAAAATATCATGAATATGTATTTGATTTAACAAAAAATAAATAATTTTTAATTTATCCTAAACCTAGTCCTGAAGCTTTGAAAACCTAAATTAGTTGGTTTTTAGTTTAATTGATTATAATATTAAGTGATGTGGTAAAGTTTAAAATATTGATTTTTTTTCTTGTAATGCATTTTTTGTTAACTACACATAAAAAAATCCAATTTTATCAATTAAAGTTATTGTTCATAGTTACTCTAAGTGATAAAATTAGCGGTTTTACATGTATATAACTGCTAGATAGATCTCTAATTATGTTTGTACTGTTTGTAATTGCAAGATATAAGATGTCATTTATTGTTGCTCATCATGGTAGCCTATCACATGTTGAGAAAGATTGTTGTTATGACTATATGGCCTAGATGGATATATTGTTCATATATAAACAAGCTTTTGATGTAGACATGTATGGTTTTAAAATAATAGACAACAAGGGGAATCATATATTTGATTGAAGTTAATGAATATGCACCAAGGGGAAGAAGTAATACATATTTATATTCATGTTAATGATGTTGTTACTCTTGTAACAATGAGAATGCCAAGATGTTTCACTAGCAAGGTTGAAGGCAATATGAGAATTGGAGTAAAATATTTCAATGATGATGATGTTGTGAGCAATAAAGCTATACAATAATTTGATATGGATGAATTGGATCTTCTTGATAATGATGGTGGTGGTGGTGGTGATAGGGATTTTCAAATTAGGAAGTGAAAGAACTGTAAAGGATAATGTAGGTACTGGTAGTGTGCATGATAAGATTGATGATAAATATGCAAATGATGATAATAAAGAGGAGGCAAATGATGATTATATTCCTTTTAGTGAGTGTCATGATGTGCACGGCATCGAATGGTGGAGCCACCTCCTGAAATTGAGGAGTGTTTTGGGTTTAATCATAAAGTTATGATTTTAAAGGAGTCATCACCTAATATCATGATTACTAGAAAACCTATAGTTTGTGAGAGTTTGGGTAAGGAGACTAGTTATGTAAGGGAAAGACAATTCACCCCAGCACACCCTACATATGATAAGCTGCATTGTTTATTGATCGTTATATCTAGATCATGTTTCTATTTGTTGGCCTCATCTATCAAAATTTGAGAGAAAAATAAGGTATTTTAATACCGAGTCCATATCTTATAGTGTAAGTCTACAACCCAATATTAAATGAAATTATGAAGAAAAAAACCTATTTTAGTGTTTTCTAGAATAAGATTTTTTTTGAATTTTTAGGATTCTTTTTTAAGGAAAATCGGATAATTTTAATATCAAATCCATATTTTACAGTGTAAGTCTACGACTCAATATTAAACAAAATTATTAGGGAAAAAAATGCGAGGGACCCACAAATATTTTTAAAATAATCCCTGAAGTTTTCTAGATTTGTTTTGAAAATTTTAAAGGTCTGTTTGGCCAGATACACAATTAAATACAAAATAAAACTAAAAAAAAAACCTTGACAAACATGCCCTAAGCTTAATGTCAGACCCTGAATAACAAAATAAGGTTTTATATCTTAAAAAAAAAATGGTTTGCCAATCACATTTTTAAAGGTAGGTTCGGGCTTGTCACAACTACATGGGCTAGGAATGAATCAATGTAATAATATAAGGACAAAATGCATCTAATCTGAAGTGCAATAAGTCAAAGAAATACTACTAAATAAATTGGAGGATTCTATGGTACTACAAGTTGAAATGATGTTGCAATGGATATTAGTGGTGGTGGGTTCAAGAGGAGTTGTTGGATTTTTAGTGGTTGTAAATAGTGCATTGGGTATTTTTTATAAAAAAAATGTCCAATTGTTTTTTCTTATTTTTAGCCATCAAATGCACTTTAGTAATTAAAATTATTATAATGAAAACAGTAAATAATAGTTTATTTTTATTTTGACGCTGAAAAGTGAGATATAAAGTGTAATGATGTTATTAAACTAGTTTAGGAGTTAAATAATAATTTTTTAAATTAAAAATAAAAAAAACTAAAATATAGGAGGTTTTTTTTACAATTATCCCACCATACTTTCATTATTTAAAAATTTAAACACGAAACTCATAAAAAAAAAATAGTAAAATATATATCAAACTAGTTTTTTTTGAAAGATATTGAAAATGTAACTCGACTTGTTGTATTTAATTTTTTTTAAAGTTTTATGAATTGTTCCATTCAGTAATTCAATCATCAAAAGTTCATCATGTTTTTTTTCCAGTTTTTTTTTCTTAATATTTTTAGGAAAATTTATTTTATATTTTTTCAGAAAAATTATAATAAAGAGAAAAATATAAATATTTCTTTTTTATTTTAAAAAAATATTTATGTCAATCAATAAGTACAATGATCAGCTTAGTCCATAATAAAAACATTTGTGTGACATGCAAAGAAATGGACTTAAACTGCATCAAAATAGAATGGCCGCAGGGTATTTAGAAGTGTAATGATAGTAATAATTTCAAGTATTTGTTTTGTTTAAAAATATATTAAAATAATATTTTTAAAAAAATAATTTTTGATATAATAGATTAAATTAATCTAAAAATATAAAAAATTAATTAATTTATTTTTTAAAAAATACACAATTTCATTATCAAACACTACAGTAATTCACGCTGCAGCATGATTGTTAAAAATGCGTTTTAACTCGTAAAATCGTACAATTTTACGAGTTAAAACCCATAAAACGTGTAGGAACGGAGGCAAAACTCGAAAAGCTTTAAAATCGTATAAAACAGTGCTAAAATTGCATAAAACCGTAACAACTCGCAAAAATGTTAAAAAACGCTACGTTTTCCCGACTTCACCAAAATGTCACCGAATGCAAAATTAGAAATGCAAAAATTTTGACTTCGTCCCTGACTGAGCTGACTCACTGTCTCACAAAGACTCACAAATTCACAATCTCTTTTCTTTCCCAATTCCCACCCAACCAGGCGACCACCCTCACGGCCTCACCCCACCGGTTATTTCGTCCCTGTCTCACACTCTCCCTGACTCCAGACTTCGTCCAATCGTCCCTTCCCTGTCTCACACTCTCCCAGTCTCCCTTCCCCTTTCCCTTTTCCCTTTCCCCTTTCCCCAGCAAATTAAGAAAACACTTTCACCCCGATCCGGAGCATTCTTGGCGAGACAAAGGTAAGAATCCCAAGCTTTGTTTTTTTTATGTCTAATGGTATGCTGTGAATCTATGTTTATGTTCTGGGTATTCTATAATTTGCTTCTGGGTATTTTTTTCGGAGGGAGAGACGGGGAGTGGTGCTGCTAGTAATTTCTTCTGTGAGTCGTGTGCAGCTTTGTTTCTCTTCTGTGAAGCTTTCTAACAATGGGTTACTGCTGTGTTGTTGCTTTGGTGTTGCAGATTCAGCGAAGCAAGGAAGCAAGGAAGCAACGAAGCATTCCAATTTCCAAGATTGCAATTTGCAGGTATTCTGTAAAATAGAAGCATATGAGTTTCATCCATGCATATCTCACTTTTGTCTTTGATGTTGCAACCCAGTAATTTTATAGGGGGGAAAAAAACAGTTCAATGAGGCCTATCTGAATCATTTTAATTCTCCTGCAAAAATCACTTTCTAAAATTCATTTCTCTGTTTGGTGCGACTTTTATTGCTTAATATTTTGCAAGCTTCATGTCAAATTCCTTTGATTTCTGAACTTCCTTTGGCAGCTTTCTGGTATCAATAGACAATCTTGCACTACCGAATCAGTAATTAGTAGCCCTGACTGCATGCAGTCTATCCTTTGTAATTTGTATGGTTCTCTTTTGTTTCAAGCTTTAAAATGAGCTCCTGTTAGACTGTGAATGGTAGAAGAAAACTGGCAAACAAAATGAAAGCAATTTAATGCGGACTGTATTCTTGGTTTAGTGATATTTGGTCTGCAGACTCTGCACTGTATTCTTTCCAGCTTTGATTGAATTTATTAATTGGCGTCAAGACTTTGCTTGACTCTGCACTGTATACAGTTTACCATATGCGGACTGTGTTGAACTGTTGGGTACTAGAATAGTTGCCTTTTTTATCTCACTAGAATAGTTTCCATAAAAAATGTTTTGAACTGTAGGATACAACATGCATATTTGTAATTCTTAAACAAATGATTGAACTGCAAGAAACAAATGATTCTTGAACTGTAGGATACATGGCATCTAAAAAAACTACAAGTGGCAATAGACTTGACGTGTGATGGCAATATGGTATAGATGTTGACAAGAATTCAAAAAGAGTGCAGTGCAAGTTTTGTCAGAAAATTATTAGTGGAGGCATTTACCGTTTCAAGCATCATTTGGCTTGCACTCGAAAGGATGTTGAGCCATGCCAGCGAGTACCAGAAGATGTTAAGAAGATAATTTTGAATGTTCTGGTGAAAAATCAAGAAGCATCTAAGAAGAAAAGAAAGGCTTTCCAATATATTGGAAAAGATGAAGATAATGATGAAGGGAATGAAATCACCTCAGTGGACAAAGGAAAGAGAGTAGCGAGCGGGAGTGGCAGTACACAAACCACCATCAATCAGCTGCTAAAAAAGGATCTTAGAGAAGAAGCATGTCGACAAATTGCAAGATTTTTCTACACCAGTGCAATTCCATTTAACTGTGTGAAAAACCCTGAATTTGTTAAAGCACTTGAATTGGTTGCAAAGCATGGACCAGGTTTTAAGCCCCCATCCTACCATGATATTAGAGAGAAGTATTTGAAGCAAGAAGTAGATCACACGATCAACTTGCTTGAAGAGTATAAGTTAGAATGGAAAAAAACAGGTTGCTCAATAATGTCTGATGGATGGACTGATAAGAAAAGGCGTTCTATTTGCAACTTTTTGGTTAATAGTCCTAAAGGGACAATTTTT
>Ga0307517_10012976_pt1 | contig 11366 bp, 8 predicted proteins | sample 23_EM_MG_FD_194515 | JGI IMG/M metagenome (GOLD analysis project Ga0307517, IMG submission 194515) | Populus trichocarpa ectomycorrhiza microbial communities from riparian zone in the Pacific Northwest, United States - 23_EM | ecosystem: Host-associated > Plants > Roots > Unclassified | place... | reverse complement strand
TTCTGGCCTGTACCAGCTCCAGCTTACCGGCGACGCTAATTCAAGTGGGGCCTGACCCTCCCTTCCTCTCTCTCTCCATGATTTCTTCATCTGCATGTGAATAATTGGACCGAGGAAATTTTAATTCTAGGTAGTTGGTGACAATACTTGACAGCACCATCTTAGACAACGAAATGAAGAACAAGTTAAAAACCTTGCATCTTAAGATCTATGCCTATTAAGTATTAACTAATATTTTAAAAGACATGGGAAAGGACTGTTACTTTTTTCATGCCACATATTTTTTTTCTATATATATTTTATTATTTTATTATTTTTTTATTTGTTCTTTTTTTTTCTTTTTTTCCTCACATTTTTTTTCTTTTTTTTTGTGCTTTACATGTTTTTTTTTCAAGATTTTTTTTTGTGTTTGTTTTTTTTAAAAAAATTATCTTTATCGATTATTTTTTTAATATTGAACTGGTTGAAAATTTAGTTCTGTAGTTTTTTTAAAAAAAAACATTATGGATTACTACAATGTTTCCATACATGCCTTTTTTTATGAATTTGTTTTTCAAAATTTCAAAATGGTATTTGCCGATTTTGCTTTGTAGTTTTTTTTTAAAAAACATCGTGAATTGTTACAATGTTTTCCCACATGGTTTTTTTTCTATAGTGTTTCTCCACATGTTTGTTTTCAAAATTATCTTTGTGGAATTTTTTTTTAATATTGAGTTGGTTGAGAATTCAGCTTTAACTTTCTCCACATGTTTTTTTTCTATTTTTTTGCCCTTTTTTTCATTTTTTTGTGTTTTTTTTTCAGAATTATTTTTGTTGATTTTATTTTTTTTAATATGAAGTTGGTTGAAAATTTAGCTTTGTAGTTTTTTTTTTAACATTGAAGATTGCTATAGTGTTTCCCCACATGGTTTTTTTCCTTTTTTTATGATTTTTTTCAGAATTGTCTTTATCGATTTTATTTTTTTCATATTGAACTGGTTGAGAATTTAGCTTCGTAGTTTTTTTCTTTAAAATGTTCCCCTACATATTTTTTTTTTGTTATGATTTTTTTCAAAATTGTCTTTGTCAATTTTTTTTTTAATATTGAACTGGTTGAGAATTACAACTGTATATTTCCTTATGAAACACTCTAGATTGCTACAGTGTTTCCCTGAATGATTTTTTTTCCTTTTATTTTTTTTGTTATGATTTTTTTCAAAATTTTCTTTGTTCATTTTATCTTTTAAATATTAATCTGGTTACGAATTTAGCTTTGTAGTTTTTTCCTTAAAAACATTATGAATTGCAATAGTTTTTCTCCATACAATTTATTTATTCCACAAACTCACGATAATGCACAGGCATGCCACAAGCCCGCAACATCGCGCGGGCATGGTATCTAGTGACAATATAATTTTTTTTTGATTTTCACTGTAACAAGAATTTCATGCTATCAAAATATATATATTAGTTTTTATGTTATTTTGATATGTTTTTAAATAAAAAATACTTTAAAAAACAACTATTATTATACTCGTAAACATCGATTTTTACTATAAGAACGATTTCATGCTATCCAAACATATATCAGTCTCTTAAGTTATTTTAATGTATTTTTAAATAAAAATAATTTAAAAAATAATTATTATCACACTCGTAAATATCTTCAGGGTTGTCGTTGGTTTTTTTTTTTTTTTTTTTCCTTAAATGTTGTTTAAAAAGAAATTTAGTGTCTTTTCAGATAATGGCCATGTACAAAGAATACACATTCAATCTAAATCTAAGTCTGAATAAAGCTAAGTAGCATCTTAGAATATTGCTAAAGGGTGGCGGTGTGCATCGTGAAATGCACGATATTGGTGGTTGTACTCACACAAACTTTACGTCTTTGATAAGTCTTTATGTTTATTTTTATTGTTTATGATATTATATTTTTTTCTATAAATATTTTTGTTTGAATTATTGTTCATGAAGTATATTAATTAAATATATATCAAATATAATTTTAGTTTGTTGTCAAAGTAGATAGATACATGACTCTTATTTAATAAAGCTAATGACATTCTTGAACTTGTTTTTATTAAACAAATAATAATAATAATAATAATAATAATAATTTATAGTTAGATATTATTCATATAATCACAATAAATAATATATGTATTAAATTCAATGTTTCAGGAAAAAAAACTTTGATAAATTACTTCTTTATTAATTAATAAAATCTTTATCGTCCAAAATATTAATTTATAGAGGTTTTAATATAGTTAGAAATCTCTTCTCACTTAGTGGTACAGTAAACATGATCTTTTTAAAAAATTATTACTATTTATATTTTTTGTATTATATTTTTAACTATATTTGGAAGGTTTTAAAATTATGTTTGTCTTAAAAAAATATTAAATTAATATTTTTTTTTAATAATTTTAATGTATCAATCTCATAAATAAAAAATTTTAAAAAATTATTTAAATATAATTTTTTTTTTTAAAAAAAACACCCTGTACCAACCAAATGAAACATTCTCATTCCTAGAGATCCACTTCGTCAAACATTACCCTTAACAGAGGAATCATCTTCTCTAGTGGAAAAACTGGTACCACAGCCCACAAACATAATTTTTTTTTGTGGTCCATCCAATAATCATAAAACTGCTGGGTAGAGAGGAGAAGGCACCAAGAACTAAAAATATGAAAGGGGTTGAGTAAAAAATGGAGTTAGAAGACTTTTCAAGGGTAAAAGATGACCTGTTTTGTAGTACTTTGTCCTCTTAAGTACTATACTAGAAATTTATTCATTTCTTTGCAGTACAAGCTTCTACCACACCAACTGTGTCCTACATAACCTTGTACTATTTTACTTGTCATTTCCTCGACAAATGCTAATCTTTGTTTAGTCTAGGCTACGTTTTAGAGCTATCCATTATTTCTTGCCCCATGTCTCGCTCTCTCCTCTTCCTCTCTCTCTTCCTCTCTCTCCTCCTTCTAACAGCCGGGCACAGTGGCCACAACGACGATGACGAAGCCGACGCCGACGCCGACGGTGACGCCACAAAAATTAATCTCCGTTCGAAATCCTTAGTCCTGGTTAAGATATGGTGCTTGATATTGATCTTTATTGGCACTTTCATTGGTGGGGTGTCCCCCTACTTTTTGAAGTGGAACGAGGGGTTCTTGGTGTTAGGGACTCAGTTTGCTAGCGGTGTGTTTCTGGGGACTGCTTTGATGCACTTCTTGAGCGATGCAAATGAGACCTTTGAGGATTTGACAAAAACGAAGTACCCTTTTGCTTTCATGTTGGCCTGTGCTGGCTATTTGTTGACGATGCTTGCGGATTCTATCATTTCTTATGTTTATAGCAAAGGTGCGGTCAGCCAGGCTAATGGTGGCGATGTAGAGCTTCAAGGTATGTAAAATGCCTACAATATCTGCTTCTTTAATGTTTTTTATATTCATCTACTCCGTGTTTTGTTGAGCAAAATATTTTAGTCTAATTTCTTGACATGTTCTTGTGAAGACTGTCCACTGATATCAATTCCTTTGTGTGTGTGTGTGTTTTTTTTTTTTTGAAATTGCTATCATGCCTAGCTAGTAAATAAAGAATGAAATTAAAAAAATAAAATTGAATTAGGGTTTTGTACTTTAGGCGTTGATTTGCATTTTGAAAGATAAAAAGTACACAGAGTTTGTGCTTATGATGATGTAAAGCCATGGTTGATGTATTTTGGTTTTCTTTGCAATGATGGTGGTGGAAAGTGATGAGTTTTCTTCTACCTTCCTCTGTTGGTGGAACTTTGATCAAACACTTTGTATTAAAAAAGTACTTAATGTCGGTTGACGCGCCACTAATCTAGAATACTTTTTATTGCTGAAAGGAAAATAAAAACGAAAACAATGATCAAATGACCATATATCCCCCAACATGTTCAAAATCTGGTGATGCGAACTTTGTCTCTTGGCTACGTTCTTAAGAGAATGGAGAGTGATGCATTCGTTTCTTTCTCCTTCTTTTTGTTATTGCAGGGGGTGTTCTGCAGGGAAAAAGAAGCCACACCAGCAGTTCCCAGTCACATTTTCAGGTGGAAATTATACATGTGATATTTACAGCTTTAGTCGATGCTAACAATTTTCTGTGTTTAGTTATGCACAAACTCCTTTATTGGAATAATTACTTTTACTAATATTTTTCGTGATGGAATTGTGCCTTGAAAGATGCACAATGGTACAGATGCTGCCTCTGCAAAATCCACTCTCTCAACTGCCAGTTCATTTGGGGACAGCATTTTGTTAATATTTGCGTTGTGTTTCCACTCTGTCTTCGAGGGCATTGCAATAGGAGTTGCAGAGACAAAAGCCGATGCCTGGAAAGCTTTATGGACTATCACTTTGCATAAGATATTTGCAGCAATCGCAATGGGTATAGCTCTCCTTCGAATGATCCCAGATCGCCCCTGTGTATCATGTGTTGCCTATGCTTTCGCATTTGCCATTTCAAGTCCTGTTGGCGTGGCCATTGGGATTATAATAGATGCCACAACTCAGGGTCCTGTGGCAGACTGGATCTTTGCCATATCAATGGGACTGGCATGTGGTGTGTTCATCTATGTATCAATTAACCATCTTTCAACCAAGGGTTACCTTCCCCAGAGATCAGTTTTAGTTGATACACCGCTTTACAAGTTCTTGGCCGTATCGTTGGGGATCGGGGTAATTGCTGTTGTGATGATATGGGACTGAAAACAAAGGAGGGTAGATGCCTTCTTGGATGTCTGCTTTTGTCCTGTTGGAAGTCTTGCTGTTTTTTGCTCCACATGAGTGCAGAGCATGGGTGGTGGTAGAATACAAGCTCTGTCACAAGCTATTACTAGGAAAAACTATGTTTTGCCAGATTGGCAGGACACAATCTATAGGTACATGCATCATTAAAGATTTTTGATGGTGTGGATCTACCTTTCAATGTATAATGATACAGGATTCATAATCCAATAAAGGGATTGAAAGGGTCAATATTATAGTGGAACTTGAGTACAGCATGCATTATTTAACACAAAAGTAGAGACAAAAATGCAAACTCTAAACGTCTCAAGAACAGAACCAGCTATTTGAAATCTCTTAGCGTAAAAAGAAAAATAACATCGGCCTCATTGGGTGTCATACAAGTATAATAATCAGATAGAGAGAAAGAAAAGTTAAAAACTAGTCAAATTTAAAGCAGGGGGAATAAATACATCATGATAATTTATCCCCAGCGCTCTAAAGATCGGTGTGAAGAACTTTTTCCAGGCAAATAGAAACAACGACCGGACCAGCCAAATCCCCAAGAGCACAACCTGCATGCAAACTTTGTGAATTAGATCATAGGAATCATTTGATGCTATGTCATGGTACCCAGAAAGTAAAATGGATTGAGCAAGCTTGCTTACCAATCCACTGACCCCTTGAAGGACGAAAAAGAGTGGCACCAACCCCAGCACCAATGGAAGCAAAAACTAGCGATGCACCGCACCTGATAGTGACTCCAGTAACCTTCTTCCCAAGAATTTTAACTTGTTCAGATTTGTCAACATCATTGCTTTCTTCTTCAGGCTTTGTTAAATGAGAGAAGAATCGGTAAATTTCAATACCAACTTGGACAAGCCATGATGCTGCAACCCCTAAAAAGTGTCCTGCTTACACATAGAGAAGGGAAGCAAGAAAATTATAAAAAGAAATGAAAACGAAAAGGAGGTCAGGTTGAAAGTGTGAATGTTTGCATAATGAATCTAACCTCTGAAAGTCGATCTGCAAACTCTGAAGAAGTAAACCATAGTGGGCATTCCTCTTTCAGCCTTGCGGATGGCTGATTTAGGAACATCTGAAATGTTGATAAACTCCATCAGTTGTTCAGAATATATAATAATAAGCATGGTAGCTAGGGAAGGGGAAGTTAAAATTACTATTCTAATATTCTTCATAAAGAAACCAGAAGCATCTCACTTCTTCAATCGGTACTTAATTTCAGTAGCTTTACATTTGTTAGGTGAATGGGAAGAATATCACATTAGTCACATCATGGAGAGAAGATACCTTTCAAAAGTTTCCATGCCATCCGCTGTGAAATGTGATGGACAGCAAGTCTTTCTAAAATGCGTCTTGTAGTTACAACAGTAGTCTGAGATCACAGACAAATAATAATAATAATAATAATAAGTAGTATAAAACCTAGTCTTTGAACACTTTGAAAACGGTAAGACAAGCAACTAAAACAGCTGAACTTCTACAGTCCATTCACATTCAGTCCGAGGCAAAATATATTTCAAAGCTAGTTTTTTTTGGTTGTTCCTTGGGAGGTCTAGTTTCGACAGTGTAAGAGTATGCATGGGCAATGGATGGCAATGCCTGGTGTCGCTCCACCCAATCCGTTGTGCAAGGCATATTGACATTGCTGTCAAAGACTCCATACATTATTTTCTAAAGGCGGCTACCAAATAATATTTGTATAGCATTATCAATATGATAGACTATATGTTAAAGGGGAGTATAGTGAAAAAAACATGATAATTATAAGGAAATAACTTAGATCCCTCCAGAGCACCAGTCTTGTTAAATCTAGTAATGCAGGCTTACTGAAGAATGATAACTGGGCGAAAAAATTAAGCCAGGAACGAAAACAACTAAAATCCACAATCCCTTCGTTTACTTGCAAGAGCAGTAAACAACTCAAATATTGAAGAAGCACTATTAGAATGCTGTCCACAGTTGACAAGTTTTTTTTTTTTATCATTATCAAGTCATAACACAGATGTAAGAGCATTTATAATAACTGAGCAGGAACAGGAAAAGCCCCTGTTCGCTATAGCTAATCAAGAAGATGGTAAAGACTAGGAAAGCATCCATAATTATGCCTAAAATGACATAGGCCCCATATGGGATTCAAGTGGCCACCCACCCAGCCACTGCAGTCCCACGGTGAATTTGGTCCTTTTGCAAAAGCACAATAACATGCTAATTATTACAAGGTGGAGCTACAAGTTCAAAATGACTACCATTATGTTCTCATAAAACAAGCATTATAATAATAAGCAATTCATTTCAGGGTAGAGCAACAAGCTCAATCCTTAAAGTAGCAAAAGCAAAATATCAAACATCTGCATATGAATTCATGAATGTGGATAACTGTGGACAGTTCACTTAGATGGCCACCGCATTCAGAAAACTATTATCATTTCAAGGTCAGATTTCTAAACTCAGTCCATCCAACTAAGCTCAGTGCTAAATTAGTTGGGAACTTCGTTCAATTTTGCAATGGTCATTTCAGATAAGAATATTTTGATTTATGATAACTCATAAAAGGACACAGTGTGTTTAACTCCTATATGAAGTATAAGCTGGCTGCTCCACAGACTGGAACTTGATGCAGTCACTAAGCGTAGGACAAGAAAATGTTGAAATACATGCTATTAGGAAACATCTTTCTTTATAGTAATCATGCCCTTCAACAAGGTTAAAACTATACACAGTTTTATGATCTACTACCCAGGAACTTGCGCAACAATTTAATTCACTAATGACTCGAATAAACAGTGCTTTTATTTAGTGATACTAAAGCAAGAAATTAGAATTTGGTATTGAAACCACTAACGCTGATAAGCATGCTTATAGTCCCAGATTTACAATGAGATAACTCTAAATAAAGGAGTTGCAAGACTTAGTGATGGGAAATTTGCAGCACAAAACCTACTAAAATAGATAGACTGGGAAGACCAACAAAAGTATACAACTCACCTCACGAATAATTTGCTTCACTGATTTTTGGAAGGGAACAACCAAGTCTACACGTTGCACTTCATGAGCATCCTGAAGGAAGTCATCATCATCCTCTTCTGTATTAGTACTAGGCTCCAGAAGAGGTAAATAGAACATCAAAAATGACCTCAAGGATGTCATAGCAAGTTGCTTCCATTCAAAAGCTGAAAACAGAGGTTTCAACTCAATATAATACTCCTTGGTAGTGTATTTCAGAGAGCCTTTCTGAAAAATATCTGCAGATGCTCTTCGTATACTAGAAATATAGTCACCAGACAATGCTGCACCAGCATCACAGTAAGCAACTGGTATCATGGGTTGCCTGTCATGGCCATTAAGAAGGTCAATGTGAGGTAAAAGCAAACCCAATGACATAAACATACTTTTACAAGTAATATAAGAAATAAAAATAGCTGGTTTCAAATAAGAAACATAAGAGAATAATATCAAATCATCACTGGTAGAACTCCCTACTATAGCTTTAAAACAATCTCTTGACAACAAAAGCAAGTGTGCACTTCCAAGTTCCAACCTCCAATTTCCTCCACCTAACTTATATTCCCTTTTCTTCTACATGAAAATGATGCAACCCTGTGTTGGTATAAGTATGAACTGCTGAGAAATTTATGTTATATGCTAAAATTTTAAAACACAACCAGTTTCATTGATTCAAGAAAGAAAGAAAAGGACGATGACAGACGCATTAACTTGAGCAGTAAACTAAATTCATGGAACAAGTGTCCCGCTCACTCCAGAACATCAATTTATAAGCTTGTTCATGGCTCCAAAAAATTCCACAATTTAGGACAATTTTAAGAGGATGATAAGTGCCGGATCAATCAATAAAAATGGAGTAGCTCATTCTGAAACAATGTTGTTCATCTTAGAGTGTGAGGATGTATGTGTTAAAAACCGTAAAAGATTCAAATCCTACTCTCCAACTATTAAAAATATCGTCATCAAACCACAATTCTGCTACAGCTGGGTGAGGAAGCGAAGGGGTGCATAAAGCAAAAGAAGGCAGTAAAATCACGTGATGTGATGGAAACCCCCAATACATGAAATTGAATCCACGTGAAAGCAAACGAGTGAGAACAAAAATCAGGGGTGATGTATAGAAGAAATATAGAAAAGAAGCAAAGAGATTAGAGAATACCCGAACAGGAACCTAGAAGCAAAAGGGGCGGCGGAGGCGGCGATGGAGGCGGCGGCAGCGGAGGCCGAGAAGTGGGTTGGATAAGAAGAAGGGTTTTTCCTTGACAACAGATCTAATACTATTGCTATGCCCGCCATTGTGAACAAACTAGGAGGAGGATGTTTGGTTTTTTTTTTTTTTCTATTTAATATTAATAATGTAAACTTGTTAATTAAGCAGCAGCGCAAGTGAGAGATTTAATTAATTTTATGGGGGAGAAAGTGAAGGATCATAAAAACTGAAAAGATTGTGTCTTTCCTTTTCCTGGGGTGAATGCAAAAGAGAAGAGAAAGTGTGTGTGTGTGTGTTGACTGGCTACTGATTTATTGGCGATGAGAGGGAGGAAGGGAAAGAGGGACACTGCTTCTGCTTGGCCAGTGTACAACAAAAACAACAACAACAACACGGTATTAATTTTAGAAAGTTTTGCTAAAAATTTATTTAATTTTATTTAAAATAAGTGTTTTAATATTTTTCAACAATTTTAATGTTTTAATATAAAAAATAAATAAATAAATTAGTTTAATATATTTTAAACGAAAAAGAATCATTATCACAATACAAATAAACATGTGTTTAATATTTATTTGTTATAAATAAAGCTATTTTTTATTTTTTATTCAATATTAATATTAATTCACTTTTGCTATTTCATTGATTTTATTAAGAAAATGTTGTAGAAATGATGTTTCCACCCTGAACTTAATAATTACTTTAATAAAAAAATATTTATTTATGTGATGTAAGTTTAAGAAATTAAAGATGATTTAATAATTAATATAAATAAAAATATATATTTAAAATATTTTAATGTCACGAATTCCTAAACAACTTAGTTGTTTTATAATTCTTGTTTTAAATATTTATTAACATAAGTAATTAAAAAAGTAGAATAGTTTAATAGAGTTGATAAATCAAGTTTTTATCAGTATATGTTTGTAAAAAAAATTATTAGATCAAGAAAGATTTACGGGTATAAAATTTAAGGAAAGCAAGCACATCCAAGTGAATGCGCGTTAGGTCTAGCCCTAGCTAGACCCAACACCTCAGGTTTGGTAGTGTGCCAAGTCCTAGGACGCAGCGTTTGGCAATGTGCCAAGCCTTGAGAAAGCTAAGTCTGACGCCAGCCAGACCTAGATGCAATTGGGCTTAGTAGTGTGCAAAACCTCGGGCACGCTAGGTTTAGTGTCAACCACACCTAGACACGATTGGGTTTGGCAGTGTGCCGAGCTCTAAGAAAGCTGGGTCTCGTGCAAACCATACCTATACGCGATTGAGCTTGGTGGTATGCAAAGCCATGGGTATGATAGTGTGCCAAGCCTCGAACACACCTAAGGGAATAACCATCCTTCTTCGGCACACCCATGAGGATGTCTATCCTCCCCTGGCACGGCTATGAGAATGTCCATCCTCCTTTCGCACGCTAAAGCAAATGACCACACCTTCCTTTGCACACCTAATGGAATGTACATCCTTTTTTGGCATGCCTAAGGGAATGACCATCTTTCCTTGGGCACACCCAAGAGAATGACCATCCTCTCTTGGGCACGCCTAAGGGAATGTTCATCCTCTCTTGGCAACGCCCAAGGGAATGACCATATTCTTTATTGGCACGTCTACGAGAATGACCATCCTTCCTTGAGCATGCTTACAGGAATGACCATCCTTCCTTGGCACGCCAAAAAAATGACCATCCTTTTGTGGGTACGCCCAAGTAAATGACCATCCTCCATTGAACACGCTTAAGAGAATGTCCATCCTCTCGTGGCACACTCAAGGAAATGACCATCCTCCCATGAGCACGCCCACGAGAATGACCATCCTCTCGTGGCACGCCTAAGGGAATACCCATCCTCCCTTGGCCACGCCTAAGGTAATGACCATCCTTCCTTAAGCACGCCCAAGGGAATGTTCATCCTTCATTGGTCACGTCTAAGGCAATCATCATCCTCTCTTAGGCACACACAAGGGAATGCTCATCCTCTTTTAGCACACCTAAGAGAATGACCATCCTTCTTGGGCACGCCCACGAGAATGACCATCTTACCTAGGGCATTCTTAAGAGAATGACCATATCCTTCATTGACACGCCCAAGAGAATGATCATCCTATCTGGAGCATGCCCAAAGGGATGACTCTCCTCTCTTGGGTCTAACCTAGGAAAGAGCTCAGCCTCCATGAGCTCAGCTACATTTGATGTCTTGGGCCCTAATCTTCCTACACCTTTTAGGTGTGTAAAAGTTCTTCAAGGACCACCATATTTCTATAAAACATTAATATAGATGTAAGAGATATTTATACTTTATGAAATACTATCAGGGTAAAATTCCACTCCAGACCTTCCTCTTCATAAAAGGCAAGACTCATTGGGCTATAAATACATAAGGTGACCTTCAAAACAAAAGTTC
>Ga0307517_10012975_pt1 | contig 11367 bp, 5 predicted proteins | sample 23_EM_MG_FD_194515 | JGI IMG/M metagenome (GOLD analysis project Ga0307517, IMG submission 194515) | Populus trichocarpa ectomycorrhiza microbial communities from riparian zone in the Pacific Northwest, United States - 23_EM | ecosystem: Host-associated > Plants > Roots > Unclassified | place... | reverse complement strand
TGGCTGCCTTTCAATACAGGTCAGCCATGTATTTATATAAAACCTTTGTACTTGTAATTACAAAGAAGTCCCGTTCATTAAACATTTTATATATGCAATGACAATACATTTTGTTAAATATTTTTTTGTTGTGCATGTACTTATATTTTATTGTGATTAATTTGCACTATAAAATTATTATTTTGCTCTTCATAATTTAACCTTTATAACATACTTTTAAGGATGATATTAATGTATTTTTTATAAAAAATATTTATACTACGAGATTGAATCAGGATATAGAAGTTTTTTATTTACATAGAATAATGTCAAAAATATCTTTAAAAGTTGAATTTTCTTAATTGTTAGGGCAAGGGTGTATTCAGTTCCCCTCCTTTTAGCACGATGTAATTACTGAAATACCTTTTAAATTAAAAAAATTATAAAGGGGTTTTTTGCTCTCTTTGTTATGGTTTTTTTTTGTTAATATTTGTGAGATTAAGAGTACGTTGGTATTTGGTATTTGCATAAATTATTTTTTAAAAAAAAAAATTATTATAACAAGCAGCGCACACGTCAATGTTTGTGGAGCGACTGTGCTACTCGGACGGCATAATATGAATTATTTAGAACTGAAATTCATTATTATTATTATTATTATTATTATTTTGCAGTGATTTCGGTCCTGACAGATATGAACTGGGCTACTTTCGTTTTTCATGATTATATATATATAATGACAAGCTTTCTAAACTAAATTGGTATAAAATGAAAACAAGGATGAAGAACTGTGAATTAGCTTGTCCTCTGTAGAAATAAGTCCACCACGATGTAGACCTCGTCGTGTTTATCTAGCTTCCATAACTAAACCAAAATTAGAAGCCTCTAATTTAGTTTACTTCATTTTTTGATTAGATTCTTTCAGAATTTTAAAATTGGAATTATAATTGCTGACACAAAACAAATATAATTTCGTTTTTACAGGTTCCCTTTTCAAATTAATCGAAATTGTTGCTAGATTAGTAGAGACCAGAAATCGATTGGGCCAAGAGACATCAAATCTGGTGTTTTGGTGGCGTGTCTGTGGCTCCTTGTGAGCGGGCAAGGCTTATGCAGCTACCTTTAAATGGGCAAAAGTGCAGAATTAGATTTCTGGGTTCTTGCTAGTTTCACAAAGGAACCGAACAACGGTCACATGCCTGTGCTGTAAACCGGGCCTGGGCTTTGTAGTTTTTGAAGATTTTTTCAAAAGCTTCTCACGTAGATGGCCGGTGACGGATCAATTCCCTCTTGTTGTAGTTATGGTGCTATTTATTTTTATTTTTAAAAATATTTTTAAAAAATTTTAATTTTTTTATTTACTTCAAATTAATATTTTTTTATATTTTAAATTTTTTTTGATATACTGATATAAAAAATAATTTTAAAAAAATAAATAAAAATATTATTTTGATACATTTCTGAGTAAAAAACACTTTGAAAAGCAACCGCAACCACATTCTCAAACCTGGGTGACCTGGTCAAGAAATTAGATATTGAATTATATAGGTTAACTTAGATTAATTTGAAAAAAAATTAAAAAGAATATTTAAAATTTTAATATTTTATATAAAAAATTAAGAAACAATTAATGTAAATGTAAGCTATATATATTATAAATAATAAAATTTATAAGATTATTTTAATTTTTAATTTTTTTATCCCACATTGAAAATGTATTATCTTCTCTTTTAAATTGAAGCATTTAAATAAAAAAATTTTCTTATCCCATATTAAAAAAACACAGTTTTCTTCTTATGAGAACACACACACACCCAAGTTTCAAACCCTACATTAAAAAAAAAATTCATTTTATTATTTATATAATAAACTTTGATGTAAGCCAGCAATTAACAAGAAAAAAATATGATTGGTTCAAGCAAGAGAATAAAAATCAAATAGGTATTTTTTTTATTTTTCGGGGGTTAGTTATCAACCTGGTATAACTTATAATTTTTATTTTTATTTTTTTATTTTTTTTTACTAGTGGCATTATTATAGACTAGAGAACTTTAAACCTGAAATAGAGGCGTAATGAGTTTTGGGCAGTGGTCAATGAAGCACATGATTCCTCCTCCATTCTCATGGCGGATAATTCTCCAGTACAAGATCCAGCCCGTTTTTCTCTGGTCCTAAGGTAATGGGTCCATTTTCTTTGCCACACTCCTCGTGGGTCATGTAATGGGTCGGTCAGTTTGTTATTATACCTCTATGTGTTCATAGAGCACATAGAGGCTCATAGTACTTGCGGGGCGTGATTGGTCATGAGCTTTGACTATTATGCTGTGCTATCGCGGAGTTAAAGTAGCATTTAATACAATTAATGCTTGATAAATTGACTCTTTTTCTTTGAAGAATTATATTCTCACTTAAAAAAAACAATGTATTGCATAACAAACTATTGCTTTTAATTAATTAATAATAAAGTTGTTTTTATTATGATCCAAAAGCAAAACAATTATTTTATTTATAAGTTTCACTGTTTTCTCCGCGAGCAAGTACACTGCATTATTAACACCGACTTGAAAAGACAAATCGGAGGGAGGGAGTACATGAAGCGAGCTAAAAACAATGGAAACGAACAACAAACCTGCCATAAAAGTGTAATAAATGCCGAGCTAAAAACATATCACACGCTTCACAAGATAAATACGAGAGGGACTAAACTAAAAGTGTGTGAGTTTTCCTTCTTTTTTTTTTATTATTATTATTGGGGTGTTTGAAAGTAGAATATTGTTTTTTAAAACGCAAAAATCTATAGGTGAAAAAACTAATTTTGGTGGGGAAGACACAATTATATAATGTACCGTCTCACATATCACTCTGGACTGCCACAAAAGTTTTATTTTTTTGTTTCCAGGTCTTGCACAAAATCAAGGGAGAGAGAGAGAGACGGAGGAAAGAGGGAAAATAAGAAAAAAAAAAGTTGTGTCGGAGCTGCACCGTTTCTCCATCGCTGCCGTGGGATTAAGGGAATGACAAGATGATTATTTTTTTTTATCTCAACAATCATTTGACATCTCAGTCCATTTTTAATTTATCGTAGATGACTTATTTTAGAATTTTTCTATACATACAATTTTTTATTAATTCTATTCAACATGTTGATCAAGCTTTTAATGTATATTTTAGATTTTTTTATCGTCAACTGAAAAATCAACATTATCCACATATTCCTTTTTTTTTTTAACAATTGAATCTACTTTTGATTCAGGTAGCAATGTCGAATGAACAACCGAACTATTCTCTATTTGTTTTTACATCTTAAAAGTGTTTTTGAAAACAATTAAAATTTTTTATTTTTTTCTTTGTTTCAAATTAATATCCTTTTGGTATTTTTAAATTATTTTAATGTGCTAATATAAAAAATAATTTTAAAAAAATAAAAAATATTATTTTAATGTATTTCTACCAAACATCATCTTCCAACCAAATATAGCTAGTACGCCATTGTATTTTGGAAATACAACGATACTAAACAAGCACATAATATATCATATTATTAAAGATATTCTAAAAGTCCAGTTTTTTTTTGTGTGACAATATTTGGAAGTATATATCAACGTCTTGAATTTTTGTGTTTGGAATGGTGGGAGAGTTCCATCATTTTCTTAGTTGCCCTCTTTAGGTGTGTTATCATTCGTTAACAAATCTTGGTTTAAATTGAAAAAAGAACCGAGGATTACCGTTAAGGATTCTAAAAATGTTTGAACTAAATTATGTTATTAAGTGACGTAACATGGTAAGAACATTCAAGTTTAGTAATAACAAGTGAAATTATGTAATTATAGGGGTGTAACTCAACTGGTTAGACTCTAAATTTGTTTTTTAGAGGTCACCAGTTCGAGTTCTATAAATTTCAGGACCACTGAATATTTACATGGTCGTTAACTTTAGGGCCTGTGGAATTAGTCGAGGTACGCGTAAACTGGTCTGAATACCTACTTTAATCTAAAATAATAAAATGAAATTATGTAAACGAGAATAGAAGATCTATTCCTACTTTGTAATTAATATAAAAGTGAAAATGAACTTCACTTGATTTTTTATTTCACGTTGCATCTCGTGTTTATCTTGTTCATGTCGTCATGCAAGGTTCTTCGTATATCTAATTAAGAATGTGTTTGATATTATAGTAGTTTTTATAATTATTATTTAAAAAAATAATTATAAAAAATTATTTTTATTTTCCTATTAGGAGGATGATAAATGAAAGTAAGTGTCACTTCGGCCATAATGAATCTCATAAACAATCAAATTGCACACAACCTTTTCCCTGCTTGTATTTCTCCCAAGTGGGATATATATAAAGGAGATCGATCATGCATGCCTTTTGAGTTAAAATGCATCTTGATCTTTTCAATCACTATATGAAATAAAAGAGATAGCATGACAGGTTGCTTTCCAACATGCTAAATGACTTGATCAAGATAGACGCAATCATATTATCATTGTTACATCCGCATGGGAAATTCTCGTATGGTAGATCAGGAGATAGATCATATCGGGCCATAGCCTCTATAATGGAATATTATAGCTAGATACACGGGATTGATTGCATATGAAGTGCTCTAGCTTGACTTGGGAATTCATATGCTTTATCAATACCTAAGAAAGGAGTCTTCAATTTGCTGCTATTGCATAACATCGATCATGCACTGAAATAATAGTACTAGGAAGTTGACGTTGGGCTAATGCCCACGAAAAGTAGTTCAGTGGGGCTTGTACAGTGTATGAAAGGTCTCCACATATCGTATTAGGTAAATTAGGTTAGGACAGCCAATTAAGGCTTTTATTAAGAGCTGATGCTAACATGCAGGGAAGAAGTTTTTCCTTCAAGGAGAGCCACACGTTTGAGAGATTTTATGAGGCTTCCAATCATGAAAAGTTGGAATTGATGCGAAACCTCAGCTCTTGGGCAGATAATGCAGGAGTTGCTAGGTTCGAGTGGGATTTCCTTGTGCTGAGATCATGAAACTAGACAATACAAGAATATTTGTCTCCATATAAAATAAAAGCAAAAGGAACAAAAAGAAGAGATTATCAAGTATATATACGTGGCCTGCTATCTCTTGCAGGATGGCATCACATGCATTGGGTCCCATAACAACTACTAAAGTTTTTGCATAGATTGTGGCCTTCTGCTTTTGATAACAATGAAATGTCTGGTTGTTTCACCCGAGCTGATGGATCAGAGACACACATATCTAACTTTATTTTGATCTATCAGTAGAAGCCAAACACAGAGGATGGTAAACATCACAGCTTTGACAATATGGTTTAGCTAATATGGGTCACTCCTGGCGCATTTTGTGTCAAATGAATACAAAAGAAAAGAAAGTGAAAACGCAGGCAAAAAGATGGAAAAAAAGGAGAACTTTTTCCCATTGTTTCCGCCTTTTGGTATTGTTGCTTGTTTGGATTCTTTGGGCGTGAAAGAGAAAGATCCTTGGCTTTCTGAGGCATATAGAAATTCAAGTTTATCCGTTCAAATGAGCCCTCATCGATCTCCCTTTGTATTTTCCATCCCTACCCCTTTTGTACATGATAAATTAGCAATAGGAGGGAGAGGGACCATGAGTATCATTCAGTTCGATGAACAGTGAAGAAAACACAGGCATCATAAAAGCTGTAAGTTGCTGTGTTAAACTGTAGCACTGGGGATCTTACAAAGGCATGATTTGCACTGAATGACAGTATGCCGAACACAAGTTGAATCATACGACTTTCTGATTTACTCAGCATGGAAGGGAATCCATGAACTGCTAGTTCCATCATAAGATTTTAGGGTCAGAGCCCTTCTAGAGGAAAAATACTTGGATAAAAAAATATAACTTTAGAACGTGAGTATTCGGGGTCATAGGTATATAAGACCTTGCAAAAAATAAAATCCACTTCGTTTTTTTTTGTAAATCCTTTTTTCAAGTTAAAGTTTCATAAAAAAAGTCAAGTACTAAATGAGATTTACAAGTTTATTCTACAAAGAGAAGGATTTTGTTACAACCAAGAATCTCTCTTCTGTCAAGTTATCTCACACACTTACATAAATATATAAACATCTAAGATACCATGTACATGAAAAACTTAGGAAACAGATATCATCTAAGATGGATAAGGAAAAACTACTGGTCTTAAAGTGGCAGGGAAGTACATGGTCCTGTCAGAGGTGGCTATGCTATTCTTGAGAGTCAAAATAGGGACACGCTATTCTGGGTTCTTTTCTCTGTAGGAATTCTGTCAATAAGGTGGCCTTCTGGTGATGTAAGTGTCAACCTTCTAGTGTAAAAGGGAACACAAATTCGTTGAGATTTAGAAGCTACAGCACTCTGATGAAAAACTCCATTTCATTGCATTACTGTTATAGTAGAAAGTGTACAACTTAGCTGATCTCTCATCAAGTGTTCTCATGGAAATTGAGAGACCGGGAAAACGCAGCAGGGTTCGCTTGCAACACTGAAGTTGTTCCTGCCATGTAATTTCTGTCTTCGCTTTTTGACTGAAAGCCCTTGAAGAGACCTCCTCCATTAATAGAACTGGATTTCTCATTCGTGATCCCGAGGGTCGCCCATATAGAGCTCTTTGCAGCTTCACTAGGATCATCAATCCTCAAGGTCTTTGGAACCAAAACACCCGTTTCTGATTTGGTGCCGTCCCTGGAGGGCTCTTCTAAGCAGGGTGGATTAAGGATGTTGCCATCCCTTGAATGTTTCCCCAGTGGAAAAGTAGGACTGGAGCTTTGGGTACTGTGGTTTAGAGTGGCTGATGGAGAGGATGCACATGGCGGTACATTCCAAGGGCTTGGAACAGTACAACCCCAGTAAGCTGGTGCAGGGAAAAACGATACTGGAAAGCCTGAAGGGCAAAACGTAGGTGGAGTAATCGCAGAGTTCCATGGATATGGCCAAGGAGGCCCCGGGAAGCAGGGTGCCTGGGGAGGAAATGATTGATAATCCTTGTTAACCGCTTCTCGCGAAGTACCATTGCATCCCTTCTCTGATGAATTTGAAGCCGTGGCGGAAGATACACTTGAGTGATCATCCCCGTCACCTCCTGTCCCTCCACAAGACACAAGGATTCTATGTTCAGGTCTATGATACCCGTTTCGAACACTATTTTGTGTTTTCTCTGAAAGGTTCAACACAGAGGCAACAGATTCACAAAGAGGAGAATCGGAACCAAAGGTAAGGACAGTGCCGTTGTTTCCCAGAGAGGGGTTATGAAATCCATTCATGGCATGGACTTGAGCTGTTCGGAGAGCTTCTGATACCATTAAGTGACGATAGTGTGAAGCAGAAGAGCTCTTATTCTTGCGCCTTCCAGCTCCCACAGGCACATTCCTCATGGTTCCTCCAGCAGTCCAGTATCTCTGACAGTTTTTACAGAAATGACGAGGCTGATTGACATTGTAATTGTTGTAATAACAGAATTTAGTGTCCATGCTATTACATCGAGGGCATGGAAGTATTTTGTCAGGCTTCTTCAAAGTCTTCTCTTGCGAGATGCTTGTCTCACTTTGTTCTTCATTCTTGCTGCTTTTCAGTGATGAAGTTTCCCTCTCAGCTGAGGGAGTCTTTGGGTTCTCACTAATGCCTGATGATGTTGGACCTTTTGAGTCCTTGTTGATCTGATTCGAGGTAACATCTTCTTGTTTATCATTGGCAATTTCCTCTCCTGAAGTCTCCTAAAATACACACACACACATATAAGAATAAAATGAATGAGAAGAAATAGAGACAGCTTACTTATGTAGAGTCGTATTTACAATTTCTCAAACCAAAAGCAGGTGGAAATAGGTGGAATTAAAATTGAAATATAATCAGTTTAGTTTAAAGAAAACTCTGTAGGGCTACAGAGTTTAAAAACAACTTCAAGCAGAACTCTGTCTCACTGTCAACTGATGATTAAGTGTTTAATTATTCCAAGTACTAAAACCTAAAATTGTTATTAGAGGCAAAACCATAAAGATTTACCGTTTTCCAAAAATAAAGCAAAGCTTTCCCTAAAACACACGCAGTGGCAGATGATCAAACAGAAAAGACTGGAGATTAATTGTTTGGAGAAGTAATATACTTAGTCAGTCCAAGAAAAGATGTGGCTTATCAAAAGTTAAGGAATCTGACAAAATCCTATGATCCTTGAGGAAACATCTGGATCAATCTTGCTAACCGTTTCAAAATGCAAAGTAACAGTGAAATACTGATACAGAGCTTGTGGCCCCTATAGTTCACCGACACTAACTCTGTTTTAAACGAAGTCGAATAAAAAATTTCTCTAAAATATCCCCCTCAAATGTCATGAAGTTACAGAGAAAGCACGACACAAAGGGGAAAAATATATGGAACACGTTAAGATTTGGTAAACATTTTAATCCCCGACAATTACCACAGTTAGTCAAGGTGAAAAGGGAGGATGAAAACCTTCTATGCCACAGAGAAAAGGCAAGAGAATGGAACAATTCCTTGATTTTGAAATTCTATAACATGTAACACTTGAGAAAATTGCAAATACATGGCAGCAAATTCTTATAATTACGGCAAACACAGAATCCAACAAATTGCAAAAACACATACCCTGTTGTTGTTCCCTTCTTGCTCTCCTCGTTCCTTATGAGAGTTGTGGTTTTCCTGTGAGGAAGTTGCAGTAGCAGTATTATCATAACAGTCCTCGGACTCGGGAGGCGTTCCTGAGGAGGACTCGTACTTGTTAGCAGCACAAGAAACATCCTCCTGCTGATTGACTTGCAGTGGAATCGTCTTGCCAAACAGCTTTATCGCCAAATCTGACATTCCTGTTTCCTTGGTTGCCTTAAAAGAAGAGTCAAACCCTCTTTCTCAGCTCCTGTTATGGTGTGTTGTGTTTTTTTTTTTTTGGGATCGGACGAGGTGGGAGAAGAGAGAAAAATAAAAACAAGAAAGAAAGAGTTTGAAAGTCATTTGTTTGGTGGTGGTAAGTAATTAAACAAGGTGGGGGAATGCCACATCAGAGAAAAGGCAAAATTTTGTGAGCCACAAGTTTATGTGGCCTTTGAGATCTTTCTTGCTATTGGATTCCCCGCATTTGCTTGTGAAGATAGTGCTGCTCGGTCCCGTTCTTTTTTCTGCCATGTCAGCGTTTCGCTCCTTTCTCAAATACTCGCCTCTCTTATTCGTCAAATACTCGTCCTCCTCCTTCTCTTCCAGAGGGAAACCTCGATTTTGCCCTCCATGTATTATCCCTTGTCAATTGAATCTCGAACCTTTCGATTTTATTAATTTTTCTCCAAACATAATTGATGTTAAATCGAAGCTTATTTTGGCACTTTAGATTTAAGCACTTAAGAGATTAGATTAAATCTAATACACAAAATAGATCATAATTTGATTTTTGTTTTTTTTCTTCTAACAAGTGAAAATTAATATTCTTTGATTTGGTATCTCATAAAATATATATTTTATTTCTGTCACATTTATTTGAAGAAATATATCTCATATTCACCCAACTTTAAAGAAATCTTACTGTATCTATATTAAAATCAAATCTCAAAGCACTTCAGCTAGTGAATTGCATGTTGCAAAATTATGAGTTCGATAGCAAGCTTGGATTTAGTTATCAAGACTTAAAGTTATTAATATTTTTTTAGTGTTTTTAAATTATTTTGATGCATTGATATCAAAAATGATTTTTAAAAATAAAAAAATATTATTTTAATATATTTTTAAATAAATATATTTTAAAAATAATCGTGACTCGAATAAAATAGGTGAAATCACAAGTCAAGCTAAAGCGAAACGATATTTTAAATCAATTTCGAATAAACAAAAAATATTGACTCTCGTTTTCTAGATCTAGGCTACATCAAAGGTACTATTTTTTATTTATTTAGGGAATGGACATCTGGATTTTGAGTTTCGTACTGGAAATTAAATTAGACCATAGTACGAATCATGGAGTTCAAGTTCACATATAAATTGGAGATGGACGTCAAAGTTACACTGTAATCTAGTCTGATTAGGTTGCCTATCGAAGTCGCTTTTGATGACTTTTTACAACTATGGAGTCAAGTCTTCTAATTTATGAGCGAAATCGAGGAAAACCATGCGCGGAGACGATCTTGTTTCCGTGCTCTAGTAAACTGTAAAAAGACAAAAAAACTAATGCTAGAATCCAATTCAAGTGAGCATGGTCATTTAAAGTTTATGCACTAATCATGTTCGAGCGGAAATCTTGAAAGGAAAAAAAACTAATCTTTCAGGACACGTGTATTGTTTTTCTATGCTGGATCATGCTATAAAAAATAAATTAAAAAACACTTTTTAGTTGTGTTTGGTTATACTATGAAAAATAAATTGAAAATTCATTTATTAATATTTTAATTTATTTTTTCAAGTTTATTAAAAAATTAAGAATAAAATCTGACAGATAAAAAAACTGAAGAATAATAAATTGAAAAAAATTCAGATTTTATAAATTATTTAAATAAAATAAATAACATTTAAAATAATGATAATCAAATATGACAAATAAAAGAGTTGAAAGCCAATAAAAATAAAAAAAATAATATTCAGTTTCATAAGTTATTTTAAATAAAAAAATAGTAATTAAAAGAATAGGGATCAAATATGATAAAAAATAAATTTTAATTGAGAAAATGATAAAAAAAAATAAAAACAATAAGAATCAAAGTTGACATAAAAGATAAATTTGAAAGAGAAAGGTTGAAAAACAATTATTTAAAATAATAAAAATAATTTCCAATGATAAACAAGGAAAGTGGTTTCCCATGAAATAAACTAATTATGTATTTGGAAGTGTGATTGCAGTTGTTTTTTAAAGTACTTTTCACTCAGAAATATATCAAAATAATATTTTTTTTATTTTTTAAAAATTATTTTTGACATTAGCATATTAAAATAATATAAAAACACCAAAAAAATATTAATTTGAAAAAAAAAATTAAAAAAAATTATTCTTTTTTAAAATACAAAAATAAAAAGACTTTGCAGAGGCTTCAAAGCCATTAATGCAATCACAATTTCCTGTAACAAGCTGATGAAGAAAAGAAATACGCCCCCTTTTAAGTAACCAACTTAAAAAATTAACTCAATCGCCGTCTGTGGGAATCGAACCCACGACCACATGGTTAAAAGCCATGCGCTCTACCAGCTGAGCTAAGACGGCGTTCGGTTGAATGAATCAAATAAATATATATAACGCAAAATTAAAATGACTACAAAAGGCGAGCCGTCGTGACGAGTTTTTGGTTGGGACATTCACAAGCTATCGAACCCCACTTGCCATGTAAGCACGTGGCACGTGACCCACCTTGCTGTCCTGCACAGCTAGCAAGGAATTAACAGCTGCCACATCACG
>Ga0307517_10012974_pt1 | contig 11367 bp, 4 predicted proteins | sample 23_EM_MG_FD_194515 | JGI IMG/M metagenome (GOLD analysis project Ga0307517, IMG submission 194515) | Populus trichocarpa ectomycorrhiza microbial communities from riparian zone in the Pacific Northwest, United States - 23_EM | ecosystem: Host-associated > Plants > Roots > Unclassified | place... | reverse complement strand
AAAAAAATAGGCTTTGTGATTCTACTTACTTATTGGGTTATTCTAATCTCATGATATGGGACACGAGTTTAGTGGGTTAACCTGAGTTAAGTCTGCCCTTTTTATGAGGTTGCATATTTTTTTTTTTTAAAAAGGATTTTTAATCTTTTTTCAAATATTATTCTTTATGAAAACAAAAACGGCATAGCATGGGTCCTCGTCTAGTAACAAAAAAACTAAAGCGAAGGCAAATTCATATTGGCCATAAACATATTTTCCTATTCACACTATAGTGTAATTATCATTTTGCTTTTCCAAAAAAAAAAATCAAATGCCTTGGTATTGGGGGTATTTTGATCTTTTCATATGCCATATTAGTCATTTAAGTATTGATCGGGGGTATAAGAGTCTTTTTTAATCTTTTAAGCATCGTAAAATGACCTAATTACCCTCTAAGTCAAAGTTTCTAAGACTAGCACACAAAGGTATTCATGTTTTTTCATTCTTTAAATACAATAAAATGACAAGTTTACCTTTTAAATAAAAAAAAAATTAAACCATGTGTCTAAGAGCTTTTTGGTCTTTTCACTCTGGTTTTTTTTGTTATTACCAGGTTCATTGAGGGCAATTTGGTCTTTTAATGAGGACTGATTAATATTTAAATGGAAAAAACTACTAGCATGTAGGGGAGCTCGCACATTTCAGGCAGCACGTACGTCACCTTTTGATGGTAGAAAATGCTCTTATGTCGTGTCTTTGAAAGCTTTGTTATGTCCTCTTCCTGTTGATGCGATACATGTCGGCGATAGTTGGGCAATTTATAATTGGTGGGTCTTTGTTTTCTTCTCTTTTTTCTCCCCTGAAAATTACATGTTGGTCCATTTTGTTGTTGATATTCCAACTTTAGTTCTTATTCTTTTGATTTTTGATTTTTGTTCTTGGTTTTTTTTGTAAAAGTTTTATTTGTTTTCAATTTCATCATTCAATCCTAATTTTTCATATATTATTTCTTTCAATTTGATCCGTATTCTTTTGATCTCTAATTTTTCAACCCAAATTTATGGTATGTTATTTAGGGATTGAGCTTCACAGCTTTTTCAAGTATGGTATTGCTAGTCTAATTATTCGAGTCATATGTGTTGAAATGTTAACAATGATTGGCATATTTTTTTTTATTTTCTTTTCTATCGAGTTATCCTAATCTTATGATATATATAGAATGCGGGTTTGACGGATTAACCCGAGTTGGCTTGCCCCTTATTGCCCAAATCACATTTCTATAATGCTAACCCAGGTTGAGTCGCGCCAATTTTTGTCCCTTTTTATCCAATTTCTTCATTTTATATTTAATTAGCTGAAATTTGAACAACATTATTTTTTTGCTTTTGAAAAAAAAATCTAAGTTATTGTGATCTTTTTTTTTTTGTTATCCCTTTATAATTATTACTTATTTTTTTATTTGATTTAAATAAAATGATCTTATTTAACTGGTAAAGAATATAACTCAAGTTGTAAAAGTATTTTTATTCGTAACACCTAAACATTATTTTTTATAAAACATAATACGGATAGGCAACCTAGCACGATCTACATCTAGTATTCAACTAAAAGGAAAAGCAGCCGGAAAAAATAAAGGCTTGAAAAAATAAAAAGAAATTCAATTTCAAAATGAAATTTTCCTTGTCTAATCATCACTCGTATTCACTCAAAGAAATGTCAACCACCACCATCCCGATTAGTTCTTTCATTGGTACACCGCAGGACCCAAATGGTCACTTTGGTTTCCAGCTCCTATAAATACTCAAGTTATGCAGCGAACCGTTTTCTATCATTTTATGTAACCATAGAAGCTAAGTAAAGTAATCGAGAAAACAAGAAAGAAAGCCCAAGAAACCCAAGTTTCTTGCACACCAATAACCACAAAGAGACCAAGCAGTGTTAAGCCATGGCAGATGAGTACACAAGCACAAACTGGTGGGATTCATCTTCAAGCAGGAACAGGTTTGATAGTACTGGATCATCTTCTACAACTTCAGGACTTAATAGTTTACGTAGCTTTGCTTGGCCGACAGAAATGGCTGATGTCAAAGGAAGGTCTTCAATGGAAACTGTTTCGGTCTCAGATAGTTCTGTTGCTTTCCATGATTCCCAGAAGCTGCAACAAGGCCATGATTCTTCAGCTGACTTGCATATGATGGGTTTGGGCCTCTCTTCACAAGCCATGGATTGGAATCAAGCCTTACTGTAAGTTCACATACAAATACACTTGTAACCCTAGCTAGCTATATATGCGTACTCTTTGTTTCTTTATATGCATATAGCAGGTGTGCAAACAAATTTTAAAGTTAGAATTGTTTTGGCAGTCGCGGCGACAAGTCTGAGAACAGTTTTCGATCGATGCTACAAGATAATTTGAGTTCAAGCACCAATTATCAGCAAGAAACTGCAGGAATTGGATCTTCTCAATCTCAGTGGAGGGAGAGAGTGTTCACAGGGGTCACTGGAGATTCCTCTATGAGTGAGTTTAAGCAAATGAATCGAGGCTTTTCTTTAGATCAACCACAGTTTAGCCCTCATGGGAGCTCCAGTGATAGTACCGTGTCATGTCAAGGCTTGCAGTCTAGTTTCCCAATGGATTCATCAAGTATCTATGGAAGCCCTTCAACTATGGTACAAGGGCTATTGATATCAGATAATCAAGCACGGCAGTCTTCTTTTGAGAACAGACCGATGAGTTATGCATACGGGGCAAATTATAGTCTTGGCACTAATGAATTGCTGCCTTCTTGGCCAAAAGGACCTCAATTCTTGAGAAATTCACCTCCCAAACAGACTTCTAGTAACCAATTGCACTTCTCCAATAATACTCCATTTTGGAATGCATCTGCAAGTGCCATGAATGATGTTCGTCCGAGCTATTTCCCGTCGATGCAACCGCAGTTTGCTACATCGAATTTCGATGAAAAACCAAAGGTATGCAAATCTAACACGATAATGGAAGAGTACAACTAGGCATCTTTTATGCCTAAAAACCTCATATATATATATATATATATATATAGCTACACATATATGCAATATTCAGATTTGATTGATATTGGTAATTATGCTTTTAAGATTAGGGTTTGGACAATTGAGATTGGAAATTTTTGGTTCACTCTTTTTTCCAGCAGAATATATCTGAAGTACGGGATTCGAATATAGCAGTAAAGAAAAGTGGGAGTGAAGCAGCAACAAAAAGGCCTAGAAATGAAATACCATCATCTTTGCCATCTTTTAAGGTACAGAAAATTTGATAAAAGATTTTGACAAGATGAGTCCATACAAGCTTTTTATCCCTTACATCATTTATAGACATGAATGAGAATTTGTAGCTTTGATCACAGGTAAGGAAAGAGAAGATGGGGGACAGAATCACTGCACTCCAACAATTGGTTTCGCCTTTCGGAAAGGCAAGATAACTCTCTTGTTTGCTTGCTCACTTTCACAAAGAGTAAATAGTGATAGATCATTTGCATTCTTGAATGATGAAAGCTTATCAATGATTATCTTTTTGGCTTGCGATCATGTTATCATGTCAGACTGATACAGCCTCGGTGCTCTCTGAAGCTATTGAATACATCAAATTCCTCCATCAGCAAGTTACAGTAAGTGATTGATCTTATACAAATCTTGCATCCTTCTAGTGAAAATTATACTAATGATATAGGGAATGAATCATAAACAATGTATTCAACCAATAAGTATATAGGTGCCATGAATTTCTAGTATATTCATCTTCTTATTTTATTTTCAGGTCTTCAGCACCCAATACATGAAAAGTGGAACTCCCATACTCCACCAACAGGTACAATAATATTCTCCTTCCGGAAATATATAATCAAATAGTAATAAATCCAATGAGTATTCAATACTTACTATAAATTTTTCAATTAAAATTATGGACTTTTTTTTTTTATGTCTTGATGGATTTAATATGGCATCTTCTTTCACTGTAGAGTTCTGACAAGTCCAAGGACCTCGAAGGACAAAAACAAGATCTTAGAAGCCGAGGGCTATGTCTGGTACCGGTATCGAGCACTTTTCCGGTTACTCATGAGACCGCAGTTGATTTTTGGACCCCTACATTTGGAGGGACTTACAGATAAAAGAAAAGAGAAGATGGTCGAAAATTCGGGCATGGGAACAGATTCTATGCAACTAGTATACATGATCTTATCAAAACCCTAGCCAAGTTGGGAACGATAAGATCAATGAGAGAAGAGGAAGAAGAAGAAGAAGAAGAAAGAACAGAAAACAAACAAGCCCCACATAACTCAGTCCAGGATGCAAAAGAATACAGCGTATAGAAATTGTGAAAAAGAAAGAAAAGGAAATGACTGTCCAAGGGTACATGCCAATGTTGGGCCAGCTACAGGCAAAATGATGCAGTTGGCCAATATTGGGACCATTTGGAAGCATATTAATTGTTGTAATAATTGAAGAATTATATGATTATAAACATGGGTTAGGAATGAGTATAGGCGCAGATTTTAGGGAAAGTGTAACAGATTAATTAGTTTAGATAACATTAATTTGTTATAAAGTATACTTGAGTTTAGTAGAAGAGCTCGCTGGAGGAGATCATATATATAAAGCAACTTTTCTTTTCTTTTCTTTTCTTTTCTTTTCTACTGCTCTCTCTTTCTCCCTATATGTATATATATATATTGTGAATAGAGCTGGCACTAGCTTTAATTAGGTTTCAAGAGAGAAAAGGAAGAAGAGAGAAGAATTGAAAGGGAATAATTGAATTCCAGAATAGGGAGTGAGTGTGGGGATGTCATTTGAATGAAAATCTCACTTTTGATTTGTTTGTGTTATGGAATATTGGTAGTGGAAGTCAGAAGGTGGTCCACACCTCTTCCTTTCAGGTTTTTATTTTCTATTACATAGAAATAAACAAATGTTAGGAAATATGTATGTATGTGTAGACTCTGTGCTTTTATGCTTTTCATCCAATGGCCACATTGAGGAGCTTCCATTGGAGGTATGTCAACAAGGCAATTAGACCCTATCTCACTTTCATAACCAGAAACCTAAAAACCATCAGACTAATTTTATGCTTGGTTATTTGTATTTATGATTATAGGAAACTAACACACAAAGGTGAAGTGGGAAATGAATGATTAAACTTGATCTTAAATCCTTCTAAAAAAGCAAGAAGATGAGTACACTTCAAATTTTTTGTATCAGATGATGATGATGATGATGATGATGATAAGAGGGTTAGGAGAGAAAACCATACATCTCCTTCCAACCGTAGCAATGATTTCTGTGTAGAAATCTGTGTTCAAATCCGAGCACACAAGCGGTGAAGTGGTGATAATTTTTGTTTTCAAGAACAAATATAAAAGAAAGATAGGAGAGAAGCTTTGCTTGTTATTATTTGGAAATAATTTGTTGCTTAATGCTCTAATGCAATAAATATTCATGATCATACACTGTAAATTAACTTGTAATTCTCTGCTCAGGCACCGGATTCGATCGGGACCTTATAATATATCAACTACTTTATGAGTTCAAGTTCTTTTTAAGTTACTGAAAGTTGCATCAACTTTACTAAGAATCATAGAATCTAAGAGTTGATCATTGTTTCACCAATATTACAGACTTCCATGTGACTTCAAGATATCAAAAGCTTACTTTCCAATCTTCATATTTGTCTTCTATTACAAGTTTTTATTGATTAATTCTTAAAAGCACTTTCAATCTACAGTCCTTCCTTGCAATACTAATCTTGGCAAAGATTCTTACTTGAAGGAATTGATTATATATGGGCATTCTTTACTAAATATATACTCCTCTTGCAAGATATATAGAGTATATATATTACACTTCCACATGCATGTGATTCACTCATGCTTGACAGAGATGGATCTCTTCGAGGAATGAGAGGAGTAGAAACTAGTTAGATACAGTTCCTCTTACTCAAATTGTCGAAGAAAAGATGATATATCCACAAACCCTTCAAGGAAAAAAGGAAACAAACAAAGATTCGTACTGTAGGAGCTTTGTTTGATTCAATCCTTACACTTTAAAAGCACAAATCCTACTCTTGAAATACACAATGTTTGCAATGATCATAAGTATCATATCCTCTTTTATAGATTATAGATATAAGTTCCAAGGCCAGATGTCTCTAGAGTAGAATGATATTAGCCCAATATATCGAACCCACCAACATTGCAACAGATCATTAGGGTTTGAATTAGTTTAATACCTTCATTATCTTGCATCAATTAGTAAATCTCTTGCCTGCTGATCATGACACGATACTCTCATATATTTCAGTATCTACCAATGAAACTTCCTAATTGCATCTTTTTGTCATCATGTGGATTAGTTTAAAGAACTGTTTTCCTCTTTGGTCTCATCTTTTGTCACCCAGTGCTGCAGCAAAAGATACAACTGAGTGGGATTCTTATAGATTTAAATCTAATATCTATCAGAAAAAGAGAGCCATACTTTAAAAGAAAGAAATAATTATAAAGGGAGTGGAATCTTGTAATTGTATAGGGTAAAAATGATTGCCCCGAGACTCTAATTTAAAATAAAAAAAGTTTCTTTCTCTTGTTCTAGGTCGTGCAATGGAGTAAAAAATGTTTTCCATGAGAATTTATATTGGTCAACGTGCACACCAATTGGTGTTCGAGATTTTATTATTACTACTAGTTAATGGGCATCCAACTATGCAAGCATGAGCATAAGCAGAGGGCAAGATATGAGGTAACACATGACATCAACCTAGCTACCTTGAAATTCGAGCACAGAATTCTATCTCGAAACATGTGTTTAGTTCGAGATGCTATTGTACAGTGCTTTTATATATATATACTGGCCGGAGAAGATCACGAAATTGATTACTGCATAGGCATGAAAGTAAAGCATGTAGGCAGATAAAAGAAAAGCTATAGGTTAGGTACATGAAAAAAGTGGCGAGACAGGATTTCACATGCGGCTGGATGTTTGGCCAAATGATGGAAGAAACAAGTTTGAGAGTTACAAGACTTCTTCTGGTGGCCCTTATCTGATTCCAGTAATCCGAAGTTCATTGATTGCGAAGGAGCCGAACCCTTTTATGCATAGCAATTCCTCAGAAAAAGAAATGTCCAAGTAAATTGATGATAAGCAAAAACCTACCCAGCAAGGGCATATTTGTTAAGCTCGACGTAACTCGATGAGTTGACCTGGTGTTTAGTTTATATCTAGAGTTTATTTTTAATTATTTTAAATATTAATATGGTTAAACTTGATTGATTTAAGTAAGAATTAGTCAAGTGCATTCCAAAAACTTTTTATCTTAATTTTTTTTTGTCCAAAATCATATTATTTTTTTTAAAAGAAATTATCCACAACAATATCATTTTAGGAAAGACATGGTTTGACATAAAAAATATCCGCTATCTGGATCTTAAATCGGGTTATGCACTGGGTCGAGACTAACAACTATGGAGGAAAGTATATCCAATATGCTATGGTGCCCACTTTGCTAGAAATAATTTGTAACAAGAAAAAGACACTGTTATGTGTTACATCGGCACCCATTTTAATCTCTTAAACACAATACACTCATGACCGCGGAAAGCTTGCTTGAGAGCACCCTTTCTAATGAGAACAGGAGTCTTGATGGTTTGGAGAATTATATTCATATATTCTGAGAATAGTTTGGTTCTCATAGGACATATCAGCTCAAACAATAACTAAAAATAAAACACTGATGAATCAAATTCCACCTAATATTTACCAAACCATCAGGTTGTGTATATTCTTTCTTGTATGTGTGCATGAAGGTTAGGTTATGCTCAGAAGTTGGTGTAACGTTGACACTATATTTTTTGTTAGACGTGGCTATACATACATCAGTGATTAGCCTAAATTTGAAAAGGTTCTAAAGAATGACAGACAGGAAAACTGCAGGTGAAAGGATCAATGTCAAGATAGAGGGACTCTAAACCATAAAATGTCACTGGCATCATTCAGATTTTCAAAACTTAAGACCTGCATTCACTATAAATTGTAGTGTTATGGTTCAGGTTTCGATGCGCTGCTTACGCAGGTCTCTGCCGTCTTTGCCTGGCATTAGCTTCAAAGTGGTTATTGCTTTCAATTTGCAGGAGCAATTGATCGAAATTATTAAGGTTCTAATAGAGGAATGAAGAAATCATATTATGATGCAATGGCAATGGAATAAATGAAAACACAACCAACCTTGATATCATTGAGACAATAATCACTATCGTGTTACACACATGAAAAGCATATAATAAACAGTAGAATAAGAATTATTCTTTGCAAATGCATATTCTATAGGGTGAAAAAATGGAAGACCAGACCGTATTCTTGTAATTGAGTAAACTTAAGCAGCTCCTTTGAGCTTCTTTGTGATGGCAGCAATGTACTTGCCCTGGTGGAAAGCCTGCTCCAATTCAAGCTCGGTTGGCTGTCTCGACCCATCCCCAGCGAAAGTTCCTGCGCCGTAAGGACTTCCACCTTTCACCTTCTCCATCTCAAACATGCCAGCACCAAATGTGTAGCCAATGGGAACAAATATCATCCCATGGTGAACAAGTTGGGTAATAGCAGTCAACCTGTAAAAATCTCAACATTTTCATAAGACATCGTTACTTGTGCTCCCTAACAAGCTTTTCGAGTAAAAAACTTAATCTGGTAGCAGTGACACAGGGACTTACGCTGTGGTCTCTTGGCCACCACCTTGCGATCCAGTGCTAAAGAAGATTCCAGCGGGCTTGCCAGCAAGTTGCTGTGTTTTCCATAGACCTCCAGTTGCATCCAGAAAAGCTTTGAATTGGGCAGCCATCATTCCAAATCTTGTCGGGAATCCAAACACAAAGCCATCAGCTTCAGCGAGTTCACCAGGTGTAATGATTGGTACATCACTCTTTGGTGGTGCACTCATCTTTCCAAGCACCTCTTCTGGCAGTGTCTCAGGAACCTGTTACACATGAGGACTAGATCAGTATAATTTTTTTTTGCAATTTCAGAGAAAACCACAACATTGAGGAGCCTCGACTTCAAAAATAATCCTTGCCACCAGTTGAACTATCAAGTTGCATTCCAAATATATTAGATTACACACAATAGTGGCAAGAATACACACTTCAGTGGCAAGAAAAACTATAAATAGCTATGCCTTCACAACCCTATAGATAATTATTATATGTGACAACTGACAGAGATGTCTAACCAAGGAAAAGGAACCGTAACAACTGTGAACAACTCCATCACAGGTGCAAAGTTCTAACAGGACCTTGGCACATATGAGCAACAGGACATAACTATGAGAGATATTAAAAGTTGTAATACTGATTTTACTAAAGGCAACAATATTAAAAAAAAAAAATTAAAACTGCATGCAGCAGTTCACATAAAGTATGGAAGCCATGAATGTCGATGATGAATTCTGATAACCTCATAACTTCACACGTAGGAAACATGCATTTTCAGAAACAAGTTTGAGTTCATGATTCTCAAACCGTGTTCCTTTTGAATCTAAAATTCTTGTGGCATTCTACTTTGTATCATCATATACAGGCCACAGCATGCAGGTCAAATAGTTCAACATCACAAGAGCATGGACTGTGAAAGTTGACATCGGATGCACTTCCTCACCTGCCATAATTGGGCCTCAACACCTTCAACAGATGAAGCCCCTTTCTTAATCTCTTCTGCCAGTTTCTCTACATGTCCATACATGGAATAGTACCTGTAAATGCAACAATAAATTTTAAGAGACAAAGTACGAGGAAAATAGCAGAAAGGAGAAAGAAAGAGCGTGAAGAGCATTTGGAGCATATAAAAATAACTTGCATGAAATTGTAACATAAGAGGTCAATAATGTCTTTAAAGGCAATGCTTTTTCTAAGTTTTTGAACCAAATCCACTATCAATTTATAAGATCATCTAGTCCAATCCAAAAGTGGATCTAGTAAATGAAAGTTTTTGCCAATTGAAAAACCTTGAATAGCAATGGTTAATAAAGATTGCAAATTTGCAATACCTCAAAACACCATACATCATGTTCCAGCACAGCCGATATGTTCATATGACAAATAAATGGGAGGGGACCTCAAACCCATTAGATTCAAAAATTGCAACAGAAAGTCATTACAGCACTGAAATCAGCGTGTTGACCGAAACAAATAATTCGTCATGTGTAAAATGATTTTATCCTAGCTTTCTAGATCTGAAAACTAGACACTTGCAAATGCACCCCCATTCAAACACCCACAAGGCCAAAAATAAGTGAATTAAAAAAAAATTCCCTCGGATTTTGTATTTTATTAGCAATAAACCAGCTGACCCGAAGTGATAATCCCACCAAATAGTGGATGCCTACATAGAGCCCACTACCCCACTATGTATAAGAACCTTCAGCCACATGAAAAAAAAAATGCTAGTACAGCTGGGAAAGTACTTCATACCAATAACATGACAAGAACCACCAGCTAAATTAACAATTCATAGTGAAATAATAGTGTATGCAAACTAGTACCATATCCATGCAACTGGTTGAAAATCATGAAAAAAAAGAAGTAGTAATCCATTGCAGCAGCCAATGTCTTCTTTTAATGGAATTTGACAGGATCTTTAGTGAATTATCTCAACTAATCCAGCAGAATTATCTGGAAAATAAAAGCTAACAAACTCTGACTTCAACCCTTAAGGGAAGCAGTAATAAAAATTTACTTCACTTCGCACAGAACACTTAAACAGAGTGACAAATGAAATACAAGAAAGCTCGGTATCACCAGACAAACAATGAAGCAGCAACAATAATTACTAGACTTGATAAATAATCAAATTTTAACTTCAACTGACATGAAAAAAAAAGGTATCTGCACATGCGTAGCACAAGACCTCTAACTACATTGCATCGCAAGATCAGAAACACATTTATATCTTAGTACTTATAAATAACCAAAAAATACATTCCTCATTGATGTGCAAGGGTTTCCTCATTATCATTTTCGCGACTAAGATGAGCTTATCAACACTAATTAATCGAATAAAACAAAAATAATTCTAAACCGATTAATTAGAGATCTAATAAAAGATCAACACACGAAAACGCAGCGCAGATAATCATACTTTAAATTAGCAAATGCACCATTACATCAACCCTGGCTCAAAGCACTTAAACAGAAACGATCTTATAAAGCAGAATAAAAATTATAAATAAATAAATAAAAACTAGAAATCCTAGTTCAAACCAAAAAAATAAAAAATAAAAAACTCAAAGTTCAAAATATAGAAAATTAGAAAAGAAAAATGGTGAGGATATACAGAGAGAGAGAGAGAGAGAGAGAGAGAGAGAGAGAGAGTTAC
>Ga0307517_10012973_pt1 | contig 11371 bp, 10 predicted proteins | sample 23_EM_MG_FD_194515 | JGI IMG/M metagenome (GOLD analysis project Ga0307517, IMG submission 194515) | Populus trichocarpa ectomycorrhiza microbial communities from riparian zone in the Pacific Northwest, United States - 23_EM | ecosystem: Host-associated > Plants > Roots > Unclassified | place... | reverse complement strand
ACTCGAGTACTATCCAATAACCCAATATATATACTGTTGAACGTTGAGGTGGTCTACTGAAGACAATCCCAGCATCGGCATACCGGCATTAAGTACCCATCAATCGGACCTTAGGCCACTCACCAGGGCGTGGAACCATGCGGTTCTCGTCCACCGTAGGCTGGCAGAACTTGGCCTCTGGGAATATATTTTCGCTTGTCCAGGTAACTCCTGTGAAAGTCTCGGATAACTTTAAGAGGCGGAGATCATCATGGAACTTATCAGTTGTGAACTTGCAGAACTGACAAAGGGGATCAGGGACTGACCATGAAAATACCTTGAGAAGATCGAGAATGCCACCCTCAGCGACAGCAGCACCAAATAATCCTTCAGGAGTACAGTCGAACCCCTCATAAGGCATACCTCTCAGGAGGCATACAGCCCCATAAGGCATAGGGTTGGGCTGCCACCAAACCTAGGTTTTACACCAAAATCGACCTCTCATAACGCATAACCTCCCATAAGGCATAGCGTGGACCGTCCACCGAGGGGTATGCCTTAAGAGGTTCGACTGTAAACCTATGTACCCAGCGGAAAGTTAAAAATAGAACCGATAAGAAAACGCCGGTGCAAAAATCTCACCGCCGTTGGATGCGTCATTGATAGCAATCATGCTTCGGGCGGCGTATTTATTCTGGACTAGATTCTCCCTTGAAACTACATATAGTGTTAAAAATCATGTACGAGTCAGGATAAAGAGACATACGCCGCAGCTATAAAATCATCAAACCCATTTGCCTGTCCAAGAGAGTCAGTATATTTCATTGCCGTAACGAAGGATCACCCTGAATCACCCCCACCTCTGACATTAGGGAGAGCGAAAACTGCACCATAGGTTTTCAAAAAAGTCAGGATGGCGGAACTGAAGAATGGGACAATCAGAGTCGCAAATCCGCCGTAGCCTATGCAGAGTAGCACAAGAGTTTGTCAATGATCTTTCCAGCACTAAACGACGTAAGAAACCTCACTGTATTGGAGGGCAGTCGCAGTCGCATCAAACGGGGTTGATTTTATGGCGAACAATGAACATGGGAATTTTCGGCCGTCTTTGCTCCGTTGTCCTCAAAACTCCCCACCGCTGACCCTCAGGAGCCACAAAGTCATAGCGCGCAATCGTGCTGAATGTATTGAATCGGACACGGTGATGAAAAAGTGGCATTGTTTCTCTCGGTTAGTTCAAATCGATACCGTGCCGACAAAGTCTTGTGCTAGACGAGCAATATGAGTCCCGTCCTTGGGATAGATGAATCTCATCATTGACCTATAACAATCTGGTTAAAAAGGAGAAGGGCGGAAAGAGGAATGAGTTATTACGTTTCGTTTGTAGATCGCAACAAAATATACCATGTTGGCGCTGGGGAACAGCGAGGAAGACAAAGAATATTCCCTTACACTTAATACTTCATCTAGGTCAGTGGGTTGCGCCAGAGACGACTAACTTGTCTTACATTGAGATGTTCCAATGACATGTAGCATCTTTATCAGTACCTCCTTGGGTCCTGTCCACAACATCACCTACAGGAGGATGGCGCTAGATATTTTACTGGTTAAAACTTGTGGATCTCCATGCTGGGAGGTGAACCTACTTGGTAAAAGAAACCTTTGGCGTCCTCGGTCCACGACATGGTTGAAAACTTGACATATTTGATTTCATCTGGGAAGCGACCATCCCCTGCTTCGGAATCCTACTTTTGACAATAGAGAGGCAGCGGCGCGGACAAAAATCTTTACGTATAGTCGTTCCCCTGGGCTGCTGGGTCAAACACAGACACGCGAAAAGACATCACTCATGGAGTGCGATATTGAATACGCAATATACTTATGTGCCGCAGCAGGAGAAGTTGCAAGAGATCGACGCGGCAGTACCATCCATGGCAAGTAAGTTGGGCTTCGTAAGCAGTGTTAGAAAGGTCGTTTACATTTGTCCGGGTGCGGGCCTTACATCGAAAAATACCTCGCCGATAAGGGTTTCATCCTTCGAGAAATCATGTAGCGCAGTTTCCTTGGAGAGGTAGCAAAGCACTACAATCCCACGATAATTTGTGTAGATAAATAATGAGCTAAATTCGTGGGAAATATTTACCCGCTTGGGCTTGCAGGCCGCTGTTATAGAGTTGGCGCCAAGAACTTGGAATAATTTCGGTCAACGACGACTGGCCGGCTGCGGAAGATCACAATTCACCTTTGCATAACTCTTGCTGGCACGGAGAGGTCTAGGAGCTTCTCCCTATCCGAATTTTTATTGAGGCAAGATCACATGAACAATTCTTGAGCGGTCGTCCCAAGGTCGTCCACTCGTCTGTCTCTTCTCCATACCCTTCCAGCCATTGATACGGGTCGAGAACGGGTACATCGCCCTTCGCCGCACTCCTATAGGCATCGACGTGATCTGGGCGATGAGTAGGGGGGAGGCTGCCTGGTGTCCATGGAATATACTGGGTCATAGCGTTCATGCGCAGCGCTTTCAAACACAAGAATATCAATGACGTGGGTTTCGTAGTTTGTACACGGGATTATCGATGACGTGGGGTTTATAGCTTGTACAGGGGACTCTGAACTATCAATGATGTGGGTTTTATATGTATATGAACAGTTCTTCGACGTTTCTCAACACAACTTCGCAACAGAAAAGGACCTGTAATATGGTTCAGCACGTGATATAGTTGTGGGAGTAGCTACAAAGAGAAAAATGAGGCATTACCTTGCTTTGTGAGATGCACATATGAGCTACGGTGTGGGCCTTTCAGCAGAGCCTGGTGGAACGATGGACGGTGAGCAGAGGTGTAGGAAAAATATCGAGTAAACACGAACTTGTCCACAGCGTTGACGATGAGGCCATCATCGAGAGGGTGAGTGGCCATGCTATGGCCGTGCCAGTCAGGAAGACGGGTGGCGTTAACGTTGTACATGGCGATTGAGATGGCGAGTAGCTTTAAAGTTGCAATTGGTGATGGCGGAATGCTAAAGTCTTCTAAGATTGCCTCGCGTTTTTATACGTTCAAGCACGAGCACCCACGTGCATTGTTCAGCCACTCACCCTTTCGAGGTGTATCAAATCGAGCAAACAGTGCTTGAAGTGGTTCGAGGTCGATCTTAGCCAATCCCAGTCCAGCTTGTAACCCGCACAATGCATATTACAATGCATAATATCTGCACAAGAACCAAGGATAGTAACGTTGGTGTTTACCACTGTATGCTTCATTGGAAGGTATCCGAAAATAATTTCATATAATGGAACAATTGAAATTACCCTGGCAGGTCATTGGGCTTCCATATACAGTAGTACAGACGTCACCAAGTATGTACTTGGAGCTTATCTACAGATGTAATTAATCCAGGGAGACCACACGTTTCAAAGAAGCGTCATAGCGCAAGTCATGCGCAGGGACAATCGGGGTACATATGAAATTTTGGATTCATGATCAGAAAACCAAAGTCCTTGAGAATTCGGCCCCTTGTTATTCGCCTACATCCAGCCACCCCATTGGTCATCGGGCAACAAAAGTACGAAATGAAGGGGTTATCAATTTGAAAAAGGACTGATGCAGATCCAAAGTTCTTGAATCAATTAAGCCTTACCAGGTAGTAGTTTGCACTAGAGGTTTCGCCGTTTGAAAATCCTGCAATTTGTGCTCCAGCTGATCTGGTTTCCAAAAAAAGGAAATATTTCGCTCCTTCCTAGGCCTCGTTTTGTACTGCACTCTCTGGACACGAATTGTGAGCTTGAAGTCAGATAAAACAATTCGAGCCGCTATGAGATCAGGCTGTAGGCTACGAAAATTTGTCTATCGACTGAGTGATCGACCTCAGCCCTTAAATGTGCACGAAAGTACCATTAGAGGTCCAGGATTCTGGGGGGTTGATTCTAGCCATCGGCTTGGACTTATTTCAACACATATGGTCTCACTGGATTACATGGAGAGAAAGTGGGGTAAGCTCCCTGCATGATGACGTTTGTACCACTATAATATGCCGAAGGAATGGAAATGCAATGACCTGCAAGTATTATTTAGTTTCGATTATCCATTGTTCAGACGTTATCAACAGAGGCGAAAACCCCTTGCGACACATCGTAGATCTCCTGCCATTTCAGTTCAGATAATTCGGATGACCTTAATAGGTGTTACGAAAATATGAGGGGAGTCACCCCGAACAATATAACTTCAGCCACTGTCACGGTCGCACTGTATTAAACCTTGTCCACATTTGTTAATGTGGAACAAGCTGCTGGAAAACATCAGTTCTGCTTAAGTACTAGGACGCAAACCCTTGTCGCCGCTAGATGGTGGCGGGATCCATCCCAGAAGCATGGCAGGGAACGAGGAGTCGATCTGTATCACGGTGTGTCCGGCGAGGTGTGGTACTTGCGCAGAAAGGTTAGACCGTACGAAGTAGGTCGATCGGCGTTATTGTCCGAGTCTTGCGAGGGAGTGGGAAGTTATGGAAAGCGGGACTGCGCATGACAGAAATTGGCTATCTAAAAATTCCAAAAGAACTTTCTCTATCATCCAACTTCCACCTGGATGCCGAAGTGTACGATATCGTTGACGGTAGATAGCCGGAATCCATGGATGGTATTGAGGTATGATGATTGGCAATTAGGAGGAATGAGGCTTCAAACATAGGCAAGAAGTTTACAATTTGAGATTCCCGATACTCGTTTCAATATTCTACACAACCAGCCCCGGCGCTATAGCTCGATACCTTCCAGCCACCGATTAACTAGCGCCAGTGCCTCCTTGGGTTTATCATACGGCACCTGCACAGAAATCATAACTGTTAGTATGGATCAAATGACAATGACGAAGTTACACCCACCATGTGCCCCGCGCCTTCCACCGCCGCATACACTAGCCCGCCCCGCCCGCGCGTCAGTCCCACTCGCTCATTGTCTACTATCCACTCCCGTAGCTCCTCCGCCGCGAACTCGTCGTGTCCACTCCACTCCAGCTCAAGTGTCCACCGCTCGTTCCCGATCCAATTACACATCCAGTCGTACGTTCCCACGTATACCAGGACACGGATGTCGCGCTCAAGGAGTGCAGCAACGTGCAGATGCGACGTGCGCAGCTGGTCATGCGATAGGGTGAAGGAGGTACCTACTAGCACAGAGCAGGACGAGAAGGGGAGTGAATCGAGCGAGGGGTCGACGCCAAGGAGAGCCCGAGTAGACGGGGCATTGAGGTAGGCGGAAATGTTCCTGTTGATCATTCAGTTGAATTGGGGAGACCACGAGGGAAACGAAGCCATACTTGGTGATGGGGTAGCAGGACGTATGGGAGGAACCCCCTTCACAAACCTTGCTGAGGTCGTAGGGGTTTCTGCCTATGACCTGAATTAGGCGAAGTGTCAGGTAAAGGAGGGAGACGCACGAACCTGTTCTAAAAAATGGATCACTCAATTCTGATTCGCAGAAACGAGTTGCGGCTTCGCAGTCGACAGTATCGAATATATCTTCGCAGGACTCCTTCAGCCGTTTAACACAGCGGGGCATCTAAAGGGATATAATGAACTATTTCTGCGAACAAAACGGCTCAAAAAAAAACTGACAATCTGTTTCATGCGCACGCACGAACTAATGAGATGATTGGTCTTTGTACTTAGCGAATGAGCCAAAATCCTCACGCAATATCCATGACCGGCGGGACAGATATATCAGTACATAGCATGTCGTAGTAAGATAGCAACATTGAGTGCGGTTCAGTGAAACCGTTGCCTGGATAGAAGGCAATTGAGAAAAACTGTAAAGTGAATAGAGTATGTAGTACCAATCATTATGGAGACGAGATTGATCGGCAACAATCCCGCCTCGATGAGCTCGGCATTTTGGCTATATACTGCAGAAGCAAAGAGTGGGAGATATCGACCCTATTCACAGTTGTTAAGGGTGATTAAAAAGTAAACTGGCTAAGCTCACACCATACGATTCTCCGGCCATGTGGAATCGCCGTCCTCTGAACTTGGTAAAATTCTCGAAGAAAATGGCCACGAAAGCTGCAATATCCTCTGCTGCATCTTCCGAGGTTTCCTTTGAAATCGATCAGCATATGATAAGATTGGTTTGGTACAGCGAGCACGCACAACTTTTTCACCAAACTCTGCATAAGAGAAGCCCACTCCAACAGGTTGATCAATGAAAAATACATTCGCATTTGTGTTCCAAGATTCGGGGAAGTACTTAGTACTGTTGCCACCATCCGCTATCCTGCAGGGACCTTAAAAGATGAATGAGCTATGTTGAGATTCTAGGAGAAGGCAGATACCGAGTTCCATGAAGAGACCCGTTGCAGAAGAGCACCCTGGGCCTCCGTTGGTCCAAAATATGACGTCGTCCCGGTCTGGGTTGCGTCGGCTCTCAAAAAAGTAGAAGAAAAGATGTCGGGCTTGAACGTCAATGTACCCAGTGTATGAGCTGATGAAGTAGATGGGTCAACGGAAAGGCTGGATAGGATGCAATGAAACGCGCACTTCACGGTCTGATCGCAAAACCTTGTCTTCTTGATTCGCGCCCCAACATTGGGGAAGAAGGGATGTGAAATTACCGTGAAATCTGTCTGTGAGAGGGAGGAAAGGTCCTCCATTGGTGTGAATAATCCATCGTCGTAGGCGTGGTGAGTGTTCAGTGGGACCGGAGGTGTAGATCTGACCGTGTCCTTCTTGAGATTGGCCAGACGCTTCCGGGTGAATTCAGGCTTCTGGGTGCCAAATGGGTGCTGGAAAGATGCAGAGGCAGTGATAATGAGGACGCTTATGACCACCCAATAAGATGCCTTGTGAGCAACCATGATGATAGTTCTGGGTTCAGCGCGATGAGCCCGTCATCTCGGCAGTCTCTCAAAAGTTACAATGTTCTAAAAGATCAAGAGGCGATTGTTCAGAATTGCCGGGTAACGGAAAGATCCATGAACATTGAATATTGAATCCCAGCCGCTGCTAAAGTCACCGCTAGCAGCAATACCTGAGCAGTTAGTATTTCTTCACTGATTGGTCGATACATAGCCGCTGATCGATTTAAAAATCATATCATACTATTGGCTTATTGGAACGAGGAGTGGAAAAATGATTTCATCACGGTGAGAGCATCAAGATGCATCGATGCCACTCATATTTCTGCCTCAGGGAAATCTATTGATAAGGGCTTCACCGTTGCCCCATGACTTGTACTATGACGCTTTTGTCTGATCTCCCTGGATCACACAGGGGAAACTTCACACGTAGTACTTCGTAAGCTACTTATCAATTTGGCAGGGCATTACACTTACATTCCTTCCAGAAAGCTACTTGATACCGCTTTGCTTTCCGTCAGGTCCCGGATCCATAAGCCTTTCCACCAGGATATGGTTCTACGCGAGTGCTGACCACATGAAGTCTGACTGCACAATCAACTCGAAGATCTCGACATCAAACCCCATTGTTGTTATGAACGTACGGCCATTACGCCTGTTCAATACGGCCTATTATTTCGTGGCTCTGACATTGAGAGCAAGGATTATCTCAAACGGCTAATCTACATGCGCCGCATTTGGCCCAATAATCTCACCAATCTTGAACGCTGATTATCTCGAACGATGCACGTGCCAGTGGAAGCCATTCGACGTAAGTATAAAAGGTCGACTTCATTACGAGAACCAATCCACTAGCCTAACTGCCATGTGGAAAGCCACTATTCTGGCCACCGTCCGCTCAATCCTCCCGCGTGTCGCTGACATCAGTGCCACAGTTGTCATTTCGGTCTCGGTCATTCTCCTCGCACTGCGTTTCTACCGGGCGTGTGGTCATACCAGAACGACCAAACTGAAAGGCCCACCAAGAGAAAGCTTCATCTATGGTGTCAATCAAGCGCTTTTAAAAATGTCGGACCGCAGTGGTCTCTATGCGGACTGGGTGAAGATTTATGGACCTGTCTATAAGCTCCCCTGGACTATGGGCACCGATTTGACCGTCTTGAGTGATCCGAAGGCAGTTGCACATTTCTTTGCACAGTCCTCTTGGAAGTATCATCAACTACGTGAATTGAAACTGTTCACTCAAAGCACGGCAAGTATTTTGATCAATTAAGACTCAGGGTGACTTGACGACGCTTCAGTTTGGGGATGGCCTGCTGATCACTGAAGGGGACGTGCACATGCGGTCAGTCTCCCGAAAAGCTGTACTCCTTCGGTTTATCAACTTTTTCTAGTCAACGGAGGGCCATGTCTCCAGCGTTCTCCAACTCAGCCATCCGTGATCTGATACCCAATTTCTTAACTTCCGCGTATGAGGTATGATCACTTCCATGTCATGTTCCGGAGAGCCCTTCTCTAGTTTGATGTTATGTTTAGTTGAAAGCAGCATGGGATGCATGTTTCCAGTCCGAAGAAACAGACACTCTGATCATCGAGGTGCAAGACTGGTGAGGTGTCCGTCTACCTATACGCTCTTGTTTTCCCGCTCATAGGACATGTACAGGATGAATCGTGTTTCGTGAGATATTGCGTTTAGGACGACTGAGAATAACTTGTTCATATATATCCCTTGTCGCAGGCTTGACAGCATTGGGGAGGCTGGTTTCTCGCATCGCTTTGGCTCTATCAAAGACCGCATGTCACCCTTCATGGTGATGCTCGACAGTTTCGGGGACATTAAGCCTTCGCTTTTAGAGAAGCTTGGCCCCTTCCTGGTGTACACATTTCCCGATCTCCTTGCAATGCTGTCCAGCGAGCGGAGAGAGAAGAATAAACAACTCAACGAAAGCATCAGAAAGATTTCCACTGATTTATTAGCGAAAGCAGCGCAGGAGCAAGCATCGGATGCTATGAACGGGGGTATCGATAGATCGATGCTCGGCATACTGGGTATGTAGGAGTATAACCTTTGACACGGTTGCCGTTCTCCGACTGACTTGGCTTTCATTGCAGTCCGGTCTGCGAATGCAATTCCCTGTAATCGGATGTCACAAGATGAGATGGTGGCTCAGGTGTGTAGACCCTTCTGGCCCAGACGGTTGCTCATTTTATCCCTAGATTGTATGCTCTCCTGCGATAACCTTCATCATTCCCTGAATTAATTTCATTACTCAGCACCTACTCCTCACTGCCGGAAACGACAATACTGCAGGTATAAACTTGTTTTCTACTTCAACACTTGCTAAATATGAATTCCAACACAGCTATTTTAACAGTACGTGATTTCTATTAAGATCTCAGAGACCTCACATCCTGTAGTGGGCCTTGATAGAACTTTCGTACCACCCGGACGTACAAGATACCCTCCGTGCCGAACTTGGCAATGAACTTGGGGCAGCAGACCCGAAATATGAACACCTCGTGGATGGCCTGCCATACCTAGATGCCTTTACATCCGAGGTTCTTCGGCTTCACTCACCGTTCAACGCGTTGACGCGGGTGGTCAGTTCTGTCCCACTTGGTCCGTTTCAGTTCATGACAATCACACAGGCAAATGAAGATGATGTTATTCCACTTAGCCAACCTATTCAAACTGCAACCGGGGAGATGACCAACCGTGTATCCGTGTCTAAAGGGACTCTGATCCGCATTCCCATTACTGCCATCAATAAGTCACAGCTGCTATGGGGTGACGATGCATCAGAGTTCAACCCACAGCGGTGGTTGGATGGTCGGATGTCGGAGGGGGATCGGGGTGTACGTGCGGTGGATGTAGAGGGTTATCGACACCTACTTACGTTCGGAGGATATGGACCGAGGACATGTCCTGGGAGGCAGTTTTCGGTGGTGCAGTTCAAGGTGATTCAGGTCATTGCATTCTGACGTATCGACTGCTTGTTGACTTTTCTTGCCATGTAGTTGATCATCTCAGTGCTTATCCGGGACTTCTCGTTTGCCTTTCCTCGTGGCCCCACGACGAAGGTTGTTAATCATCGTGCTTACGCGCTGAGAGCTAGAGTGGAAGGTGAGGAGGGGCCGAGGGTACCGCTCATTGTAAAAAATCTCAAAAAAGTGAAGGTCTGATCCGAAGGGTGGCAGCTCTTGTATCTTTGAAATTCTTTCCTTTCTTTTTTCACTTATAGCCAGTCACTTGAACACGTCGATACTCAGGTGGTCTTCCATTCTCCCAAACACCTCAGCAGCTTATCGCGAAATGCTGAGGCGAGATTCGCTGTCATCTATTATATTCCATTTGGTTACATACTCTAATCGGAAAATTTGGGAAAGAATCATTAGTCTCGTACCAAGATCGTCTACGTGTGGACGTTTTGAGAGGGGATGAAATTGAGCCTAAAAGAATCATGTACAAATAAATCTCAGTGATCAGCGGTCATCGATGCAGACATCGCTACCGAATGGAGTAACAAGCACCGTACCATTAAATTTTATTGCCACATCGTGGAAATTGGGGTGGGACAAGACTATAGTGGCTAAAGGATTTTCAAACGGCGAAACCTGAAGTGCGAACTACCGAGTAAGGCTTAATTGAATTCAAGGACTTTGGATCGGCACCAGTCCTTTTTCAAGTTGATAACTCCTTTATTTCAGACTTTTGTTGCGCCTGACCAAGGGATCGAGGTCAAATTCTCAAGGACTTAGAGTCTGTTGGGCAACCGAACAGACTCTTAAAAATTTTCTGATCGTGATTCCGAAAATTGCATATGTACCCTAATTGTCCTTGCCCATGAGTTCCGCTATGACGCTTTTGTAAAACGTGTGGTCCAGGGATTATACATCTGTGGATAGATACCAAGCACATACCTGGTGACGAAGAAATCTACGTCATTGATACTATTGTGCTGAAAGCGGCATGAATTAGATGAATTTCGGTTTTAGCGTGGGGGTTTTCAACTTGAGAACCCGAAGGGGCAGGGTGCAGATACCAATTCCGATTTGCCGAAAGACGTGAAGAGGTTGAGGAGGGTCAGGAAAGGTCATATGGTAGGGATCCTTGTCCCCCAGTAAAGTATCCTGCTATGACCCAGTATACCCCATGGACACCAGGCAACTTCCCCCCTACTCGTCGCTCAGATCACGTTGATGTCTACAAGAGTGCGGCGAACGGCGATGTACCCGTGCCTGACCCGTATCAATGGCTGGAAGACTACACAGAAGAGACAGACAAGTGGACGACCGCCCAAGAATTGTTCACGCGATCTTACCTCGATAAAAATTCGGATAGGGAGAAGCTCCTAGACCTTCTGCGTGGCAGCATGAATTATGCAAAGGTGAATTGTGATCTTCTGCACGGCCAGTTTTAGTTGACCGAAATTATTCCAAGTTCTCGGCGCCAACTCTACTTGATGATGGACGTTGGTACTGGTTCTACAATAGCGGCCTGCAAGCCCAGGCAGGTAAATATTTCCCACGAATCCAGCTCATCGAAC
>Ga0307517_10012972_pt1 | contig 11371 bp, 18 predicted proteins | sample 23_EM_MG_FD_194515 | JGI IMG/M metagenome (GOLD analysis project Ga0307517, IMG submission 194515) | Populus trichocarpa ectomycorrhiza microbial communities from riparian zone in the Pacific Northwest, United States - 23_EM | ecosystem: Host-associated > Plants > Roots > Unclassified | place... | reverse complement strand
GTGATCTGAAAGGGGTGAGTGACGTGTCTCCCCAGATCCGCGCCGAACTGATGAAAATTATTTAGGCCAATGTGCTAATATCCGAGACCGGGAAGGCTCAGATCTGTGAATACGGCCTGAAACCCATAATCTCGGATCCGACATTCGCGGTCGCGACAACTTCGGGATCCTCACGATGGCTCGCTCCCGAGATCATCGGTCCACCCACAAAGCCACCTCAAAACCCCCGACGGCATCAGGATCCGCTGACGTGTTTGCCTTCGCGATGCTTGCGGTGGAAGTGTTGACTGGAAGGGTTCCGTTCGGCAACGTGGGGAACATCCCGGTTGTAATTCAGATTGTCGGAGGGAAGAGACCTGCCAAGCCACAGACCGCTGAACAGCTTGGACTCACTGCGGAGATGTGGGAGTTCGTCGAGAAGTGTTGGACCGGGAACCCGAATGAACGATCCACTATCGACGAGGTGGTTAGAACCTGCAGGCTGGGAAGGGTTTGTCAACGGGTATGTTGTGCCCCCTTCTGGGCCGCCCACAAGCCAACGTACCATGCCTAGGGACGATAGCCGCATTTCAGCGCCATAGCCATCCGGACGCCGCTCCCAGTTTGTCAAACCCTCTACAGTCCACACCGAGAGATCTGGTAAGCCGTCCTGCCTGCGCGACCCCCGTGGGGTGCTAAGTCGTCGGGAGACAGAGCCACCACCGCGCAGAAAGCGTTTTTGCAGGCTATTTTAACTTCTCGGTGCGTGGTCCCTGGTCATGCGTATTTCATCTGTTGTTTAACGTTTTTCGACCCGGTTCACTTGCTCATTTCTTATTACGAACTGTCTCGAGTCACCAGGCTGACACGTACCACCGAATATCGAGCCCGTCGATTCCGGGCGTCGCTAGTGTATCAGATGGGTGTTAAAGGGTGGCGGGTGTTTTTCTGGCGACTGAACGATTTTTACTGTGAGTACATTCACTCAATCTCTTGTGACTAGATACCACGCCCTCCACGCCCATTTACGTGCGTAGATACGTGTGCGGTCATCTTTTAGGCCTTACTTTCTGCCTACGAGCATCATGCCCATGTATCACCTGAATAATTAACGCCTCACAGAGGTCAGGACTTTTGTCATTTGCGGCTGTATGGTTGAAGTGTTCCTTGCAGCAACGATTAAGGCATGCTGGCTCTATATTTTACAGTACTAACCCTAATCGAGGTGTTTTTTCTCGGGATCATCCTCATCTCTCTCAAGCTCCACTTCATTTTCTTTGCTGGGAAAGGTTGGGGAGGTCGAGACCCCGTATGTGGAGACGAGGAGTACGAGGCCTTCGCCGTCAACTGTAGTCGTTGTGCCCTTACCGTTGAGCTTTTGGTTCCTCCTGACGACCGGCGATGGATGGCGGCACGTCGGGCGGACGTGCACCTACTCTGCGCCCCTTCAACTCACTGACGACCCTGTGGATGAGATACATAACAGGGATGGCGAGGAGCGCGATTCACAGGACGCCCATCGCGAAGCAGATCAAGACGGTTTTTATCGAACCCGGGTGGACCTTCGCAGTCCGGCGCTTCTGGGGCCAGAACACCCCCTAAGCCCAGATTAACCCCGGAGTTCCCCTGTGGTGACCCCGCGCAAGGCAGCCTCGCCCCAGTCGCATGGTTGTGTAGTCGTCTTACCCTCTTCTGCTGGTGCGGGTCGAGGGTCAGGGGAGGCAACAGCACCCTCGATGTCGCGAGTCTCGAACCCCTCGTTTACAACGAGGACGGAGTGCGTGGGGTTTGGCTATCAGGTGAATGTTTTGGTCTTTCCGGGGTTCTGTTAACCCTGACGAGGTGCATGCCACTGTGAGTCGACCAACAACTCCACTGAAGCAGGAAATGGTTGAAGTGGCTATCGAAGAATGAGTTGGGGCGTGTCTCATGATACGCATAGGAGTGGGGGTGTTAGTGGGATCAGGATCGTCAGGTTTGATCATACGCGACTTGGGTGGTTTGTTTGGCGGTTGTCGAGCAGGACCTAGGTACTTGGGAATCTTATTCGGCTCCTTTTCGCGTTTGAACTCGTCCGAGGGGTTAGGGGCCGTTTCGATGAGGTAATCCACCTCGTCTACCACGACGGTATTGCATTTGTGTAGTTCCTCAAAAGAACTCGCGGGGTCCCCATTAGAGCGTGGGGTGGAACGCGTTTCAGTGCCGTCAGCCGGTCCTCCAAGGAATCTTAGCCAGCACCTAGACCGTAGAGGAAGGTTCCGGACGTCGGACCTGGATCTTGGACTCGATGATAACCTAGATCCATCGCGCAGGCGGTAGGACGAGGTGGGGACAGAAGCGTTTGTAGGCTTTTTTGTTGGATTCATGTTCGGGCCCCCATACTCGGAAATCAATAAGCAAGGCCAAGGTCAAGCCAAGTGGCCTGCGATTCGGTTGGTTTGTCGGAAACGCGTTGGGTGTCGATCGAAACGTGGGTTTCGCGATGTGAGGGAAGGCGACCTGGGGTGTAACACGCGTAACGCGCAACAGCCGCACCCTAACTGCCATCGCTGGTGCTCTGAGCCGTTTCCACGGATTCCCCGGGCCAGACCCCGGGATCGGGAACTACTTCATCGCGGTGCTTTCCACCATGGCGTGGCTCGGAAACGACGGGAGGTCCGGGGTGTAGAGGGAGCTGAGAATCCGGAAGCGTGAGTACATTTCCACGGAGGGTTGGTCTCCTCGGGCTTGCGTGGCTCGGCAAAGTCAGGCTCACCGATCCGCATACAATGTCAACCCGTTAAACTGTTCACAGGAGGTGTAAAAAGTCTCGTTGCATCCCTCCCAGCCAGCGCGATCTTCGGTCAAGAATCGTCAAAATCGTTTCCTTCGATCGGGTCGGATGACTCCCGAGCGTGGGTGAGTCTTCCTCTCCCTCAAATGCGACGGGGCCCTCTCAAACACTCGCCCACGACCGACCAGCAATACGTATTGCACTTCACAGGCTTTCGGTCAACAGTCTAATTAGTTCCTCACGGGTCCTGGATTCACGACCTTTGTGTTTGGGACCTGGAGGCACCCTGATCTATGAAATCGGTCCGAGCACCACGTTTAAGACTTCATGTCACACGTGTCTTCATTGTTTCAACGCCTGTTCGGGGCCCCCTCTTTGCGAGGCCCGAGTCTGGTACCTACCGCTCCAGATTTAGACTCCTCCGTGTGAACTACGTGCGTTTGGTACCGTGCTTACGCGTGTTCCTAATATACAGGCTCCCGGATTCCGTCCACACGTCGCGTGTATCATAAATCTGCTACTGGAATTAGATCGTTTGTATTTCTCCTCGCTTCACACACGCCGGCTATACTGTATGGATAATGCTGTTTCCATCCTGTTCATCTAAACCAACGCCCGGCACTGACGTGACGAACCTTCCGCAAGAGTGCAGGTGGACGCGCCCCTCAGTTGCTCGGGTACTGTACTGACAAAGTATAACTACCCGGGGACGTCGTCCTTATCTCATCATCCTCACCCTCCTCATGTGCTCACGAGTTCACGTGGCATGCTAGACCCTGAAGCTTTGAAGCTTGAAGAGCTACCATTACAAACTGAACCAAACCCACGCTTCAATGGCGTCTTCAATGGCACCTCGCAACAAGACGTCCCTGTTTAAAGGTACTACTGAACAACAACTGACCTATCTTCCTTTGTCCCTCGCACCGCTGAAGCAAAGACGAGCAATCGTGGGAATTCAATGGGTGATGTGAAACACGGGGTGCAGCCTATGGTGCTATGTTGACACTGACGGTGACAGTGACAGGATCTATCCGCCGCGATCGTTTATTCGGGCACCAGGCAACAAGTTGGACTGCGTGCCGTTTGAGGACTGAGTACTGAGGGGCAGCGTCGATAGGCCACAAGGACTTTGATGGGGGCAACCACGCGGAACACGACGAAGGCCTCATTTCGAAGAATGGCGGCCCCCTTTCCCTTTCCTTTTCGCGGCCGCAAATTTCTCCCACCCGCCCGGAACGTTGCATCAGCAAACCCTCCGATCACTTGGTATCATCACGCGAGCTCCTCGTCGCGTTTCAAACTTTCAAGGCTTTTACGGGGCAAAATGTCACTCCGGGCGTAATAGGAGGGTCTTCCGCGTCTGCTAGTGGTCCGAGACATGGAACCTCCACCTCGTCTCCAGGGAATCCGGTTTTGTCATGCAAAAGCGCTCACACTCAGTGGGTTTTGATCGTTCATCGACATCCGCAACTTCTATGTTTCGATCCGAGACTTCCCCTCACATCGGGTGTCTCCATGACCAAGGGACCCACGGAATCTCCGGCAGACAGGGACCCCCAGACGGTACACTGGTACCGTGTGATGAGGTTCGAGTATGGCACTCAGTTCAGGTTCAAAGTTTCAATCGCGACGGTCCACTAGAGTGACTATTTGTCTTACCCTCCTGTGATGATTGGCCATTCGATCGGTGAGTACTTTGCTTGCCAATGTGAATCCCTACTCACTGCATCTCTGATGGGTTTCTTCGTTGGCCAAATTCGACTAATCTTCCACCCCACTTAGACATTGAAAACTGGGCTTCCGTCCTATCCCACATATGTCCAAACATTCGATCTTGTCCCCCAGCCGTATATTCCACGCGGCCGGCAAACCGTTCCTAACCCAATTACCGGTATGTATGTTTGAGAAGGGCGAGACTGCAGTGACGGCAGTCCGATGGGGACTATCGTACCTTTCCGCCATTCATACATGCCTGTAAACCCCAAAGATCGGCCCACTTGACTGCAGAGACGAGCGTGGAGAATACCCAGGAGCTCATCCTCAACGACCTTCAATGTGGAGGATTTCTTCACTTACGTAGTAGCCTGTAGTAGCCTGTAGATTTTAATGAAGCTCTCTCCGCAAACTAGTCGATCGCCACCTTCACTTCCCTGGGCGATTCGTTCCCAGAGAAACCGGTGTTTAATTGCCCCGATCCTAAAGCTAAAGGCCTAAATAGCCGTGACATATGTGAGCATGTCAGCACATGTCGCGAGACCGCTTCTCCCAAAGATCGACAAAGGATCCGACAATATCAGACGTCTCAGACACCCGGCGAGTGCTATGCGGGGCTGGACTGTTCACTGATGAGTAGTACGGTGCGACTCGGGAGCATCTCGCCCTGACCTGGTAGCGATTATTCTCCATTTTGGCGATAAGCGGGCTGACGGTGACCCCTGTCTCGTAGTCGTATCAGGTTGCAAAGCGGCGACTATATCTTCACAGCGTAGATACCGCCCATGGAACCCTCAAAGCTGGTGATAGCTGTCTCCGCTTTCCCCATCTACCTCCGGACAGCTGATGACTTCGGCTCGGGGACCGATCTAGGCAACGCCCTCAACACCGCCGTGCGCAGGCGGTATATCATTGACGGTGTGGTTGGAACGTGGGAAGAGTTGGTGTGCAATCCAAGGTGGGCACCCTTACGTGCCTCAAAACCCTGACATGTCGCAACCTGCCTAGCCCCATCCGTAGACGGGAGAGCAATCCCTCGCCTGGGAGTGGCAACTCGAGATGACCCAGCCTAAAGCGGAAAGCGTCTGACCTCCCGCCATACAGACTAGGATGACGACTTTGAACCCTCCGAGTGTTTCTCCGGGTTATATTTCCCTCGGTTCCCACATACTTTCGAGGGAAGCGGGGAAGGCATCGATGTAATCCTGTTGCCGGATGTGGTGGAAGCCATTTTTGGACACTTAGGGTGTTTTCTCCCCCTCCAATGCGTTCCGTTCTATCCGAGCGTGCACAATAGATTTGAGCATTGGCAATCTGCTACGTGATGTGGCCTACTGTTCATGGTTGTGGAGGAAAGAACCGGACACCACACTCTGGCAGATGCCAAATTCGAGTCCGGTCTGGTTGCTCGTAAGCGTGCCTTGCAGCCGCTCGGACGTTCAGACCCTATAAATGATGGGGTGGATCCTGGATTTCCTCCCTCCATTCTTCGCACCACGTGGGTAACGAGTGACTGATAGCTAATCCCCATAACCCATTTCTCCTGCCCCCTCTTGCGCGTTGACCGGTGACCGGTGACCTCCCAGCAGTGAAACAGCATTGCAGCATATCGCGGGCGATAACGAGGCAGTCGCCTGTGACACGAGAATGGCGTGGAACACCACGTTCAAGTAATGACGCCGGATGCGGCCCGCGCTGAATTGTGGTTGCAACTTCCGGCTCGTGCCGGCACGAGCACGTCCAGCCTATCTTATTAGTCGAGCTTGTGAGACTGTAGGGGGAGGAGGGGGGTAAAAGTCGTAGATTGCTCAGCAAACGTAGTTCCTTTTTTTGGTAATAAACTTTGCTTATCTAATTTCCGCGAGTCGGCTCACGCTCGTTGGCAAAGATTCTATCCACACGAAAATTATGGCTGCGCGAAAACCCGAGAAAAAATCGGCCGCAAAATGTTCGGAATGGGCGAGCTCAACTTTGCCATGAGGGGTACCCTCATACAACCCTTTTTTTTTTGGGCAGGGGATTTATCAATGGGACCGAACTAGATGGGTAGATCCAAAATCGGTAATAAAAATATTACGAGGAACACGTTGGGATCGGTTTGGGTGTCGCGTGCGGGACAGGCCCCACAAATGGGTTTTACCTAGGGGCTTCCGTTTCGGATCGCCAAATGGATCGAGGACGTCCACTATACACGCCCGGCCAAGACCACCGCACAGAGGTCGCGGATATAACAGTCAGGGTCACTGCCAGAGTCGTCATTGTGCCACCCACTTCCTTTCAACTTGCTCTCATGGCGAACACGGGGAAGTCGACCAGTCGTTCCTCGACCTTGGGGAGGCAACGAATACGGCGGTTACTGGATAACCCCCCGTCCAACGAGACAATCCAGTCAGAAGTCCAACTTGTCGTGGATCACGGCAACATCCAGGTCATCAGAGGGCTGGGAGCAGGAGATCAAGCGAGATTTTTGGAAATTATTGATCAGGTCAGCACTTGCCATCCCCGCCCTCCACCCCGCGGAAGGTTCTAACCTCCGACGGCCCCGACGCTAATTCCACTAAACCCCGAAAACCACGAGCAGGCCGCCCCGACAGCCCTTCAGAAAGACACAAAGTTTGTGGCCACGCTGGGGGACATCTCTAGCAACATCTTGCGACTCCCTAATTCCACCGGATCACTCCAAGGGCTCGAGAAACGCGGGGAAATTGCCGTTGCTTCAGGAGGGACCACCGACATCTGGCGAGGGGCTTGGAACAATCAGCAAGTGGCCTTTAAAGCATTTCGTATCCGCCCTCAAGATCTCCAGGAAGCAAAGAAGATCCTTTGGAAACTGGTGCCTATCTGGAAGAGACTGCACCACGAGAACGTTCTCCCGTTTCATGGTGTTGACACGTCAATAACCCAGCTCGCTCTCGTCTATGACTGGGGCCAAAACGGGAACATCACACAGTACCTCAAGTCCAACCCCGATGTCTCGAGGTCGAAGCTGGTAACTGTCCCCCCGTTTCGTACGCAACCCGTCCCCTAATCAATTCCTCAAGTTGTTACAAGTTGCGAAGGGACTCCAATACCTCCACTCCCTCGACATCGTCCACGGTGACGTGAAGGGAGTAAGCGACGTGTCTCCTCAGACCTACGCCAAACTGACGTAATCCATTTAGGCTAATGTGTTGATATCCGGGGCTGGGAAAGCCCAGGTCTGTGATTATGGTCTAGGCTCCATCATCTCGAACCCCATCTTTACAATCGCGGCAACCCCGGGAGTTGCAGGATCCTCACGGTGGCTCGCCCCGGAGATCACCGACCCACCCAGCAAAGCCAACTCTGAACCCCTGACGGCATCTAAACCTGCTGACGTATTCGCGTTTGCAATGCTTGCGGTGGAAGTGTTCACCGGAAAGCTTCCGTTCTGTAACGTGAAGAGCCATTTGGTCGATATTCAGATTGCTGATGGAAAGAGACCTGCCAAGCCACAGGCCGCCGAGCAGCTTGGTCTTACTGCGAAGATGTGGAAGTTCATCGAGAGGTGTTGGAACGCGAACCCGAATAAGCGACCGACCATCGACGAAGTGGTCAGAACCTGGGAAGGGTTTGCCAACGGGTATGTTGTTTCCTCCTTTGGGTGGTCCGCAAGCCGACACTTTACGTCAAGGGGCAACAGCCGTGCTTCAGTGACAAAAACATCCGGACGCCACCCCAAGTCCGCGGGACCCCCTTCAAGCTACATCGAGAAACCTGGTAAGTCACCCTGGCTACAAGGTCCTCGCGATGTACTAAGTTATTGGAAAGCAGGGCGACCATTGCGCAGGAAGTGGTCTTGTGGGCTATTCTAACTTCTCGATGCATCCGGCTGGTCCCGTTCATGCGCATTTCATCTTTTCAACATTCCCGAGCGGCGTCGGCTTCGGCTTCGGTTTACCCATTCATTTTTATCATTGTCTATCTCAAGTCATCAAGCCGACACATCCCGCAAAATAACGAGCCTATTTATGTCCCGTATCGCGTATTTCCAAAATGTCGGATGATTACGAAGAACGCACAACTACCACCCCGTCCCACCGCCCTCTTACTCTTACGTTTGCCTTGTGCACCACCCGGGTACCTAGGGGTGACCGCGTATCACTGGGGTTTCACCAATGTACTGGGCGGATACCGTGGGGTGGAAGGCGCGTTCCTCACAGCGAAGCGATCTTCACCGTGAGTGCATTTCTTCAATCTCTCGATCGATTTGATCTGACCAGATGTCGCGCTCTCATCGCGGTCGCTTTACGTGCGTAGATACATGCGACCGTACTTGTTCTTGTAAGCATCACCGTCGGAGCAATTATTTCTATTTATCATCTTCTATCTAGTGTAGGGCGACGCATCCATGTATCTGGCGGTTCTGTTGTTGGATTATTGTTCTGTATCCGTAGCTTTACGATCGCTACGTTTGTGTACGGTATTTACGGTAGCTATATGTAAAGGGTCGATATATGAAATATGGCATCTTGCCATGCCTATCTGCCGCACATTCGCCAGCTTGGGACAAGAATCGAGCACGGGAGCTGGCGAACAGTTCTCGAGAGGACATCCAAGCACTGGTTCTGTCTTTCACAAGCGATGAAAACTGTATTCCGATCTTCAGAGGTCGGGGAGCAAGCAAAACTACTGGAGATCATCGATCATCGATCAGGGAAGCACTTGTTGCCCCCCGTCCCCCACCACAAACGTGGCAACATCTATCGCCCTCAACGCTGACTTTCTACACGTTCCAGTTACCATGAGTAGGCCGCACCTACGGCCCTCGTGAAGGGCATGAAGTTGGCAGCCGCGCTCGGTCACATCTCCAGTACCATCGGTAAACTGCCCAACTCTGTTGGATTGGTTCAGTGGCTCGAGAAACGTGGGGAAATTGCTGTTGTGCCAGGAGGAACCGCCGATATTTGGCGAGGGACCTGGAACAACTAGCAAGTGGCCTTAAAAGCATTCCGCATCTACCCCCCTCGGGATCTCCAGGAAGCAAAGAAGGTCCTTTGGGGATTGGTACCTATATGGGAGGGGCCGGTTCATGGGAACGTTCTCCCGTCTTATGGCGTCGACACGTCGATATTCCAACTCGCTCTCGTCTATGAATGGGGTCACAACGGGAACGTCGTGCAGTATCCCGAGTCGCATCCCGACGCCTCGAGGCCGAAGCTGGTTAGTGTTCTCCTCCGTTTTGCACACGGTCCATCCCCTGATCAATCCCTCAAGTTGCTACAAGCCGCCAAAGGACTCCAATACATCCACTCCCTCGAGATTGTTCACGGTGATCTGAAAGGGGTGAGTGACGCGTCGCCCCAGATTCGTGCCGAACTGATGAAAATTATCTAGACTAATGTGCTAATATCCAAGACTGGGAAGGCCCAGATCTGTGATTACGGCCTGAATCCCATAATCTCCGATCCGATATTCACGATCGCAGCTGCTTCGGGAGTTGCGGGGGTCCTCACGATGGCTCGCCCCGGAGATTATCAATCCACCCGGCGAAGCTGGCTCCAAACCCCCGACCACATCCAAATCCGCCGACGTGTTTGCCTTCGCGATGCTTGCGGTGGAAGTGTTCACCGGAAGGGTTCCGTTCAGTGGGGTGGGGAGCATGTTAGCCGCAGTTCAAATTGTTGGAGAGGAGAGATTTGCTAAGCCACAAACCGAGCAGCTTGGACTCACTGCGGAGATGTGGGGGTTCATTGAGAGGTGTCGGACCGGGAACTCGAATGAACGACCGACTATCGATGAAATGGTCAGAACCTGGGAAGGGTTTGTCAAGGGGTACCCCGTGCCCTCCTTTGGGTCGTCCGCAAGCCAACATATTACGTCAAGGGACAACAGCCGCACTCGAGTGCCGAAGGTATTCGGACGCCGCTCCCAGTTTGTGGAACCGTCCACAATCTCAACCCAGGGATCCGGTAAGCCATCCCAGCTTTGAAACCCCCATGCCCCACCAGGTGCCGGGTCTGTCAATGTCATGTGCCGCGTGTATCCACAGAATGGGAAGGTCACGGAGAACGCGCAACTGTCACCACCCTCCTCCCCCTTCACCGCCCCATTGCACTTAGAGTTATCCTGTGCACCGCCTAAGCACCGAGAGACGTCGCCCCGTACCACTGGGACCCCGTTGATTTACTGGACGAGTGTCGTAGGGCGGCAGGCGTGTTCCTCGCAGCTGATTTTAAAGCGATCCTCACTGTGAGTGCATTCGCTCGGCCTCCTGGTCGACTGATCTGACCAGAAACCATGCTCCTCTTCACACTCATATAGAGACGTGTGCGACCACCTTTTGGACCTAATTCTCGCGGGCGTTACGCAAATGTCTCCGGGGCAACTACTTCCATCTATTGTCTAAATATCTGGTGTAGCGCAACGCATCCATGTTTCCGTTGGTTCTTTGGTTGAATTATTGATCTGTATAGTTTTGTGATCACCACATTACTGAGTGACTTTCCACGGTCCTTAAATAAGGCTCTCCAAACTTTGAACGTCTTTGTCAAGAAAGGAAACAATCGAGACCCCGACCATCGTCTGGTGCATACCTTTGACTTTCGCAGATCAATGAACTCTTGGATGCTCTTTAGAGACGTTTCAAATCCCAGGTAGGCCAAACACCAGATCTCGCGTTGTCAGGGTCTCCCTTCGAGGTGGGTCAAGGCCACCCACGCACACGCGGTGCCTTGTCATGGCAACCCGGTGTTCACCCACGGGAGTGCTGCCGCAGAACCTCGACCCACTCAGAATCGCCGTACGCCACTACCGGCGCGAGACTCGCACTTTGGCCCGAAAACCTCGAGAACGGTCTCGTTGGCGTTAGGTTGGGCCAGATATACCATGTTATTCAGATCTTGCCTGTTAAAGGCAGTGATTACCTTCGGATCCTCGCCGTTTGGG
>Ga0307517_10012971_pt1 | contig 11372 bp, 10 predicted proteins | sample 23_EM_MG_FD_194515 | JGI IMG/M metagenome (GOLD analysis project Ga0307517, IMG submission 194515) | Populus trichocarpa ectomycorrhiza microbial communities from riparian zone in the Pacific Northwest, United States - 23_EM | ecosystem: Host-associated > Plants > Roots > Unclassified | place... | reverse complement strand
GTTCTGCTAAAACCGACTGTTATGCCTGCCACGGATACCCGCATCGACGCCTATATCGCCCAATCGGCCGATTTTGCCCGGCCCGTCCTCGAGCACCTCCGCCGGCTGATCCACAAGGGCTGCCCCGGCGTGGAAGAAACCATGAAATGGAGCTTTCCCCACTTCCAGTATAAAGGCGCCATCCTTTGCAGCATGGCCGCCTTCAAACAGCACTGCGCTTTCGGGTTCTGGAAAGCATCCCTCCTGAAAGACCCGGAAGGCGTACTGCAGATCAAGGACCGGGAAGCCATGGGTCACCTGGGCAATATCACTTCACGCAAAGACCTGCCCTCCGACAAGATCCTGCTCGCCTTCATTAAAGAGGCTGCCATCCTGAACGAGGAAAAGATCAGGACGGTGAAGAAAAAAGCCGCTCCCAAAAAAGAATTGCCCCTGCCGGCGGCGCTGATGGCCGCCCTGAAGAAAAATAAAAAAGCGCTGGCGGCCTTCGAGGCCTTCGCCCCTTCCCACCGGCGCGAATATATAGAATGGATCACCGAAGCCAAGACGGAGGAGACCCGGGACAAACGCATCGCTACGGCCATCGAATGGTTGGCGGAGGGAAAGTCGCGGCATTGGAAGTATCAGCGGAAATAAAGATCCTGTCAGGTACACAGCAGCGCAGCGGCCACGACGCCCGCCGTCTCGCTCCGCAGTCGCGTAGCGCCCAGCGTGACGGGAATAAAGCCCGCCTGCATCGCCAGGCTGATCTCCTTCGGTGAGAAATCCCCTTCGGGCCCGATGAGGATGAGGGAGCCGCTATCCGCCCCTTGTTCCCTGCTCCTTGCCAGATCGTAGTTCCTTGCCGTATCGGCGAGGTTCTTTTTCTCCTCTTCCAGGCAATGCGCGATATATTTCATGGAGGGCTCCGCGGAAGCGATGAGCTTTGTAAGAGGAATGGGCGGCGGTAATCCGGGCAGCCAGCATTGCTGCGATTGCAGCATGGCGCTGATAAGGAGCTGCTGCATCCTGTCCTGCCTGAAATGCTGTTTTTCCGTGCGCTCGCAGAGAAGAGGAAAGATGGCCGATACGCCGATCTCCGTTGCTTTCTCCAGGAACCATTCGAATCGGTTGGCATTCTTCAGCAAGGAGAGCGCGATCGTCACTTTTTTTTCGCGCGGAGGATGCCAGGCGGCGTTCTCCACTTTCACCCGGCACTTCTTCTTATGATCTTCCAGGATGGCGGCCGTCAGCAGGTGTCCCTTACCGTCAGTCAGCTGCAGGGATTCGCCCGTCTTCATCCGCAGGACCTGGACGATATGCCGGGAGCTATCCTCTTCCAGCAGGATCTCCGGCTGGCCTTTCTCGTAAGCGGGGATATAGAAAAAAGGGAGCATACTGCGCGTAGGTTAGAACGGCGTTTCGTCCTCGTCCATGGGCAGGTCGTTCATCTTGCTGCCTGCCTGGATATAGAGTTTGGCGCCACCGGCTTCATCACCTCCCTGCACCGGCTTCCAGTTCCCTCCGGGAGGCATGCCGATACCGCCGAAATCGTCGAAGCCGTATTCCGTGAATTTCTGGATATGCAGCAGCGCCCGGAGCTTGATGGTCTCCAGGGAGCCATTACGGTGCTTGGCGATCTTGACGTGCGTCTCTCCTTTATTGCTTTCGCCGCTCTCGTTGGCGGTGATGCCGTAGTATTCGGGGCGGTAGAGGAACATGACCATGTCGGCGTCCTGCTCGATGGCGCCCGATTCACGCAGGTCGCTTAGCTGGGGGATCTTCTCGCCTTCCTTACGGGATTCCACGGCGCGGCTCAGCTGGGACAGGGCGATGATGGGCACCTGTAATTCCTTGGCCAGCCCTTTCAGGTCGCGGGAGATGCGGCTGATCTCCTGTTCGCGGTTGCCATTCTTGTTGTCGCCGGCGCCGCTCATCAGCTGCAGGTAGTCGATGATGATAAACCCTACATTGTGCTTGTTCTTGAGACGCCGGCATTTGGCCCTCAGCTCGAAAATATTCAGGGCGGGGGTATCGTCGATGAAAATAGGCGCCTTGGCCAGCCTGTCGATCCCCTTTTTGTACAATTGCTTCATTTCATGATCTTCCAGCCTGCCCCGGGCGATCTTCTCCATGAAGATCTCGCTCTCGGCGCTGAGGATCCTTTGCACCAGCTGCGCAGAGCTCATTTCCAGGCTGAAAAAGGCTACCGAGGTAGGCTTGGTGGCATGGAGGGCCGCATTGCGGGCCAGGTTGAGGGCGAAAGCCGTTTTACCCACGGAAGGACGGGCGGCCAGGATGATCAGGTCGGTCGGCTGCCAGCCATAGGTGATCCTGTCCAGGGACGGGAACCCGCTGGGCACCCCGGTGATCTCTTCCTGTTTGTGACGCATGTCCTCGATACGGGCGATGGTCTTGACCAGGACGGTATCGATGCTGTCGAAGTTCTTGCGCAGGTGATTATTGGTGATCTCGAACAGCTTGCTTTCCGCGTCGTCCAGCAGGTCGAATACGTCGGTGCTGTCTTCGTAAGCGTCCCCGATGATCTCGCCGCTGATGCGTATCAGCTCCCGCTGGATGAATTTCTGCAGGATGATCCGCGAATGCGTTTCGATATTGGCCGAGGAAACGACGGAATTGGTCAGCTTGGTGACGGTATAGGGTCCCCCCACGATCTCCAGCTCTTCCCTGGTCTTCAGCTCCTCCACGACGGTAAGGATGTCGATGGGCTGGCTTTTCTGGGCAAGGCCCTGCATGGCGCGGTAGATGCGCTGGTGCCCTTCCACATAGAAGCATTCGGGCTTGAGGATCTCCACTACCGTATCAAAAGCGCTTTTTTCCAGCATGATGGCCCCCAACACGGCCTCTTCCAATTCCTTGGATTGGGGGGGTACCTTGCCATAAACCATTGTGCTGAGATCGACAGAAGGTTTGCGCCTGAGTTTGCCGCGGTCCTTGTTCAGATTGAGATTTGTAAGATCCATGTATAAGGCGTCCGAAAAAGATTAAAAAAATTAGGTTGTCGGGCTCATCGGGTCAGCATCCAGGCCTTAATGGCTATTAAGGAATTGTTATGTCAACATGAACAGAATGTTACCCCTTTGAGTCAGGAGGGCGAATATAAACTTCAAAATCTCCGTGAAAGGAGTTTTTCTTTTTTTATATTTTTCCAACAGAAATCCACCGGGTTATTCACCTGTTATCCCCAGTTACCAACACAAACCTATGAGCTTTCCACAATTTAAAAAAGTTTTCAGCTATTTCCCGGATTAAATGCACACTGACTGTGCACAAAGATTTAGGACAAAATATTTTGCCAGAATTCCCCGACCACAGAATGAGGTTTGCAGCGGTTAAGGCCCCTGAAAGGCCTCTAAAAAAGCGTCCCGGTCCGCATGGCAGCGGATCGGGACGCGGAACTACTTCATGGGTCAGCTTCCTGAAAGGAGCCCTGCCGATGCCGGATCAGGGGTTCCTTCTTGGCTTATCGTCGTCTTTTTTCTTGTCGTCTTTCTTGTCGTCCTTCTTTTCTTCGGCCCGGGGCGGGATCGTGCGCACGGTGGGCCTGCTGACGCCTCCGGGATTCGGGATCGCCCTGGGCTGATTGTTCGGCTGGCTGCTGGTTGGCGGGGCCTGCTGTGCGGGCGCCGCCTGCCCCGGACGGTTGAAAGGACGGCTCATGGTGGCCGGCGGATTCGTCGTCGTAGCGGGGTTCGTGGCAGGATTGCCGGAGCGGTTGGGATTACCCATGACCCGGTTGCCATTGTTGCCCGGCCGGTCGTTGGGATGAGGGTTATTGGGCGCCGGAGCGCTGTTCTGCGCCGGCTGGGTTGGCTGTGGCTGGACCGGCTGCGTATTAGCCGGCGGCTGGTTGCTGCCGGGACGTGGCCGTAGGAACGGGTTGGTCCTGGGAGCCGGGTTATTCGGCTGGTTGTTCGGTTGTGCCGGCTGTGTCGGTTGTGTGACTACCGGAAGAGGATTTTGGGGCTGGTTGTTCGGCTGTACCGGCTGGTTATTGACGGGCCTGCCATTGCCATTATTACCACGGTTGTCATTGCCACGGTTGTCGTTACCGCCATTATTTGCCCGGTTGTCATTCCCACGGCTGTCGTTGCCCCGGTTGTCATTGCGGTTATCGTTGTTGCCGACCCCTCTTCCGTTATTGCCCCGGTTATCATTGCCGCCATTGTCATTGCCATAGCGGTTCGTGTTCACCGGCCGGGCATTGTTCATGGTCTGCACCCTGGTCGGCGCATAACGGGGCCTGGAGTTGGGATTGCCTGCCGTCTGCTGCGCAGGCTCGCGGGAGGGGTTTACCCTGGGGCGATAGACGGCCAGCTCGCCATTGTTCATCTGGGCGCCGCCGGGCCGGTTGACCCCGCGGATCACGCTGGGCCGAACGGGCTCCCCGGAGAACCTTCCTACGTCGCGGGGATCGGGACCGCGGCCATAACGCATATTGCGGTTATTGCCACCGTTATTATTGATCACCGTCGTGTTATTGATGATGGTCGTATTGCGGATGATCGTTACATTCCTCGACTCATTGATATAATAGTTATTGGCGTGCGGATTGCCGATATACTGATGGGGCACGAAGTTCCAGTAATGCGGCGGAGGATTGTAGCCGCCACCGAAAGAGACGTCGATGCCGATACCGGGTTCCAGGGGAGCCCAGCCATAATATTCCGGGCTGTCCCTCCAGCTTACCCAGGCAGGCGCCCATTCATCGCCGGGGACCCACATCCAGCCATAACCGTCGGCGAAGAACCAGCGGCCATAGTGGAAAGCGGCCCAACCCCAGGCATAATTGGAAGCCCAGGTCCAGCCTTCCTCTGTATATACCCATTGACCGTTGGTCGCATAGGGTTTAAAATCGGGCCCTACATCCGGCAGCCAGACATAACCGTAATGCGGGTCTTCTATCCATTGGCCGTAAGGGCTCAGTTCATCGTAAAAAGACTGGTAAGAGAGCTCCTCATCTGTTGGAGGCGGGCCCGCCTGCGGGGGCGGGGGCGGAGGAGGGGTCGAATGGACCACATATACCGGGCCGCATGCGCTCAATCCGAGAGCGATGACGGCTAAGCCGTACAATAACTTTTTCATAAACCAGATTTTAAGAGTGTGTTTAACGTTAGGTCTAGCTTTTGGACTGCATAAGTATACAAAGTATTAATTAATAAACAAGTATTAACATTTGATTACCATATGCCAGGGCCGCCCCGGGCGACATTCCGGGACCCCTTCCGTCCTTCTGAGAACGAATTTCTTCCTTAAATATTTCCGGCAAGGGCCCGGACGGGCCTTCCTTGCTGCCGGTCCGGGCCCCGAAGGGCTGTCAGGGTCGCCAATTTCTTCCTATCTTCGGCCTTCATTTAAACCCGGAATTGGCGTCATGACAATTAGTTACAACTGGCTAAGTGAATATCTGCCCGTTAAGATCGAACCCGAGCGGCTGTCCCGCATCCTTACCTCGATCGGCCTTGAAGTGGAGAACGTAGAGAAATACGAATCGGTGAAAGGAGGATTGCAGGGACTGGTGATCGGCGAAGTGTTGGAATGCATCCCGCATCCCAATGCCGACAAGCTGAAATTGACCAAAGTGAACATAGGAGCCGCCGAATCTCTTTCCATCGTATGCGGCGCGTCGAATGTGGCCGCGGGGCAAAAAGTGGTGGTGGCGACGCCGGGCACTACGATCTACCCGTCAAAAGGCGAACCCCTGACCATGAAAATAGCGAAGATCCGGGGCGTGGAAAGCCAGGGAATGATCTGCGCGGAAGACGAGATCGGCCTCGGCGAAGACCATGCCGGCATCATCGTGCTGCCCAAAGAGGCGAAGACCGGCCAGTCCGCGGCAGCCTGGTTCCAGCCCTACACGGACCATATCATCGAGATCGGCCTTACCCCCAATCATATGGATGCCATGAGCCACCTGGGCGTCGCCCGGGATGTCTGCGCCTGGCTTTCGCATCATGAGAACAAGGACCACCGGCCCAAATCGCCTTCCCTCAACGCCTTCAAGGTCGATCATACGAGCCTGCCCATTACCGTCAGCATCCGGAATACCCGCGCCTGCGAACGCTACTCGGGCGTCAGCATCAAAGGGATCACCATTAAGGAATCCCCGAAATGGATGCAGGATAAGCTGAAGGCCATCGGCGTACGGCCCATCAGCAATATCGTGGACATCACCAATTTCGTATTGCACGAGATGGGACAACCCCTGCACGCCTTCGATGCGGCCGCCATCAAAGGAAATAAGATCATCGTAAAGAACCTGCCGGAAGGAACCCCCTTCATCACCCTCGATGAAAAGGAAAGGAAATTGTCGGCGGAAGACCTCATGATCTGCAACGAATCGGAGCCGATGTGCATAGCGGGCGTCTTCGGGGGCCTGCTCAGCGGTGTGAAGGAAGGCACCAGGGATATTTTTTTGGAAAGCGCCTGGTTCAATCCCATCGACATCCGCAAGACCTCCTTCCGTCACGGCCTGCGCACGGATGCGGCCGCGCATTTTGAAAAAGGAATGGATATCTCCGGCACCGTCAATGCCCTGAAAAGGGCCGCCCTCCTCATCAAAGAGCTGGCCGGCGGCGAGATCGCCTCCGAGCTGGTGGACGTCTATCCCGATCCGAAGAACAAGACCCAGGTGGTGCTGAAGCATCATTACCTGAAAAAACTGAGTGGCAAGAACTACCATCCCGATACGGTGAAGAATATCCTGCACAGCCTGGGATTCGAGATCATCAAAGACGGAATGGACGCCATCCATGTCGGCGTGCCGTATCATAAGCCCGACGTGAGCCTGCCCGCCGACGTCGTGGAAGAGATCATGCGGATAGACGGGTATGACAATATCTCCATCCCCTCCTCCATCACCATCTCCCCTTCCGTGGAGACGGACAGGCCGGCCACCGGCTGGCGCCGGAAGACCGCCTCCTGGCTCGTAGGCCAGGGATTCCATGAGATCCTGACGAATTCCATTACGAACAGCGCTTATTATTCGGAGGAAGAGCTGGCCACCGCCGTGAAGATGATCAATAACCTCAGCGCGGAACTGAATATACTGAGACCCTCCCTGCTGGAGACGGGACTGGAATCCATCGCCTGGAACCTGAACCGCAAGAACTACAACCTGCAATTCTTCGAGTTCGGCAAATCCTACAGCACCCGCGGGGTCGGCAAGTATACCGAAACCCTCCACCTTTGCCTCTATATCACCGGGCAGACCAGAGAGGACTCCTGGAAAGGCAAGGGCGAGCGCTCGGATTTTTATTACCTGAAAAGCCTCTGCGAAAGGATCTTCTCCATCCTTGGCCTGGACGCCCCTGACTGGAAACCCCTGACCCACCCCAAGCTGTCCGGCGCCCTGTCGGCGGAGACGGACGGCCGCACCCTCCTGGAAGCAGGCATGGTCAGCCACGCCATCCTTAAGCAATTCGATACCAAACAGCCGGTGTGGTACGCCGACCTGCGCTGGGATACCCTGGTGGAACTGGCGGCCGCCGGCAAGATCGAATTCCGGGAATTACCCAAACAATTACCGGTGCAAAGGGACCTGGCGATGATCGTGGACCGGAATTTGCCCTTCGAAAAAGTGGAACGGACGATACGGGAGCTGGGGCTGGAAAAATTAAAGGAGCTCAACCTCTTCGACGTCTTCCAGAGCGAGAAGCTGGGGGCCGATAAAAAATCCCTGGCCGTCAATTTCAGCTTCCTGGACGAAGAGAAGACACTCACGGATAAAGAGATCGAAGGAATGGTAGGTAAAATACGGACGGCCCTGGAAAAAGAAGTCAAGGCGGAGATCAGGACCAGCTAAGCCGGCAGAAGAGACCCCAAGAGCAACCCGCGCATAAAAAAAACGCAGTATGAAGGAACTGGAACTTCAGGTCAGGCGGATCAATGATAAGCTGCAGCAAATGCTCCGGCAGCGGGACGCCCTGTTGAAAGAAAATGAAAAACTGAAAGGGGAGATGCGGCAATTGCAATCAGATCATAGCCATCACCTGGCTAAACTGGAGCAGCTGCATCAGCAGGTGGAGATACTGAAAGCATCGAAGGGAGAGATGAACGAAGGCGAAAAGAAGGCGTTCGAGAAAAGGCTTGGCCAGTACATCCGGGAAATTGACCGGTGTATCGCTTTGCTGGGAGAGTGACCGGTCAGACTCTCTTTACCAGGCGCATTTTCATTTCATCCATTCCGCGGGAGATCTCGAGTGTATAAACTCCATACGGCAGATCGTTCAGGCCATTCCAATTTAATTCCTGCTGGTCATTCCCACATTCCGTTTCCATGGCGCTGCAAACAAAACCTGTGTCATCTTTGAGCACAGCTTTCAGGAGGCATTTCTGAGGATGGTCAACATGAAAAGTCAACCTGTCAATAAAGACGGGGGATTTTAGTGTTACAAACATGGTGTTTGGTAGTTTTTATAAGGGTATTGGTGAGCAAAATGCTAATTTTTACGGGTTACAGAATCATGGGTTAGTAATGTTATTTAACTTCGAAACCTTACCACAAAGTATACCCTGTTAATAAGGTGTGAATAAATTTAACACAAGTATTTGATTTATGCAAGATTTAATCCCAATAAATGTCGTAGTAGGTGATCGCACTTACAGAATTAAGATCTCCCCGGCCGACGAGGAGCTGGTCCGCAAGACCCTGAAGACGATCAATGACAAGATTATTGAATATAAGACCCAGTTCGCCGGGAAGGATATGCAGGATTATATCGCCATGGTGCTCCTCTGGTACGCCACGCAGGCCTCTTCGGAGCTGGGCGCCGGCCTCAGTCCCCTCCTTTCGGAAGCCCTCGCCAGGATGGAGCAGCAACTGGACAAGGCATTATAGGAGTTTTTAGGGCTATTTTCATATCTTCGCCAACTAACACATTTTCACGCAATCAGATAGCTGAATAAGAAAATATATGATTGTGAACCTTTTAAACGTATAGATACCAATGACTATCATAGATATCGTAGTGGGGATCATCGCATTAGTACTGGGGATCGTTGCCGGTAAGTTCCTTTTCGCCAAAAACACGGAGAAACAGCTGGATGACGCCCGGCACCAGGCCAAAAAGATCCTGGGGGATGCGGAAGGCACCGCCGAAAACCTCAAAAAAGAGAAGATGCTGGAAGCTAAGGAACGCTTTGTCCAGTTAAAGGCCGAACATGACCGGGAAGTCCTGGAAAAGAACCGGAAACTGAATGAAGGCGAGGCCCGGATCAAACAAAAGGAACAGACCATCAACCAGAAGGTAGAGAACCTGGATAAGCAGGCCAAGGAGAACGACGCCATCAAGGACAACCTCAACCGCCAGATAGAAGTGGTCAACCAGAAGCGGAACGAGCTGGAAAAGCACCAGGAGGAACATATCCGCCGCCTGGAAAAGATCGCCGCCCTCACCGCCGAAGAAGCCAAATCCCAGCTGATCGAGAGCCTCAAGCAGGAAGCCCATACCCAGGCCCTGGCCCTGCAGCAGGAGATCATCGACGACGCCAAGCAAAAGGCCAATAAAGAGGCCCGCAAGATCATCATCCAGAGCATACAACGTACGGCCGCCGAACAGGCCATCGAGAATACCATCACCGTCTTCAACCTGGAGAGCGATGAGATCAAGGGTCAGATCATCGGCCGCGAAGGCCGTAATATCCGCGCCATCGAGGCCGCCACAGGGGTGGACCTGATCGTGGACGATACCCCCGAGGCCATCGTATTATCCTCCTTCGACCCCCTCCGCCGCGAGATCGCCCGCCTTTCCCTGCAAAGACTGGTGGCCGATGGACGTATCCACCCGGCCCGCATCGAGGAGATCGTCGAGAAGACCCGCAAACAGATCGAGGAACAGGTCATGGAGATCGGGGAACGCACGGTCATCGAACTGGGCATCCACGGCCTGCATAAAGAGCTGGTCCGGATCGTAGGTAAAATGCGGTTCCGCTCGTCTTACGGGCAGAACCTGCTGATGCACAGCCGCGAAGTGGCCAATCTCTGCGGAATAATGGCCGCCGAGCTGGGAATGAACCCCAAGCTGGCCAAAAGGGCCGGACTGCTGCACGATATCGGCAAAGTGCCGGACGAAGAAACGGAACTGAGCCATGCCCTGCTGGGTATGAAGGTCGCTGAAAAATACGGGGAGAACCCCGCCGTGGTCAATGCCATCGGCGCCCACCACGATGAAGTGGAAATGCAATATGTCATCGCCCCCATCGTCCAGGCCTGTGACGCCATCAGCGGCGCCCGTCCCGGCGCCCGGCGGGAGATCATGCAGCAATACCTGCAGCGTATCAAGGACCTGGAGAACCTGGCCCTGGCCTATCCCGGCGTGGAAAAAGCCTATGCCATCCAGGCCGGCCGCGAACTGAGGGTCATCGTGGAGGCCGATAAGGTCACCGATATCGACAGCGACCGCCTGAGCTTCGAGATCGCCCAGAAGATCCAGACGGAAATGACCTACCCCGGCCAGATCAAGGTGACGGTCATCCGGGAAAAGAGGGCGGTCAACGTTGCGCGGTAAAAATCCGAAATTGCCCGAATTATTTGTTTTTTCGACCAGGGTTTGATACCTTTGCCATCCTTTAAAAATTGAGTTTATGGACGCCGCAGTAGCATATGTACACGAGCAACTGACAAGAAAGATAGATTTCCCGAAATTCAAAGCGGGTGATAATATCACTGTCAATTACAAGATTGTGGAAGGGAACAAAGAACGTATCCAGGGTTTCAAGGGTGACGTCATCAAACGTCAGGGCACGGGCCATACGGCGAGCTTTACCGTCCGTAAGATCTCCGACGGAGTAGGCGTGGAAAGGACCTTTCCCCTGTTCTCCCCCAACATCGAATCCATCGAATTACACAAGGTAGGCCGCGTCCGCCGCGCCAAACTCTATTTCCAGCGTGAAAGGAGTGGCAAGAGCGCACGTATCAAGGAAAAGAGACAGGCTGTCGCTTCTCTGGCCGCCAAGTGATCAAAGATATTTTTTGTTAAAAAGCGGTCCGGAAGCCTCCGGACCGCTTTTTTTTAGTCCGGCTAATCTCAAAATAGTTAACTTTGCCTTTCTAATCTTAAAGCTTTACATATGCATACGAATCTTTTAAACGGCACCTTTCTGATAGCAGCCCCCGGTGGCAGCGAGTGGATCCTGATCATCCTCGCCGTATTGATCCTGTTCGGCGGACGTAAGATCCCCGAGTTCATGCGTGGCCTGGGCCGCGGTATCCGTGAGTTCAACGATGCCAAGAGCAACGTGAAGAAAGAACTGGAAGATGGTATGGCCGAAAAGGACAAGCCTGCAAGCACTACCACTACGCACCAATAATTTCTTAACCATCCGTTCCTGTCGCCCGGTCCTTGTTTTACAGAGATCGCAATCTCCCTTTG
>Ga0307517_10012968_pt1 | contig 11372 bp, 10 predicted proteins | sample 23_EM_MG_FD_194515 | JGI IMG/M metagenome (GOLD analysis project Ga0307517, IMG submission 194515) | Populus trichocarpa ectomycorrhiza microbial communities from riparian zone in the Pacific Northwest, United States - 23_EM | ecosystem: Host-associated > Plants > Roots > Unclassified | place... | reverse complement strand
GGTTGTTATTATTATTATTATTATTATTATTATTATTATTATTGTTATTTATTAATATGGGTGTCCGGGTCAGCTTGCGTACACCGGGAAAAGAGGAGCTCACAAAGGGTTGGACCCAACACCTACCCTAATCTATTTATTTTATTTGGATTAAGGAGTAGATGATATATTGTCCTTCCCTTGTTTTTTTTTTAAAAAAACAAAGTTACAGACAACCTATTCTTTGTAAAAAATAAAATATTAAGTGTTGTCATCCATTCTCTAACCGCAACCTGCATCCTATAATGCATGCCTTTGCCAAATAACAACAAAAAAATTATTATAAACTAACTAAAAATATATATTAAGATTCTTTGTAATTGACTTGTTTTCTCCTCCTTTTTTATTTTTAATCCCTAGTAACTTCGGAGAGAGTTGAGATTTTGATTGACTTGTTGTGTTTTTTAGAATCTTCTGATTTTGGATATGGAATTGTTGAATTTAAGATGGGTAAAGAAACATCCGATAGTAAGAATATTAATTTGAGTCTAGATATTGCTCCTAAGACTGCATCAAAATTAGAAGTGCCTAATGAAGTAGTAGCAGTGTTTAGGAACGCGGTTAAAATCATATTTTTAAAATTTTAAATTTTTCTGTTTGAAATCATTTTATTATATATTTTCAGATAATTTTGATGTGGTGATATTAAAAATTAAAAATATATTATTTTAATGCATTTCCGAGTAAAAAAATACTTTGAACCATAATCACTATCATATTTTCAAACACCCCATAAATTTAAATGATTGGACGACCTATTGTGAGAATCATGAAAGCTATTAGAATTAGGGCTCGACAATGTAAGAGATGGTAAACAATTCATGTTCCAAAATAAACTCAAAGCCTTTCGGTGGAATTGAACCAACTAAAAGGTAATTATGGCCACGTGAGGCACATTATAAGCTAGTGAGGAAAGTGTTGCTACTGAAGGAAGAACAAACTTGTAGATGATGATGAGGCATGAACCGATTCATTCATGTTTCTTGAAACGAACAACAACATGAATTGTAAAGAGAAGATGTCTTACGCTGAATAGGATGTGATGAAATTGAAAAAGCTTCGAAATGGCCTTTCCACATTTGATTGTTGGGCTGATAGGATGACTAGATTTGGTCACTAGTTGATGGGTTAGCTTCCCCTTCTCTTACATTCTTAAATTAGTAAACGTAGAAGGAGAGTAATGTATGAGAACAAGAAGTGTAGTAGAGTGTTTATAGGAGGATAAGAGTGTGAATAGTAGGGGAATACAGTGTGGAGCAGGGGAAGTAGTGCGTGTGATTGATTAGTACTTAAAAGTATATTTTTATCAAGGTTTTATATCATCATTTTGCACTTGAAGTATCAATAACTCCTTAACTAAAGCATGTTTTATAATAACAAGTCTGATACTATAAGATACCTTTAATTTATGGTAAATATTCATCTTAAATATAGACCTATCACATAAATAAAAGGATTGATTGATGAGTTTAAGTACTGAAATTGAAAGGACAAAGAAAGGGTCAAACTTAGAAAAGAGATGCTGGTTTAGTCCAAACTGGAACACTGTTCGGTCATTGGGGCATAACTGGAGGTGTAGATCTTGCATTTAGGTCTGCTCTATATGGATGGAAAGCTAAGACATAGGCCTAAAACTTTCAGGGATTCCAAGGTTTAAAAAGGCCGTTTTCAAGTCCAAATTGTAGCAACAATGGAGAAGTCCGAATCTGTCCTGCAGCCCAGACACTGTTCAGTGTTTAGCCCATATCTTGAGTTCTAGAAGTCCAAATGACCTCATCTTTTTTTTCCTGGAAAGTTGAGACAATTTCCTAGAACTTTCATGATTTAAGTTGGTTCAAATTATGATGTTATCAATTACGTTTTTGGCAGACAAGAAGATAAGAATTGTCATCAAGTCAAGATGTGGCAACCCACTCATCAATTAGTCAACAAATCAATAGTTCCAAATTTTGGCCAATAAAAGGAGGCATTTGCCATGCATTTAGGCATCTTGGTGTTCAGATCAAGATCATGCTCTTGTTTCCTCTCTTTATATTTTGTAATACTTAAGTTTTGTTTATATTAATCTCTTGTTTATGCCTTTCATTTCCTTTCCTTTACTTAATTAACTTTATCTTATTTATGTTTTTATCTTGTTTATTTATGTTTCTTTATTTCATTATGTTTAGCTAAGTTTATTATGTCAAGGTGAAAAGGTTACACTAATGGTGTAAGGATAAATATAATATAAACTCAACATGGACCTTAATGTTTAATACTAACATGTTTTATATTTGTTATCTTGTTCACTTTTAATACTTTGATTGTTAAATGGTTAATCTAGATTTATGTTGTATAACCCTTGGTACAACAAATACTTGGCACTTTCATAGCCTAAACCGTATGGTATAACCGACACCTGTGCTATGAAAGGAACTTGATTTGTTGTTGATATAAGTTACAATCATGAATGCCTGACAACATTTACAAGTATTAACATTTCTCTTTGTCCCCAAGGGGCATGGCGTGATGGCAAAGGGCTTGAGATCTGTACAGCAGGTCTCGAGTTCGAGTCAGGGCGTGCACCTCTTGTAAGATCCTGGGACAGCCAGGGTTTTACTCGCCCACCTGGGCCCACAAAGTGCGCTTTTCGGGGGGTGGGGTTTCCTTGAATCGAAAAAAAAAAATTACAAGTATTAGCATTATTCGAATAAGATAACTAATGTAATCATGTTAACAATTTATAATCTAATTGGAACCTCCTTTGTGTGTGGTTTCCAATTGAATAATAAGAGTTTATACTATACTTGTTTGACATACCATTAGTGGATCCTCTAACCTTGACATTTATTGTTATCATTGTTTAATCCTTACATTAATCTTTCATCTCAAAGTTCTCATCAACTTCTTTTTCTTCTTCTTCTTCTTCTTTATTACTACTACTACTACTACTACTACTACAACAACAACAACTACTATTATTATTGTTGTTATTGTTACTATTGTTGTTGTTACTATTGTTGTTGTATTATTGTTATCTATAATTTATACAATTAACCTCCCTATGGTTCGACCCCGGTCTTGTCGGGTTATTTATTACTTTGACACTCCTGCACTTGGGAGAAGACATCAATCTTTTGATCGTGTCAGTGATCTTGTGTGACTTCTCCTCTTGTATATGTGGCTTGATGTGTTTATGCTCCTAGCCACTGAGGTCATGTTGTTTACTTGACAAATGAGAACAATTATCTTGGTGTTTGAATGCAGGTGGTACAGTAGATATGGTAGGCATTGTACTTACCATTGGCATTGGCTGAGAGGCAGGTGATAGCCATTGAAGAGAAAGAAAAGTAGGCAGTGTACTTACCATTAGTGTTGGCTGAGAGGCAGGTGATAGCCATTGAAGAGAAAAGTAGGCAGTGCACTTACAATAGAGAATTAGATGAGCACCGTGTAGAACTAGCAAGTGGTGCGTAACGCCATGGTGACTTTTTGGAGTTCATAATAATACATTGTGATGTGTGCTAGTGCAAGGAATTTGCATGATACCAAGTCGAGGCAGTGACTTTGTGTGAGTCTGATTGGGTTGGCCAAAGTAGACTGGAGAGTTGTGCGCTTAGGGCCAAACGGATTGGAGAGCAGTTCAGTTGAGCCAACCTAAGCTTATTAAACTTAAATTGAAATACCATCAACAAAGAGAGTCAAGCTGTAATATTTTAGGAGAGAGAAAATAAAGAAAAAAAATACATTCTAGAGACACGTCAAACCAATAGGAAAATGGCATGGCGATGCTTCCAAGAACACGACATAAGGATATTTTTGGATACCGAGAAGTGCTACTCAAAAGGCTCGGGCGCCTCCCACGCTCCTTTAGATGTCGTATATGATAAGATAACAGTCAATCACAGCTAGCAATAGAGATATAGCAGCAGGATTCCTGTGATTGATCATAGCAATAGAAGGATTCTTGTAATCCTATAAATTTGCTGTTACCTGTAATATAGGCAACAATCACTTATGTAATTAATACACACACACACACACACACACGACTAATAATAGAATCAATAGTGTGGGCTTTTCTTTCCTTGTTTTGTTTTCTCCTACATGGTATCGGAGCTTGAAATGGACTCCCCCACCTCATTTGTTTTACCCATGTCTTATGCCCTTGAGTTTTCACTAGCCAAGACTCATTTACCCGATATCTCTATCAAGGTTGCCTCAAATAACTATCTCTTATGAAAAGCTCAAGTTATACCAATTCTGAGAAGTCATGGTCTTCTTGGTTATGTAACCAATGACATTTCATGTCCTGAATTAACCATTATTGGTGCTGATGGCACCTTGCAATCAAATCCAGCAACAGCAACTTGGCTGCGTACTGATCAATTGATCCTTGGATGGATCAATAGCTCTTTGTCAAACGGTCCTCTTTCCCAAGTCATCAATAGTGAATCTTGTCATGATGCTTGGATTGTTTTAGAGACTCTTTATAGAAGTCACACCCGAGACTGTATACAACAAATGAAGGGAGAGTTGCAGACTCTCAGCAAAGGTTCTTATTCCTTAGAAGACTATTTGCACGAGGCCAAGTCTCTAGCCTTGTCACTTCGTGGTGCAGGAAAACCAATGGATGATGATGATCTTATTGTTTGCATCCTGCATGGCTTAAGATCTGAGTTTGATCCTATTGTTGCAGCACTTGATGCTTATGATATGTTTTCTCCTCTTGAAGGCGTGATTAGCAAACTACATGACTTTGAAATCAGACTTCACAATGCAAAAACCACTCCATCCATTATTGCCTTTTACACAAATAGAAACCGTTCTCATACAAAACCTCAAGGAAGTTCTAATGTGCGTGACTGATCTGGTGGCTATTCCAAAATACAATTTTAAAGATGTAACAGAGATGCTCACAACACATGATCTGGTGATAATTCCTCTAGAACAAGACAATCCTCGTTCACCCATACAGGTCACAGCTCTGGTCGCGGACGAGGAGGTATCACCTGTTTTCGCTGTGGTAGTCCAAATCACAAAACTGATGGTTGTTTTGCTTCAGATGATGAAGCTGCACAGTATAAAGCTTTTGCTACCATTCAAGTAAGAGACAATGTAGAGGATAGTTGGTATCCTGACACTGGTGCCAACCAACATATGACACCAAATCCCAGTGAGGTGGAAGGTATTGACTCCTGCTCTAGTATTGATACTGTTATGGTTGGAAATGGTAATGGTCTCTCTATAGTAGGTATAGGACACACTAATCTACCTACCACTACTCTTAAGCTCAATAATGTGCTGGTTGTTCCTGATATAAAAAAGAAATTATTATCTGTATCTTAATTTATACGAGATAATAACTGTTACTTTTTTTTTTATCCATAGGGATTCCTTCTCAAAGACATGAAGACAAGGCAAGTTATTCTTAAAGGTTCCATGAAAGATGGTTTATATCCCATCAATATGCTGCAGTTTCCACATCATTCCTTCAGTTTCTTAGCAAATAAAGTTCCAGGAAGTCTATGGCATGCACGCTTTGGCCAACCTCATTCTCAAATTATTAGCAGATTATCCCTACCATCATTGCATGGAAAAATAGATTTCTGTGAGAGTTGTATGTTGGGCAAGTCTGCAAAGCTGCCTTTTAATTCTCGACAATCATATTCAACATTTTTTTTTTGCATACATTACATCCTGATGTTTGGGGGCCTGCCTCAGTCTCCTCTTTTGATGGTTTTTTATTTTATTTGATTATTGTTGATGAATATTCTCGTTACATATGGCTTTTTCCTATGGCTCGCAAATTTGATGTTGCAGTTATATTTCCCACATTTATTACACAAATGGCAAATCAGTTCAGTACATCTATGAAAATTGTTCAAAGTGATAGTGGTGGTGAATTCATTAACACTGTTCTGCAGAATCACTTTGCAGCTCATGGTATAATCCATCGACTCTCGTGTCCTGGGACACCAGAACAAAATGGTCTTGCTGAACGGTGACATCACCATATTGTTGACACAGGTCTAACTCTAATGGCACATGCATCTGTTCCAACCAAATATTGGACAACATCATTTCGAACTGCTGTGTTTCCATCAATCACCTCTCATCTTTAGCTGTTAAACGTAAGTCTCCTCATGAGCATGTATTTGGCTCTTCACCCAGCCTTGATTTCTTACGGGTCTTTGGATGTTCTTGCTACCCTTTACTGTCACCTTTTGGTCGATCCAAGCTGGAATACAAATCAGTCTGTTGTGTTTTTATTGGATACTCAGCCAACCACAAGGGATACTACTGTCTTGAACCGCACTCTGGTCATCTTTTTATCAACAGACATATCAAATTCAATGAGCTGCACTTTCCTTTCAAGACTAATACAATTTCAAATTCAACTAATCCTCGATTATTTTAGCTACAAACTCTTCTTAAGTCTCTTAAAAATCATGCTCTGCCTCGACTACAAATCAGTTCGCCAACCAATAAAGTGTCTGCTGTAGAGCTTGCGACATATCAATCTTCAGCTTTTCAGCCCCCAACTCACTTGCAGTCAGTCTTGCCCTCTTCCCCAACTGGGTCATCAACTTCCATTTTACCACAACATATTCATCCCATGGTTACATGTGCTCAAATAGGCAATCTTAAACCAAAAACATTCTTCATAACTAGACATCAAATACTTGTGTGTTTTCTTGCTGATCTTACAGCACAGCCTTCATAGCCTTCTTCATACCATCAAGCCCTTCGACTTCCTCATTGGAAGAAGGCCAAGCAAGATGAAATGGATGCCCTGCATGCCAACCACACGTGGACCTTGGTACCCAAGACATCAGATATGAATTTGGTCAGCAGTAAGTGGACATTTAAAGTTAAAACATAGTCTAATGGCATAATTAACATGTATAAAGCCTGATGTGTGGCCAGAGGCTTTACTCAACTTCCAGGATTGGATTATGATGAAACCTTTAGTCTAGTTGTCAAACCAGGAACTATTCGGTTAATCCTTAACATTGGCCTCTCTCACGGGTGGCTCATTCGGCAGTTAGATGTCAACAATGCATTTCATCATGGTGATTTACATGAACGTGTCTATTTGGCTCAAACACCAGGTTTTGAGGATCCTGCCCATCCACATCATGCCTGCCTTCCTCATAAGGCTCTATATGGTTTAAAGTACGCACCTCGTGCTTGGCATATGAAATTCAACAACTACATACAGTAGATGGGCTTCACACAATGTCCCTATGATCAGTCCCTATTCTATTATCAACAAGGTTTAGATGTCCTTCTTCTACTGATCTATGTCGATGACATCCTTTTTACTGGGTCATCTCCATCTCAAATATCTGCATTCATTACTCATCTCTCGTCTGTGTTTCGCATGAAAGATCTTGGCGATGTTCACTACTTCATTGGCCTTCAAATTACTAGGACTGACGCAACACTCACCATTACTCAAACAAGGTATCTACTGTCGCTTTTGCACAAGTTTGGTTTAGCTGGTGCTAAACCAGTTGCCACTCCTATAGCATCTTGCACCACCTTAACGGCTACCAACGACACCTTGTTATTTGATCCCATGCCTTTTTGTCAGCTTGTGGGATCTCTACAATATCTCACACTTACCCGACCTGACATCTCTTATGTTGTTCATCATGTTTGTCAATACATGAAAGCCCCACGAGAACCTCACCTCATTACTGTTAAAAGAATTAGTTTTATCTCAAGGGCTCTCTCGACCTTGGTCTTCATTTTGTTCCAATGCCCTTAACTGCTCTTCATGGCTTTTATGATGCTGACCGGGCGGGGTGTAAGGATGATCGACCCTCCACATCTGGTTTTGCCATCTATATAGGTGCCAACTTGCTGTCATGGGGTGCTAAAAAGTAGGCCACAGTATCTCGCTCTACGGCAGAAGCAGAATATCGTGCTCTGACTTCCACCACAGCTGAACTTATGTGGTTCATGAATCTATTAAAATCCATCGGTTATTGCTTTTCACCTCCAAAGCTATACTATGACAATATTAGTGCTATTACTATGGCCAAGAATCTAGTTTTTCATCATCGCACCAAACATATTGAAATCGATGTTCATTTCATTAGAGAACGTATTGCTAGTGCCCTCCTGCTCGAACATATTGATGGCACTGCTCAACTTGTTGATATATTGATTTCTTTCCTTGTTTTGTATTCTCCTACATGGTATCAGAGCTTGAAACCATTTTAAAAATTAATATGAAAACACCTCTTTTACGTCAAGTTTAGATTTTCTGCTTCCAATGGTATTTTAGTCATTTCACTATGCAATTAATATGAGAAAAAACTTATTTATCCCTAGTTAATTTAAAAAATAACAAAGGGGCCAAGCAGAAAAACTTCAATGCTTTTGGAAGCCATTGCTAAATTGTTCTGGGAGAGGGTAAAAAACATCATTGCAGTATTCCAATGATTAATGCTCATGGGTCTGGAGCTATAGTATTTTTCCATAGGGTTTTATATCTTTTTAATCTGGTTTTTAGAGGAGATGCAAATTACTTCTCTCGCGGGTTGAAACCATAGTTATCAGACCCGATCCGGGGGTTGACCAGGCTAAGGAGTCGGGTCTCAGGTTATATGGGTTGATCAACCCAAATCAACTCGAAATGTTTTTTAAAAAAATAAAAGTTTTAATATTTCATATAAAAAAATTAAGAAACAATCCATGTAAATATAAGCTATTTATAAATTATTAATTTTTATTACACGTATACCAATCATTTTTTAAAAAAAAATGTAGGGCATGGTGGAAATACAACTGAATACAAGTTATTTTTTGTCCTCACAAAAATTTTAATTTATTCTGCTAAACGGATCAAGAGATATATATGTATATATATACACACACATCAATCTTGCCCATTACTCTATCGAAAATAATGCTTGTTGACTCCCAAAAATTATGTTCATAAAATTGTGAGATTTCAAGAACAAATTAATAGCAATTAAGGAAAAAATCTCAACCGGGTTTTGCCGAGTCTGGATCACAAGTCAACCGGGTTTTTATTCATCCTAATCTTTTGCTTTACTCAGATTGGTCTAATTATCAGATTGACCTGCCAAATCAGTTTAGATTTAATAAGTATGATTGAAACGATGCATTAAGTCTACGTGGAAATTAAAAAGAATGGTTTTATTTGTAAGTTGTAATATTTCAACCGTTAAGATTTTTTAATCATTAATTTAATTATAATGGCAATCATGTAATAATTTTATATTTTTTGTTGATTGAGTTTTCACGCACTCAACTTGTTATGTAAAAAGTTATAAACAATATCAACAATGATATGTTGACATGTAAAGTGTCGTTTCTAAATCTATAAAGAAAAAATGAAGTCTCACTTTATAATAATAAAAAAGTAAATGATATTTGCAAAGAAAAAAGAGAAAATAATGGGAAAAAATGCATACTAAAGACACGCGTCAAACCAATAGAAAAAGGATATGACGATGCTCCCAACAACACGATATAAGGATATTTTTGGACACCGAGAGGCGCTGCTCAAAGGGCTCGGGCACCTCCCACGCTCCTTTAGATGTTGTACACTCTTGCCCACCTTCTTTTTATTTAACCAAATACAAAATTTTCCCTAAGCTGCCTTGATAATTACAAAAAAAAAAAAAAAACATAGTGAAAAGACTAGAACCCCCCTTGTCTTCACGATTAAATGTTTTTATTTAAAGGTATTTTGTTCATTTCATCGTATATTTTAATTATTTATTATTTTTTATATTTGATAAGATGCCAAATTGCCCCTTAGCTTGAATTGTAATAACAAAAAAAACCATTTAAAAAATATGAAAATACCTCTTTTGCGTCAGGTTTAGATTTTCCACTTTTAATGGTATTTTAGTCATTTCACTGTGCAATTAATATGAGAAATTTTTTTTTATCCCTGGTCAATTTAAAAAATGACAAAGGGGCCATGCAGAAAAAACTTCAATGCTTTTGGAAGCCATTGCTAAATTTTTCTGGTAGAGGGTAAAAAACATCATTACAGTATTCCAATAAATAATACTCATGGGTCCAGAGCTACAGTGTTTTTCCATAGGGTTTTAGATCTTTTTAATCTAGTTTTTAGAGGAGATGCAAATTACTTCTCTCACGGGTTGAAACCATAATTATCAGACCCGATCTAGGGGTTGACCCGACCAAGGAGTTGGGTCTCGAGTTACATGGGTTGATCAACCCAAATCAACTCGAAATTTTTTTTTTAAAAAATTAAAGTTTTAATATTCCATATAAAAAAATTAAGAAACAATTCATGTGAATATAGACTATTTATAAATTATTAATTTTTATTACACGTATACCACTCATTTTTAAAAAAAATGAAGGGCATGGTGGAAATACAACTGAATACAAGTCATTTTTTGTCCTCACAAAAATTTTAATTTATTCAACTATATACGGATCAAGACACACACACACATAGAGCAATCTTTCTTGTTACTCCATCGAAAATAATACTTGTTGACTCCCAAAAATTATGTTCATAAAATTGTGAGATTTCAAGAACAAATTAATATCAATTAAGAAAAAAAAATCTCAACCGAGTTTTGCTGAGTCGTCTAAGTCATGGGTTAACTGGGTTGTTATTCATTTTGGTTTTTTATTTTATCCAAATCAATCCAATCATTAGATTGACCTGCTAAGTCGGTTCAGATTTAATAATTATGATTGAAACGGTGCATTAAGTCTAAGTAGAAATAAAAAAAATGGTTTCATTTGTAAGTTGTAATATTTCAGCCGTTAAGGTTTTTTAATCATTAATTTAATTATAATGGCAATCATGTAATATCTTTATATTTTTTGTCGATTGAGTTTTCACGCGCTCAACTTATTATGTAAAAAGTTATAAACAATATCAACAATGATATGTTGACATGTAAAGTGTCGTTTGTGAATCTATACAGAAAAAATGAAGTCTCACTTTATAATAATAAAAAAAGTAAATGATATTTGCATCTCACAAATACAAATGTAGACATGATACGGTAATTTTTTAATAGCAAATGATATTTTTACACATCCATCAATCAAGATTGAGTATAGTATTTAAATGATATTAAAGAAGCATTTTCTATATTATCTGTGTATTTTGATGATTTCATTAAGTTCTTAGCATTAAGATTTGACCTTAAAAATTAATAAAAGTAATAAACTCCCTTAACCACCAGATCGATATTTTAGATTTTTTTAAAAAAATCTACCACAAATGACTTGAAGGTTTACAGTCGGAGACCTAAAAGGTTCAAAGAAATCAAATGAAATTGTTTCATTTGGCCAAAAGAATTATATGGAAAGTA
>Ga0307517_10012967_pt1 | contig 11372 bp, 14 predicted proteins | sample 23_EM_MG_FD_194515 | JGI IMG/M metagenome (GOLD analysis project Ga0307517, IMG submission 194515) | Populus trichocarpa ectomycorrhiza microbial communities from riparian zone in the Pacific Northwest, United States - 23_EM | ecosystem: Host-associated > Plants > Roots > Unclassified | place... | reverse complement strand
TCCACCCTCCAGCGGGCAGGAGAATGAGGATCAGACCTCAACCTCGCGATCTATAGTGCAGGCACGACGTCGGTGATCCGTACGATATTCACCAATGAATCCCTGCACTTACAGCGGCTTCTGGCCTCATGTTGGTAGCCCAGACACGGCCAAAGGCAATGAAGAACAGCTGTTCACGAGTGTAATCCAGACCAGGGAGGAGATAGTCGTTCTTATCTTCGTCGAACTGGGCCTTCCAAGCTCGGAACGCCTGGATTAGACCACTATCCCCGATATTCTCCGTGGAGGTCCTGTTTCACAACACGTCAGTCAGATGAGATCATCGGAAAACGGAGTAAGGGAAGGCTTGCAGTTCGCCCTGTGAAATAGTAGGTCGATCATCATCCGGAGGTAAGAAGGAGTATGCAGACATACATTAACGTGGGCCGTTCCGCCCTTCCCATCATCGATCGTGTATTTGGAGTACTGCCTCGAGATGCACTTTTGCCTCTTGTTGAAACCTTCGCTTGTCTCGTCGGTCCACCACTCCTCGAGCTTGCCATTCTCGTTGTACAAACGGCCAGAAGAGTCGAAGGCGTGCTGTGCGGTTGAACGATTGTGAGGCGAACAAATCCCAGGATGTCAGGAAGCTTACAGTCAACTCATGAGCGGCGACCATACCAAACGCTCCGTAGTTCATGTAGGCAGGCCTAAGGGGAGGGGTGAATATCTGAGAGACAGCCACAGGATACAACCACGTACCAAGCCCTGTTGAAGAACGGAGGACGCATAATTCCAGCTGGGAAGACAATCTACATAAACCAGTTAGAAGTATTAACCACCGATTCACAATGGGTCTTATACCTCGTTGGCAGGAGGACTGAAGTACGCGTTGACCATGGAAGGGTACATCTCCCACTCCTGAAGGTCTCTGACCTCTCCGAGTTTCCGCCAGGCCTTGATCTCGTCGTTCATGCTGAAGGAACAGTCAGAAAGTTGGCGGGGTGGTCCGATCAGAGGTGAGACCTACGCGGCGCTCAGCATGTTCTCAAAGAACTTGTCATCCTTGATCTTCACCAACGAGTAGTACTTCGCGATAGAGGCGGCACTGGTTGTGTTTGGGCTCAATGGGTATCCAACCTTGACTCGGATGTTGTCCGCCTAATATGCCACAACGTCAGTACGAGAACTAACACTATAGTTTGGCATGGAGGGGGCATTACCTTCTTCTTCGCAGCCTTGGCGGACTCCTCATCCATCCACTCGATGTCCTCGAGCGAATGCTTAAATGCCTTGATGATATCGAGGATAACCTTTTCGCCCTTCTCCCTGGAATCACCACGGAAGGTCTCGTTTGCAAAGTACCTTCCAGCAGCGAAGCCCATGGCCTCTTCGACTTTTTCTACACAGTACTCGCTACGATCGCCGATGGCACCTTTCTTGATACCCTGGAGAGCCTCGACCAAAATCCTCTGAGCCTTCCACGCCTCAGTCTCAAGTCCAAGATGAGGGGAAAGCTCCAAGGCGGCCCTAGTAACGAGGTACGCCTCGATGATCTGTGCAGGAGTCTCGTCCAGAATCTTTCCGAGCTTCTTCACGTAGTCGTAACTCGTCACAATGATCTTTTGTGGGTAGTTCCTCGGCGCGAAGGCGGTGAAGTAAGTCTCGAAATGGACTTGGGGGATGGTTTGAGATAGATTCCGAAGAGAGACCGGGTTGTAGGTTGCGTATGGGTTACCGTAGAGGATGTCGAGGTCCAAGGTGGCTTTTGCAAGGGTGTGCTCAAACTCGACGATCCTCCTGGCGTGCTCCGTTGCCCGTTCATAAGGAGTCTTGGGCTCATCATCTCCGCCCCACGGGGGCCAAGGCCAGGGGGGCCAGACGGTCTCTTCGAGAACTCGGAAGACAGGCTTCTTGAAGAACCGGCCAAAAGTACTCTGTCTTTCATCCCCTTCCTCTTCCTCAGCTTCGTATATGGTTGTGAGCAGCCTCTCGATGACGTCCTGGTACAGTTTTGTGGTTTCCTTCTCCTCGTAGTAATCCTTTGTAGGCAAACCAAGGTCAGGTTGGCTAGGATCTTACGTCAGCACATGCCTCGCCGACGCTACGTCACATGAGAGACGAACCTGAGCCACAAGGTCATCATGTCCGGTTTTTCCTTAACGTCCCCGTCAAAATAAAAGTTGAACAAGGCACCGATACCACGGGAGTGAAGGAAGGTCACAGCGGCAGTGAGACCCCTTCTATCCATCAGGTCGCCAGCAACGCGGTCAGGTCCATGACGGTAAAGGCTCTGAATTTCTTCGACAACCTTCAAGAGTGGCTTGATTCCGCGCTTATCGAGCTTCTTCTCGTCCATGCAAGATCCATAGAGGCCACGAAGTTTCTTGAGGATCTCGTGGTCATAGGAAGATTCGGAGTCCATAGCCGATTTGACATTCCCCTCCAAGAAGCGTTTGATGATCTGCCTGTTCTCCTCAGCAAGGAGACCAAAGTTCGCGACGGAACCCTTGTCAGAGGGGATAGGGTGAGTCCTCATCCAACCTCCATCTGGGGAACCGAACAAGGTCATACTTAGGACCCTAAAAATGAAAGAAACGAGGCAATGTTACGTACTAGCGAAATCATAGAAACCGTTGCAGGGGTCGGCCGAGGTGTCAAGATTTGAAAGTACTGCTGCGGAAAGCATGATGCAGTCTGCAGACACGCATGAAACCTGATAACGCATCGTTGTCAGTCACTAACACGAGCTATTTCGGCGTTAGCAACGTACCGGTCCATCAGGCCTATTGGTTGGGGTTGGGCCTGGCCCGGGAGCCGGGAGGGTCTTGGTCTGGGTCCGGGTCTGGGTCTGGGTGGAAGTGGCGGTGGCGGTGGAGATCTTGGTAGAGATCTTGGTAGACACCGAGGTTGTTGTGTATGTCGAGACCTTGGTGGCCGTCGAAGTGGTACCAGAAAAGATCGTGGAGAACTCAGTCTTGGTCGACAGTTTGGACGAGAGACTAGTTACGACGGTCGTTCCGGTGGTCGTATAGGTCGCAGTAACCGTATGATCTTCTCCCCTATGTTTCCCCTTCTCAAGATTGAGATTGTGCTTCGTTCCGGCAAAGAGGCCAACGAAGACCGAACTCAAGAGTAAGAGCAGGAGGCACGCGACAAACAATAAAATAGTGAGAGGCGTGAGTGGTTCACGAAGAGCATCACCGAGACGTTGAACGAAACTCCTGGGGGCGGCATTGGCATCGCCGTTCTCGCGTTCATCGTCCCTCAATAGTGAGGTCCTCTCTGGCGAAGAATGGGGCAACGGTACATCAACACATTTGCAAAATCCATATTTCGGATTTCACTACGTACCCTCGTCGTCGCGAGGTCTGGTCATGCCGACGCTCGTTCTGTGAGATGCTAGGCGGGGGCGAGCGGAGGGAGATGGTTGCTGCCGAACAAGTTGTGTGTGGCTACCACGCGTCAGATCCCTATGAGATGAACGTCCGCCTCGCTGCCCACCGCTCGCTCCGGCTGGCCCACCCCCGGTACACGCGGTCTTTCTTTGGTCTCTTCAAGCGCAAAGAACAACATTTCGCCGAACCGAAACCGCTGCTGAGCGAGGACAGTCTCTTTCACTCATTTTCGAAATCACCATTCCCCGCAATCCGTGCAAGGGGCGAAGCAATCAAGCAACTCGCACCGTGTCCCGTCTGTTCTTCTTCACACAAGCACGTCCACGCGCATACAAAGGCCAAACCCGAGGCCGTCAGCTTTGAATGTCCGGACTGTGGTTGGCCAACGCACTGTTCCGAGGAACATTGGTCTGCAGACCAGGAACACCAGAAGTACTGCTCACGGTTGCGTGAGGTTAACGAAGACGAGCACGACCTACGTAGCGGGAGGAAATTGCACGAGTTTGATCTCCCTGGTACGACTTTTCCAATCTCACTATACGGGGTTTTTGATTTCCTGACTGGAATTACAGGCCCGCAGGATTTCGAGACAGCGATCTCGTTTGCGAACTGGGACGTGTTTTGGTACACCCGTGGGTTCCCTTCGATAAACACTGAACGATCCCGGCGACATTCCAGCAAGTTGTTGACATACCCAATGACCATCGGCTCCGTTCTCCATCAGTACAGTGGTCTGACGCTCGGCAACCAACGGTTGACGTCGGAAGGAAGCAGGTCCCTCGCTGGTAGAACTGAGCCTTTCTCAACATCTTTCTGTGGCTGACTTTGCGCCTACAGCCCTCCGGACCACTCTGCACGTCAAGCCAGGTACACCCGAAACGGAAGAATCGGGCTCCGATAAGCCTCAAGCCCGTTTGTTCATCCTTGGCGCCCGAGCGGAATCCTCCCTCCCGCCGCACGTTTGGGAACAGCTGTGTATGCTGTTCCCCTCTGCACTTTTGCACCTCTACTTCATCGGGCCGCAAGTCTCACTCCCAAAACCTGCCGATGAGATGAAGAAGTCAACGAAGCCGTCACCACCCTCGGAACAGAAGACCGCATCTTCAACTTCGACCCCGTCTCAGTCACCCCCTGATCCTGATCTTTCCACCTCGACCTCCACTCCTATTGCAGAGACGGAAGAAAAGAACTACGTCCCGAATGTCTATGAACCACCGACCCCTGCTCCGATCGCGCGGTTGAAGCGCACCCGTGAAGAAATAGAGGTCTACGGTGTGCCCTCATACACCGTCCCGTACACGCACCAATTGACGGTCACGGGCATGCAAGCGAACTACATGGAAGTACACCATCTCTTCCGGGATACGTTTGATCCATACACCGACGCGTTCGTCCTCTTTTCCCCCGGTTTCGGATTCCCATCCCCCACGTCGGTTGATGGGGATGGGAACCCCGTGCTTCAAATAGTTTCTCCAACAGAATGGGGGCCTGTCATTCCAGAGTTGTTGGCTACAAAGTGTCCTATCTTCGTCACAGGTTTCTCACCCGCGGACGTAGAGAGGGACGTGAGGTCGTTATCGAACGCGCCTGGAGTCGCGGGTGAGTTCGATTGGATCATCACGCCTGGCGAAAACGAATTTGGGAGCATCAAGTGGGAGGTGGCCGATTTCGATCCTCGAGTTATGGTCAAGACCAATTGGGGCGTGTGGGGAATCAGAGGGAAGACTAGGGAGATTCGGGAGAAGAATATGTTTGGACTCTGAGCGGGTGATCATATCAGAGATTGCTGCATATATTTACCCACTAATCCCCGGCTACAATATGCTGTGCATGGTATTTTAAAAAAGTAGACTAACCCCGCCATTCATTCCGAACTGCAACTTGTTTATTATCGTTGTACCCCGATCGAACCGGTTACATGAGGAGGCGACCATCCGTACGATGGATTATAGCGGAAGGCGTTGGCTTATGCGAAAGAACAATGATCTCGCTGTAGGGGGTGGGGGGTCGCAAAACGAATATCTAGATGGGGACATTACAACCCCGAGCTGGAACTCTGTTGGGAGAGTCCACCTCGTCTTGCGGTTATGAGGGAGTGACGCTAGGAGTTGGTTCAACAAACACGCACTGGGTGCCGGTCGTATGGAAGTCGGTGCGGTGTCCGGTAAAGCACCATGACCACATATATTCAGACATAGGGTCGAAAAGACGAACGATGGCCTGAAGCTCGAAGCTTGATCGATGATCACTTCAATGCATAAGCAAAGGGCTGTGAGTTCTTGTGGTGGTCGAAGTCTAATCAAGTGTTACCCACGGAAGAGTTCCCACAGCATGTTCAGAGAACGCAGCCCCGGCGTACACGGATAACCCCGAGACACCCACCGCTCCACAACAGCAACACGCCCAATACAATACCGTACAATCGATGTCCCTGATCAGCACCAAGGAGAGATCAAAGGAGACGAGGAGTACCAGGGAAGATCTCCCGCGTGCAACGAGACACTCCTGGGAGGAGCAGCTTTGCCCAGGCCCAGGATCGTTTCAAAAGCGGATCAATAATAGTCTTCCGGGCGATCACGATCAAAAAAAGGGTGTTAAAACCAGACTCGCTTCTTCGGACACTGCTATACGGCAGCCAAACCCAAAAACGCCGAATGACCCACACGATTGTTCGAACCTGGAGTTGTTGTTATTGGACATTGAACGTTGAACCCTTGAGGCTGTGGCTCGGTTATATGGAAGGCAGGGTCAGAGTCGGAGATACAGATACTCAAATTCTGCACAGGACGCCGATCACTGTGGGAAAGGCCAGTACCGATGAATCAGTACAAATTTTCAGTCGCTATCTATTTTCAGTCGCTATCGGGTCGCTCTCAGCACCTGCGATACTACTGCTGAGCTTTTTGTGCTGACAATCAGCGCTAACCTTTCCCACAGTGGCGCGAAGGGACCGCAGCTGATAACTGCATATCGCAGCACCCTGCTTACACACCAATGCAAACCAAGGCGCAGCAATCCCACGCCGGGTTCAGTGATATATCGATAGGCGAACACCCTCACGGGAAACTCCGCAAATATCTTCCACTCACGTCTTGACGATTTCAGCTGTGAAAATAACCACAAACGCTCAACGTCCAACGTCCAACGCTAATTCGAACAAGAGTTACGAAACCATAGGTTTATCGCTTTGTGGAATCCGAGATCCCGAAGTGACCGTACAGACCGCGGTGGTGAAAAGGAACCGAGTTTCGTGATCTGCTCGATCTCTCCGTGGCAGGCGTCACGCGTCAATATTGGGTTTGCCAAAGCGCCATGTCATCCACGCCCACGCCCTCACGTTATCGTACGACATCTCAAAACAAACACTCGACTCCACGTTGTGTGAAAAAAAAAAGGGGATGAATTGTATTCCGACTGTCAGGCACAACTCGAGACCGATGACATCGGTAAATGGTCAAAATCGACTTCTAAGTTCGATCGAGATATGCAATCGCAAGTACGAGTAATCGATATATATAGAGTACCATATATAGCGGGTTGAACCCGCCCGCAATATTTTTACAAACGGCACAATGGGAGAGTGAGAGAAAGCGGCATGCACAAGGGGGATGGGGGTCAAACAACTAGAATCATGGGGAATAGAGTATCCTCCGGATGTGGGGTGGGAATAAAAGGACGAGAGCAAATAAACAAACAATTACAACGGAACGGAGGCCCATCATCCCAGACGCTCGAGCGTTCTATCGAAACAACAGACCTGATAGTTGGGTGCCACCCAATGGCAAATTATGTATTCCCATAACCGTTCCTCATCTCATAAGTGGGCTCCTTATTCCTCGAGGCAGCCTCCTGGCTAAACTGCTTGGGGAGGAGCCCAAGACCGGCGAAGTACAGAAGAGGGACGGCCTATCCAAGAAAAAAGCGGCGTTCAGTCAAAACGAGTCACGAGCAGGTGCACTCGATGAAGAAATAAAACTCACCGCACACCAGATGTAAAATACGATATCGGCGGCTTTAGGCAGAGGGTCCCGACCGGAGGGGTATTCTATCTTGTACCCAGTACGGACCTGATAGAAAGATAGACCGATGATGAGGATACCAAGGAATACGTGAAAGTAGTTCTGCAATGGACGGCGCCGGAGGGCGGATTTGGGTTTGTACAGATGGATAACGTTGCCAATGAGGATTTGGACGATGTAGAGGATGAAGAGTGCGAGTCCAAGTTGCTGAATCACGGTTTAGATCCGCATGAAGGAGGGCGTAGTTCAACTTTGTGACATACCGTGTGTGTACTGGTGAAGTGAGGGCCACCACCGTTACTGACGGCCCCAACGCCAAGTGCCCAGCCAACGAGGATGACGGGACCGGCGAGGATGGCCTGGATGCCTTGATGAGCCTTGAACCAAGTATTGGTCGAGGTCCTCATATAGCGTGCGACTAGAGCACCCAAGGGGAGGAAAAACAGAAATCCGATGAGACAGAGAATGCCATGAGCGATGATCATTCTGTCCCTCTTGTCCAACGACGTTGAAATTCCGCCATCGCTACTTCCTCCGCCGTCTCCGCTCACACTGGTGCCGGAAGGAATGGCAGCAGACGTGCCCGTACCGAGCGACTTGGAGAGATCAAGGGTGGACAGGCCATGATCCAAGTGCTCGGTAAAGCTGGCGCTAGGAGAACTGGACCCAGGGTTCGTGGTTCCGAAAGCCCAAATAATGTTTTCGGTTCCAACAGTTGCAACCTAAAATATCGAAAATGTAAAGGCCCGGGGGATCGAGCGGAGAAGTATTTCCACTAACGGGCAGACTGAATGCAAATTTTGGCAAAGAAGCCGTCACCTGAGGGGTTCAAAGAAGCAGGTCGATCAGACGCGATCCTATGACTTTAGAATGATGAATTTCGTACATCGCTCGCGGATTGCTGCACGGTGGCAACACGCGCAGGGCTGGAGGTGACGGGGGGCAAGGAATGACCAGTGCCAGTGCGCTGTGATAGGGTGAAGGTGCCGTCCGAGTTTGGCCAGACAACTACCATGGGTGATCCGGACATTTGACGCCCCCAACCGCTGAGAACCAGATGTCAAAAACTGAATTGACCTTCCGAGAGACAAACGCGTCGTACATGGCCATCCAACCAACGGTGCGGGATCCAGTACCGGAGAGGACATCTAAAGGGGGGGGGGAAGGCGACACATTCAGATCTTGGGCGGACCACGAGGATAGGGATCACTCACATTGGACCGAGGATCCAGTGACTGTAGCGCTAACACACATAGTCTACGCAGACAGGTAAACATTATTTCCGGGGCCGAGACAGACAGCAGAAACGGTACCGAGAAGCATTTTGCGTCTCCAGTGGAGGACTGCCTAGAAACAAGCTGGCTGGCGGAGACGTATGAAGTCGCGAGAAGGGCGGTCAGGGCCAAACGGGAAGCGAACCGCATGGCGAGCGTGAGGGGAGGGGGGCGAATGAAAAGAAGGGGATTGGCCGGGACAGGACCAGGGAGGGGGGGGGGTCATATATACTTCCCGGTTGCCCTCCATCACTTGTGTCAAGGACGATCAGGCTTGGAAACTGATCGGTGCATGTTACACTTGGTTCAGTCCTCGACGAGGCTACGCAGCCGCTGGCGCCGAAAACCTGTGCGACAAGCCCAAATCACTCCTCAGTGCCTTCAAAGGCGACCCACCCTCCCCTATCTACCAAAACGGCTTGGCTGATGAAACATCCTGGGGGTTGTACGACATCACTGCTGCGGAGGACAAGATGAAAGGATGGAGACGCCGCGTACAGAACTACAAAAGTGTTTCATTTCCCACACAGCCTCTCCACAAATTCAAAAACACCCATTCGCTGGGGCCAAGGAAGTCTCTGGTAACCGTCGGGGGCGCCGTTGCCACTCCCTCGATCACTCTTACAGCATGGAACTTATCACAGCGAAGATTGCGCCCCGGCCCCTGAAAAGGATTTTCGCGCGAGATAAGGGGAAAAGGTAACGTTCAGCATGAGTTAATCAGCAGGGGTAAAATAGCCGCCCCAAAAGCCAAGGATGTTCCCGAGAAACTGAAATCAAGGCGGATGCCAAGCCTCTTGCCCTAATTCATCCGGGGATCTGCGATGGTCCACTCTTTCTCGATCTCCAGCCCGACGGTAAGTACGCCGGGGTTGCGGGGGGGAAGATAAGTAAAATTTCACCAGCGAACCTCCAGTGACCGGGCCGCATAATGTAGGAGGCCCCCTGCGAGTCGTTTTCGAAAAAGAAAACTGTATCTCTGGGCGAGCGGTCGGCCGCACAGTGCGAAAACGAACCGAAATGCTGCGCGCTGTGTTGACGTTTTGTCCAGCCAACGCCCAGACGGGTGATCTTTGACGAATGCCACGACCCCTGCCCTTTTCCAAACGAATATGAATGAATGTGATCGGCTGACTCGGGAGGTCTTCCTCCGCTCCACGTCCATCGGGGATCCATTCGGACGCGAAAGCAACGCGCCACCCCGTCATCCTATCAGGGTGTCTAGATTTCCATCCCCCAATTGGATCATCTCAGTTATCTTTAATATCTTCAAAAGACCACCAAACGACTCCAGATCTGATCTCCCCCAAGCCACTGATAACGGGTTTTCCCGAGTCCTCAAGAAAAGGCCAGCGTTGTGGCGTTCCCCGGTTTCCCCAGAATGGGCGGCGAGCTGACCAAAGATCCAACTCGGGTTGTGGCGGTGGATCCACGGCCTGGTCTTGGGATCCTGTCAGACGCTGTTGTATGGGGACTCGATGCCCACCAAAAACAATGTTTTCAACACCAGCAGCCGGAACATTTGGATGAAGGGCCACGAACACCCTCCTTCCGTCTGAAATACAGACACTTTGGGGCTGGAAGTTGCACTGGAGAAGGAGCGGTAAGCGGCAATCCTGTTTCATGACAGAACCCGGTGACGATAAGCGTTTCGAGCTGAGGGCACTAACGGACATGTCGAGCGAACGGTTCGTATCTGCGGAACCAAACGGCCCGCATGATGTCCACCGTCCCTCACTCTCCCTTAGCACGTCGACCACTCGCCGCGGCGCCAAACCCCGCAGGCCCCCCCGTCCCCACCTGTCCACCCCGGGTTTCGGAGGTCAACACGGGTGTCGGGGGTGTTATTCTTGGATTTCCTGATCGTTTCTGCGCCAGGTTCGAGTCAGCTCCCGGTGAGCGGGAAGGACGACGACCTCACCCCGCTATGCGGACGTGTTGGAACTCCACTCCGTGGAAACCGGGAAGACCTTTCTCAGAGCCGCCGCCGGTGCTCGCTCCAGGGGACAACAGGGGGAATTTATTCCAGAGGATCTCTTGCACATACCCAACTCTCGTGGATGGTGCCAAGTGGTGGATCGAATTGCAACCCTCGTGGAGTTCAAAACCAGAGTGGAACACCGCGATTGAGCTCCCATCGAAAGTGGTCCGGGGCAGCGTTCCCGTCCTCGTGCAGAAAAGCGAGATGATCGCAATGAGTCAGAGGCTTTCAGAGGCGAGCAGTTTTGCTCGACCCACGTGCGTCGGTTGACAGTGATTATAAACCCGTCCGCCTTTCAGGCGGCGCACAGAGAGAAACTGCAAGCGAAGAATCAAATCGACCATTGACCGTTTGACGAACGATACAAACCCGTTCTCCCTGAAGTTCTAAAGAGAGCGTGGAGCAACACCGGGAGTTTATGCCCCTTCTGCGAACTACTTCGGGGCTTCCCGAGAGAGACTCTGACGTCACCATGCTGCGTAGTAAGGAACCTGGTCGGGGGCCGTTTGCCATCTCTGTTCTCGCAAGACGCTAGAGCGCAATGACTCGCGCTCAATATCGGGGCACATACGAGCCGATTTCACGGCGGTCATGCCGAATCTCGCGATCCGGGGGCATCGGATACAGGTTGTACACCTCACGGGAGTATAGTATCACAACGTTGTGGTTGTGTGAAATACAAGAAGATAAGGGGTAAAAAGGTCATTCGAAGTGAAAAAAA
>Ga0307517_10012966_pt1 | contig 11373 bp, 12 predicted proteins | sample 23_EM_MG_FD_194515 | JGI IMG/M metagenome (GOLD analysis project Ga0307517, IMG submission 194515) | Populus trichocarpa ectomycorrhiza microbial communities from riparian zone in the Pacific Northwest, United States - 23_EM | ecosystem: Host-associated > Plants > Roots > Unclassified | place... | reverse complement strand
ATATATATATATATATATATATATATATATATATATTAAAAGCAAAAACTAAAAACTAAAAACAAAACAAAATATATAATAAATCAGAGTAAATTAAGAATATTTGAAAAAACAAACTCAGGCCTTGAGCTGGAACAAGACACAAACAAGAAACGAATCTAATTAGGTGCGTAGTCAAGACCACAATAAAAGAAAGAAGGAAGGAAAAGGCATGGCAACCAAGTCTTGCATTAGAATAACATGTTAGCCTGCCGACACTTTGCCGAACCTGAGGCTCTGTCATAGGCTCCTCCAATCCAAGCCTAATTTAACATGCAAAGCCTACTACTACTCATTGGGTTGTTGATAAAAAGAAAGTATCTACCTCCAACACAAGTTTCATCTCATGCACTGAGAGAAAAACAGCTAGACAGATAACATAGAGCAGTGACCCTGTGGCTGTGTTGTCACTATAGCTATAAAGCGTCAACAGTTCTAGTGCCCTTACTATCTTTTTTGTGTGTGTCGCCAGTGCTTGTTTCAAGAACTTTGTGTCATAAAAGAGTTTTCCATTAAGAGTCTAGATTACTGTGATCATTCCAGGTTCTGGGTTCCTGCTCAAATTTCCATTTCTTGATTCTACACTAGCTACCAGGTCATTTCTATCAGTATATGCTATTGTTTTGCTTAGTTTCTCACTAAAAAGGTACAAACATCTCCAGTTTCCTGTAGTATTGAATCAGTTGTACTGTTTTTGGATTGGTTGTTGAAGTCCTTATCTCAAAATTGGAAATGTTTCTGAGTGGAAACATATAAGCTCAACTCTCTTGTCTCATTACTTTCATTGTTTATAGTGTCTAAAACTAGGAAAGACGCTGTTGTTTTACAATGCTTTCCGCAAAATCTGAATCTGATATTACTAGTTTAGCTCCGTCTTCACCTTCAAGGTCTCCAAAACGTCCTGTATATTTCGTACAAAGCCCTTCAAGGGACTCACATGATGGAGACAAGTCGTCTTCTATGCAACCAAGTCCAATGGAGTCACCTTCACACCCTTCTTATGGTCGCCACTCAAGGAACTCGTCGGCTAGTAGGTTTTCAGGGATCTTTAGGTCCTCTTCAGGGAGAAAAAGTGGTAGTAGGAAAAGAAATGATAATAAGGGGTGGAATGATAAGGGGTGGCCTGAGTGTAATGTTATCATGGAAGAAGGGAACTATGATGATGAGGATAAAGCGTTTACCAGAAGGTTTCAGGCCTTGATTGCTCTGTTAAGTTTTGTGTTTTTGTTTACTGTTTTCTGCTTGATTATATGGGGTGCTAGCAGGCCTTACAAAGCAGAGATTACAGTCAAGGTATGCCAGTTTTAAGTTTCATTTTCTCTGATTATTTGGTCTGCTTAATACAGTCATTAGAACAAACATTTTCTCGCCGAAAATTGAACTTTGAAAGTGGATTAGAATGGACATTACTGTAAATTAATGCTGCTGTACCTTTTCTGCAACTGTTATACAAGCATTTATTTCATCAGGTTGAATCAATGTTGCAATAAGTTATTCATTTTGAAATAATTGGGCTGTTTAAAGCTCTAGGGAACAGATAAAGTATAAATACAATAAATAGTTGGAATTTGGTACAGATGCCACAAAGAAAATTTGACTTCACTTTAACTATTTGCTTAACATTTTCATTTCTTATTATACAATTGACCGTCTAGAGTTTGTAAGCACCATTGATTTGTCTATGGATCTAGTTCAATTGTCTGATCGAGTACATGTATGGTGACTGCTGTACAATTTCAAGCATTGTTATAAAGATAGGATATAAAGAAGAAGAAGACGAAGAAGAAGAAGAAAAGGAAGAATCTGATGTCTAGTATTTAATCAGAAAGTGTATGATAGGGACCTTATACATGTAGCTTTCCACTTGGTCGTATTTTCATCCATCACTACTAGAATCTGTGGAGATGTATAGGAACTTGGAAACTAGCAGCCAATGGTTAATTCTCTGGAGATGGTCAATAGTACAATGCATGTAGTTAAAGCTGATTGTTTTTTGACAAAAGGCCCACACCCATGCATGTTCCTTGGATCCACTATCTTCTATGTCAAGATTGTCTTTATTTAGACAAAATTGATCTGATGTAAAGAAGCCTCAGTCAAATATGTTTGCTTAGAGAGGATATTTTGCATGATTGCTTAGTGAGGATATCTATCCCTGCTCTAGTTCAGGTCATTGTCTTTTTTTTTTCGTTGTTACTATGTCCAGACAATGAAAAATGTTGTGGAAGGCCATCTTTCTGAATAACTAGGACTTGAAACTCCCTGTACATACAGCTGAATAGTTGAATCAACCAGCTGAATTCTGTGATCAAAAGGACCAACACAGAGTTATTGTGCCACCCTAATTGGATTTAAAATCTATATCTGGGGCTTGTACTTGCTGAGATTCATCATCAACCTTTAAAAGCCATTTCTTTGTATCATATTCCTGTCTTCTTTGGAAGATTCTCAGAGTTTGTGATTAGTGTGGTTCAGCTAGTCAGAGGGAGTCATTGTATTTGAAGCCTCGATAATATTTCTATGAATTAGCCTTGGATGGTCCCAAACATATCTCCATTACAGGATGAATTAAGCCGTTTAGTGTGTGTCACTCACTAGCTAATCAATGTGGTACTTGAGGTAACATGTTTCTCTTTTGAAGTTCATTTCTAATGGAAAATCTGATTCTTGCAGAGCTTGGTCGTAAATAATTTTTATGTTGGGGAAGGTACTGACTCCTCTGGTGTTCCTACAAAGCTGCTTACAGTGAATGGTTCATTAAGGATGAGTGTTTACAACCCTGCTACACTATTTGGCATTCATGTCAGCTCCACACCAATCAATCTTGTATACTCAGAGGTCCCCATCGCAACTGGTCAGGTACAATCCTTTGCATTACCATGTAATAATATTTAATCCAAATCAGTAAGGATTCGATGGATTCGGGATAGACCCTTCAAAGCCAATAGAACTTAAAATGTTTTGAAATTATGTCAAGAACTTATGCTTTGTGTTGCAAGTTTGAAGTAATTGCATGATGTCTCTTTGCATTCCTCCAATAAGAGAGCTTGGTCTCTAATTGGTATCAAAATCAATAATGAGTGTTACTGATTTCCCTTTAATGCCGCAGTTGAAGAAATACTATCAGCCAAGAAAGAGTCGCAGGACTGTATCAGTGATTGTGGAAGGAAATAAGGTTCCTTTGTATGGAGCTGGATCAAGTCTAACAGTTTCACAAACTGGTATTGTAGTTCCATTGACACTGAAATTTGATATTAAATCACGAGGCAATGTGGTAGGAAAGCTGGTCAGGACAAAGCATCGAAGACAAATCTCCTGTCCCTTGGTCATTGATTCTAGCAGCTCTAAACCTATCAAGTTCAAGAAAAATACATGCACCTATGATTGAGGTCCTTCTGCCATGCTGCGAAGTATGGCCTGATGGCTCTGTGGTATCACTCTGTGAATACAGCATCTTGAGTTGCTGTGCTTGCATGAATTCCATTTTATTGAAGAGAGAAATCGATTCAAGTGAAATTTCCCTCCTTCATTCTCGGCTTGCTCCCTTGTTTAAGATATGTGGTAATAAATGTGTATTTGTATGAATATGTGCATACTGTATGAAAGAGCCGAAAGTGATAGATGTAAGAAAGATTGCATGTATATTGTTTCGAAGTGAGATTAATGTTGTTGTTGAACGAAAATACATGAAGCATAATCAATCATCAGGCAGTAAGTGTACAAGGGCTCTTCTTTCTCCCCAGATCCCAACCTATGATTTAGCAGCATTCAGTCAATGCTAGTGCTGTAAAGCACTGCAAATAAGCTCTTCCTGTCCTGAAGTGTTCCTTTCCCATTAGGAATGAATCAGAAGGGATGTTATGTCACTGTCACAAATGTTAATCTCTTTCTGGTTTTGGGTTGTCCAGACTGAGAGATGTGGAAAGTTGACAGCAAGGAATTGGGGTGTGTTGCCATGGATGTGTTAAAATTACTTTCGCTTACCAAGTTCATAAGTTGCCGGAAACGTTTTGTAATCAGAAAATGGATCTCATTCATCAAAGGAAATGCCAGAACGAAGAAGCTGCAGCTGGTACTAATACAATCAATAGATAGAGATCACGAGGTTATTCATCCGTCCGTCCTCCTCGAGGAAGATAATCTTCATGGATGCCTCATTTCAAAGTAAATGGTCTGTTCTGTCTATGACCCAGCCAGAAGAATACGCATCAATCATGAAAAAACCTAACCCGAACATATTAAAAATCAAATTGTAGACTTGGAGTTGAAGAATAGAGAAGGGATTTTTATAGATTATAAAAAGAATGTAACTCGCATCTCGTTTATAGTGTGTTTATTTTTGCTATTTTTTGAGAATTTTTATTTTGAATTAATATTATTTTTATATTTTTGAATGTTTTGATTTATTAATATTAAAAATAAATTTTAAAGTATAAAAAGTATTAATTTAATATATTTTAAAATAAAAAATATTTTCACCTTATTAAATAAAAAATTACATATTTTTTTATATAAATATTTTCAGTATTGACACCCAATTTCCAAATAACCAAAAACTCTGCATGTTCGTCGGTAGAAGAAAAAGAAAAAGAAAAAATTGTTCCCAAATAGCCAAAAACTGTTCATGTTGATCAGGCAAGGGGATTTTCTAATCATAAGGAAAGGACACATGATTTTTTTTAAATATCATGTAGACATGACTTTAATACTAAAACTCCCTTCACGTTCATTCCTATCTCTCAATTTTGCCCTTTTACGTATGACTCCCTTAATAACCTCCACCAATTAAGGAAGATCTCCAGATCAGACCCTTTTAACCAAGATTCAGAAAACCCTCAACCCCCCCCTCACAAATCTCAAACAACACAGAAAAACCTTTCCTTTCAACAAAACCAGCATGTTTCCCGCAAAACCCACCTCAAGATCCATGCTTTTCGCCTTCACCATCCTACTTTTACTCACTTCTACCATCTTTGTCACTGCCAATGAAGACCCAACAGTTGAAACTGATAATGACGGTGCTGATAGTGATTTACAAGAATTGATAGCAATTGATGAGCAAGAAGGAGGAGGAGGAGAAGAGCAGCAGCAAGGTGACCAACAGAAGGAGGCTGAGGTATTGTCCAAAGCACAGAGGATTGTTCTTGAGCTGAACAGTGATAATGCGAGAAGGGTTATTGATCAGAATGAGTTTGTGTTGATTCTTGGGTATGCACCTTGGTGTGCAAGAAGTGCTGAGCTTATGCCTCAATTTGCTGAGGCTGCTAATAAGCTCAAGGAGCTGGGGAGTCCTGTCTTGATGGCTAAACTTGATGCTGAAAGGTACCCAAAAGTTGCCTCAACTCTTGGGATCAAAGGCTTCCCTACTCTGCTTCTTTTTGTCAACGGGACCTCTCAGGTTTACACTGGTGGATTTTCCGGGTATGTCTCTTTTTATGGTTTTAATGCTTTTGTTTCCTAATGTCAAATTACGAGTGATTAACATAAGTTTTTCTCAAATTATTCTCTTGCCTTGTTAAACAATTTTTTTTAGTTGTGCTTGATTTTGATTGATTGATTGATTTCGTGTGATTAATTTGAAATCAGGGAAGATATAGTGATCTGGGCTAGGAAAAAGACAGGAGTGCCTGTTATTAGGATAAGTTCAAGTGTGGAGGCTGAGGATTTTCAGAAGAAGTATCACTTGTTTGTTCTTGGTCTTTTTGATAAATTTGAGGTATGTATGTTTAAACTGCCTCATGTTTTCTTTGATAAATTTTTAACTGAATTATAAACTTGCTAGCGAGTAGTCAATAAAATACAGAAACGCATATTTGGAATTTACAGTGTTTGCACTCGGTCCTTGCCTCAATGGCGGAGTTGTTGTCACTACATGACATTTAACCAAAGGTGGAGTGTTGTGCTTTGAGAAAGGGCTGTTAAATGAATGCTTTATCACCATTGACTGTTCTGTTAATTGGGTCTTACATATGTTGCATCTTTTTGCCTGACTGGTTGGTGTTCGATGTTAGATTTTGAACTTTGTGTTCATCTCGTCTCTTAGGCTTGAGAGCTTATAACACCTGAATGTTTTTGCGTTGGATATCTTCTAGCTATCTAACAAACCCCTCCAGCATACAATAGTGCCTGGCAGAATTAGTATGCTGTAGTTAACTGAAGTAAATGATGGTCCATGACTTCAACTCAGTTTTACTAACAAGAATCGTTCTGCAAACTATTTTCTTCAATTGTTTTTAATATGTTGATGATGAGGGATGGTGAGGTTTAGTTTTATGTAGTTTTGTTTTGCTTATAACACTTGCTCATAAAAGTTTGATCTAACATGCAGCACAGTCAACTATATTTAAAAAAATCAGAGTTTGAAAGGTAACAAGATTTTCAATGGTTGGGCATCATCTCTTCACTACAATTTTTCTCCTCTTTGATATTCATGGGATTTTGCTAGTCTTTAGCAACAATATGTAGCTGTAAGCATCTTAAGCTTTTATGTTCTTTTGTATTTCATAGTTTCCACTAACCCCTCGATGTTTCAATGCATTAAATTTTCTATTTACCAGATCAAGTTTTACATGTCTTCACATTTTTGGGATTTCTCTTGATAAACATGAATTTTTCTTAGGGACATGATTATGAAGAATTTATAAAAGCAGCAACCATTGACAACGAAATCCAGTTTGTTGAAGTGAGCAGCTCTGCTGTTGCTAAAATTCTCTTCCCAAATATCAATGCTAAAGACAATTTCATTGGAATTGTTAAAAGTGAGCCTGAAAAATACACAGCTTATGGTGAGTTGCTGATGTTCAACCAACTTGTACTTTGTTTCATCTTTACAGAGACTGCCTTCTGAGAGTTATTTTGAAATATGTTCATTCTTGTTTTCATTTTTAATGAATTAATTCCAATCAGCCTCAATTTACTGAATTCGTGAATGGAAACTTGCCTGTTTTGTAGGAGGGATCTTTGAAAAGGACACAATATTACAGTTTCTGGAATATAACAAGTTTCCCCTTGTTACCATTCTTACTGAACTGAACTCTGCCAGAGTTTACTCCAGTCCTGTCAAACTTCAGGTTGATACTTGTAACTTACATGCATTGTGACTACAGAAAAAGTAGGATGAGGCACTGCTATGGCAGAAATTAATTTTTTGATTCCATTGTACTAAATGTTAACCTTTTTTAAGTCGTCATGGATCTATTGTGCTTTGTTCATTTATTTTTCAAGGCATATCAGTGCTTCTAAATAATTAATTTTCCTTCATTTTTCCACATATGGATACAGAATTTTATGCAGTGCAACAGTATAATATAGTGTGTATTGCACTGTCTTCTATCATTTACCTCTTAGATTTTCTAGAATGAGAGAAGTCACATATAAAGCTAAACATGCACAGCCAAATCAAACCCAGGCCTCATAGCAGCACTCTTCCAGAAACTTTCAATTTTTTTTAAACAATTTGTAATGAAACTGTATAAGTAGATCTGGTGCACGTGTTGGAAACTTTGATTTTGACTCTTCCTCGAGCATTTGTTAAGTGAGAAGTTTATCTCATGGTCACATCAGTAATCATGTAAATAGCAATAATAGAACATTTGTCATCTGTTCTCTATTTCAACGGCTACACTAAAAACAATGCTAATCATGCTAAAGTGGTCTGGTGGAGTAAATTTTGAGATGACTTACTTTTTCTGCAGGTTATTGTCTTTGCAGATGCTGATGATTTCAAAAATCTCATTTGGCCTCTTCAAGAGGTTGCCAGAAAGTTCATATCAAAGGTACTTTGTTGGGTAATTTAATTGAAGTTGCTGCCTTTTCTTAGCTTAATTTCCTGATTCTGTCCTTCTGGTGCAGATAATGTTCATATACATAGACATTGCAGATGAAAACCAAGCAAAGCCCTTCTTAACATTATTTGGGATTGAAGATTCAGAAAATACTGTGGTTAGTTTCCTAGCTAACAACTATTGTTTTCTTCAAGTTCCAGCTGTAGTTTCACTTTTTTTTTTTTGCTGAAGCTATAGCTTAATGAAATTTACATGTACTGGCTTGATAGGTGACTGCTTTTGACAACAGAATGAGCTCAAAGTATTTGTTAGAGTCCAATCCAACATCAAGCAACATAGAAGTAATTTTTTTCTTCACTATTCTTTCCCTTTTGAGAATATCCAACTTAGCTAATATGATATAATTTGGCCTTTGTAGGAATTCTGCTCGAGGCTTCTGCATGGTAGTCTGTCACCTTACTTCAAATCACAACCAATACCTGATAACGTGAGTGTTATTAACTTTCTGTAAATTGATTATGGTAATGCACGTGTGATTGAAGCATGGGGGTTGTTAGTTTTTTTCTCTCCTTTTTGAAGAAGACATGAGAATAATGCTTGCATGTTAGGGAATAGGTAGGCTTTTGATGATGCTTTGCAGCAGTTGGTCAGCTGGAGAAGCTCCATTCTATTCTGGAGGAAAATTTCTTGAACAATCCATGTCATGATAATTTGTGACCCTGCTTTAAATTTTTGATGGATGGCAATGTGCAGAAAGTCACACATGGCTTATGTAGTATAGCTGTGCCTTGATGGAAATTAAGATAAATAGTTGTGGTGTTATTATGCTTCAATAATATTCTAATTTTTAGACAATTATTGGAGGAAAGAGAACAATATCACCAGAGCAAACTTGTTTAATTTCCATTAAAAGTACATTGGACTCCTTTCATCCTGTGAAAACTTGATTTACTTTCAATTTCCTTCATCAAAACACATTATTTTCATGTTCTTGAGAGATTAAACTTGGAATTGTTATGTAATGCTGGTTCATTGATTTCAATTTTTAAACTATCCTGTGATTACGGGAAATTGCAGAAAGAGAAAATTCTCCAGGTTGTTGTAGGGAAGACTCTTGATGACTTGGTTTTGAGCAGTCCCAAGAATGTACTTCTAGAGGTAAGCACAATTTCATGTAACCATGCACCTCAGGTTTAAGCTCTGCAAGATATGCCTGCTGCTCTTGTCTAAAATACCTTATAGACCATAAGAATTAAGTGGATGCTGCAACTAGTAACTATTTCAACTTTCTTTCTTGAAACGTTAACGACAGGTGTATACACCATGGTGCATCAGCTGTGAGACTACAACTAAGCAGATCGAGAAGTTGGCTAAGCATTTTAAAGGTGTAGACAATTTAGTTTTTGCAAGGATAGATGCTTCTGCAAACGAGCATCCAAAACTGCTGGTAAGAGATTTGCTTCAACACAATTTTGTTGCAAATTAAAGTAAACATTTTAAAGCCATTGAAAGATAACCGTATTTGATGTGTGAAATTTACCAGGTGGCTTTTATGCCACCTGGCATTCAAATCTATCATATTGGTTGGTTGCTTAACAGTACAAGTTAGTAATCAATCTGTTAGAAAACTGTTCCTCAACATTTGGGATGAAGAAACTCTTTTTTTCCCTTTCAGCTAAGGAGTCTTATAATAATTGATGATAAACTTATAATACTGAGAACTCTTCCTTTGTTACTATTAATTGTTGTAGGTGGACGACTATCCAACACTTCTATTTTATCCAGTTGGGGATAAAGAAAATCCGGTAATAATTTCAGGATACGTTCATTTCCATATTCATTATTTTTTAACTGTATATGCAGATTATAGAATCCATGAAGCCTATTTCATTGTGCAGGTCAAGCTTTCAACAAAATCCAGCTCAAAGGACCTGGCAACAGTCATCAAATCTCTTTTGAGAGCTAAAGAGGATGTCCCCAAAGATGAACTATAGAAGTATAGTGAATAGGAGCAGTGAGAATATAACTTGATCAAAGAACAAGAAGCTGGATGAGTTTCTAAATGGGATTCTGGAAGATATGTTGTGAAGTAATTCAAGTAATTTAAATTTGCTTGCGTTGGTTACCACAGTTTTCAAGAGTTACATCTAAAGCAAGCGGCCATTCTTAATAACTGCAAACTCTAAAGAGTCTGTCCACAATCTACCAGACTGAAATGCAGTTCCATTGTATACTGGTCAAGTGATGACTGACAGAGAATAGTTACTAAGAGAATACTGGTTGCTATTTCGTTATTATACTGATAAATCACAATACCAATGGAATTCATGCCTTTTGCGGGATTTGTCTTCGGAGCATTTGCTATCTTAATTATTATTGGACACGATTTGTTATCAAGTTGTCTCTGTTAAATACATGTAACTACTACCTGCCAGTCCACCATTGGTACTGTGAAACCTGAATTATTTGGACCATCCACTGGTTAAAGCCAATGTGAACAGTTTTTGGACATTTGGGCTTGCCAAAGATGGAGTATTCAGCAACTGGAATCAAGCACTCAAAGAATGGAAGCTAAAATAAACAATGGAAAGGCTTTCCAGATTGAGACAATCGAAAAGAGAAAGAAAAAGGTTTATTGTCCTAAAATAAACTAAGCTTCATATGAACATATGTTATAAAAAATCCCATGTGCTCGTTCAGTCTTTTCAACAACATTTGCTATCCCAACTCCACCTGTTTGGAGAGGAAAACAAACCATTATTATTGAAATGAAAAGGGAAAAAGAAAAGCCCACCAAGGAAATCCATTTCTATTATCAATCAATGAAAAACTGTGTTGTCACAGATTGCGCTCACAAAAATTGTGAAGGACAGGATGAAGATGATGAGTGAAGCTCTTCCTAGTAAATTGATTAGCTTTCTCGCAACTGATTGCCCTAAGAAGGAAGCAACAGTCGCCACAGCTACGGAGTATAGAGCTGTGTTGGAAATTAAAGACGATGAATTCTGAAAGAAACTGGTTTCTGATGCTAATATAGCATGTGATTCTAGTTTAGGTGCTCAAATGTTGATCAGTAAACTACTCAACATAAGGGACTCGAAAACGTTTCAGAAGGTATTTTTTTTTTTTTACTTCAAATTAATATTTTTTTTGATGTTTTTAAATTATTTTAATATATTAATATTAAAAATAATTTTTAAAAAATAAAAAAAATATTATTTTAATATATTTCTAAATAAAAAATATTTTAAAAAACAATAATAACTACAATTTCAAATATAACCATCATGGACACAGAAAATGTCATAGCCAAGGTCACAGTGGCACGTGACAACAATATTTTATTTTATTTTTTTTAATTAAAACAACTGTTCTCGTACATTGCAATAAAAAAAAATAAAGTTCTCTCTCTCTTGAAGGAAAAGTTATGAGATGTATTTATAAATAATATGAAGAAATACTATTTCGATTTTATATAAAGTTTGATTCCTAATTGAAATAGTTACTTTTTCTACTTTCAATTATATAAAATAAATATTATTTTACTAAA
>Ga0307517_10012964_pt1 | contig 11374 bp, 10 predicted proteins | sample 23_EM_MG_FD_194515 | JGI IMG/M metagenome (GOLD analysis project Ga0307517, IMG submission 194515) | Populus trichocarpa ectomycorrhiza microbial communities from riparian zone in the Pacific Northwest, United States - 23_EM | ecosystem: Host-associated > Plants > Roots > Unclassified | place... | reverse complement strand
TCGAGAATTACGAGCAGACTCTGAAGATTCATCTCGCTAAACTGCGTCAGGTATGTGCTTTTCAGATTATTTGCTGGCTTGCTTCACCTGTGAACGATTCTCGCCTGTTTCTTGTTCACCACCGAGTATTCGTGTGTTTATTCCCCTCTTCTTAGACCGGCGCAGCGAGCTCGGCATCGACTAATGCCCATAGAGAACAACCCATAGAACCAAGGCCAGAGGGCTAACGAAAGATTTTTTCGGGATGGAAAATCTGGTGATGTAAATTAGGGTGAGGCCTTTCGAACCTTTCCCTAGTCCGTTTCTCATTTCGTTACATCCAGAGCCGCGCTTATTTTATTTCGACATTGTATTTAATGCTATTCCCTCTCCCTCGATGTGGTATCTTGGAGATGTAAAACAATTGTGGTCTTAATCCCTTGAGAGCGACCTGCTTTCTATTTGATGTCCCGGATTACTGCCTAGAGCAAGAGTCCGTCCTTATTTTCACGGACCACCTTCCTCATAGACATTTTGGAACCAGAAGCATGCTGCTGCATTAGCCACGAAGATCAAACCTCAGGAAACGCCTACTCATCGCCCTCCAGCCACCATCGGACTCGGCGGCGTTTGAGCATCAAACCCGCCAATATCCTAACCATTCGCCACGTTCCATATATACCTCGGGTGTAGGTTAGTTATCACCGACCTTCTGAATACACTCGAAGTTATCAGAAGACACCCGTCTCTCTACGTTCAACTCATTGTTGACGAATATATATTGTTTACCTATGGCGTTCGTTCGCAATTTTTAGGCCAATTGTTAGAAACGTCAATGAAGAGTGTTCTGTTCTAAACCGCTTGGATTCCAGATTTTAACCAAGTGAGGGAACCCTGTCCCCCCTCCCAAATGTTCTCGTCCTTGTCAATATAAATGATTGTTGGCAAAAAAGGTTGGCCCATAATTCAGAAAAAGTTCTGAACCTTCCTTCAAATGTGAAGCTGTACAATTTCAACTGAATAATGACGCAAGTGAATGATAAAAGAATCACGTACTTGCATAAACACCAACTCGATGTTCCCCATTGACAAGACATACTAGATATTAAAGTTAGAAAGAAGGAGCCTATGAGCAGCGGTCTCACCAAGTGCCTTGCAATTTGGAGTTGTGCTATGATTGATAAAACGGGCTTCATTACCAGCAAATGTGGCATCTACACTGACATATGGATTAACCTCAAATATATATTGGCGTCCTCTGTGTGTCGCTGAAGGGCTACAAGAAGGATATTTTAAAATACTTTAATCTAGGAAATTATGTAGCTTACCTTCGTGACTGTTCTGTTGGTTGAAATATCTTTTCACCAACATATTCTTGAAAAGAGATTTAGATAACAGAAACTGAGCATCTGCAGAATATCACACCAATGATAAGGTCTCCTTTTTTGCAAGGTTCACAAAGGAAAAGGCCAAGACCATATGTACTTGGTTGTGTTTTGGTTCTCTGAATAAAGACAATTGGGTTAAATGTAAGAAGAACAAGAAAAGAACCTACTTTGAAGTTTCCTCTTTGAATAGAAACATTTTTGCATAAATCTGAATTGATATCTAAGACCAAAAAAATAAATTAGATATTAAATTTAAAGAAGATATATGTAACAGCATACCTCTAGACTCGCATGACAAACATACTTCTGGATCACATTCAAAATGTGCTTTGAAGCATGAACACTTGTTGGTCCCACAAACTCTGCTAGATTTTGCACAACTGCACCCCTTCCATTTTCGTGGGCCTAGAAAAATTCAGATTAAAAATATAAACATATAGCATAAACCATCATACATTTAGAGTTACAAGTACACCTTGTGTGACAATGAGCCTTATTTCGAAAACATTCACAATTAGTTTCACTATTGCAAGGGCCATCATGTTTGCATGGCCAGCCGCTAATTTAATTTATAAAGGATTTTTTTTGATTCCAGAATAGATAACGAAAATAATAAAATACTCACGGGGTAAACTCTTTTGGATGTTCAGCTGTGCAAATGAATATTTAAAAGTTAGATATTTTTTATAAGAAAAAGAAAACAGGAAAAAAAAAAGTTAAGCACCAAATATCTTTGAACTTAATTTTTGAGCAATATTAGCATTTGATCTCAATTTTTGGACTGGAGAACGGTATGTAGCTCGATGGTGATGGACCTACATTAATAAATTCAATAAATTTGCTTTTAAGTGATAAATAAACCAAGTACCTGATAGCATGCTCTGTGACAGAATATAGCAAGGTCACAGGAAGAAGTGTCAGGTGCATAATCAAGAAAAGAAAACAAGTTTTCAGTATCACTGGATGTCCAGAGTGCAGACTACAGAAGAATGTATGTAAATAAAGCTAGATTTAGAAGGGCCATAACATGAACTTACAATAACATTTTTTTTAGGATGTAGAAAGCAGTTTACACCACATGGTTTATCGATTGAGTCACCAAGTTTTGCATAGGGAACTTCAGGTGCCACCATCTTTGGATGTACAACTTGAACTGTTGAACAAATTATTTATTTCTTTGAAAAAAGATAAACAAGTGTTATGAATTTTAAACATACAGTCACTACTGCAGAAAGGAGTCAAGCAGCTCAGATCATTGCAGAAAGACTCCTTGAAATAATTCATGATTTTTTGGGGGCTGTGAGGAGTTCCCTCAAGCACTGGAAGGGGCTTGACTTTTGGAAAAGAGGATATCCAGACTGGGAAGTCTCTTTACTCAGAAGACGATTAGAAATATTTCATGGGTAAAGTAATGCGCTCACCGAGTACGGCTGACTTTAACTATTTCATCTCCCGAAAGTGGAAAGATCTTCATTTCAGCGATTTGGGACAAGGAAAGGCCAAATTCGGAGACAAGCCTTCTGACCGTCTCGAGGATGATTATTTGAACTTTTTAAAAGAGGAGAATCAGCGTCAAGACTTCCAAAATTATAAGGGTAATTACTGTCTGGATCTTGAGTGAGATTGGGCCATGCAAAGTAGCTGTGGTTTCCGATATCTAACTCGTAGTCGTAGGTGGGGTCATCCGCAAAAGGTATGAAGGGAAGCCTGTCCGGGTCGTCGCCGACCATGATGTTCCGCGAAAGGGGTGCACAGGCATCATAAGATGGATAAGGTGGAAAGGGGTCGGCATTCAGTACGAAAGCTTTCGTTTTTCGAACACGGAGCGGAGAAACGTTGTTTGTTGTTTCGTATTCGTAGATTGTGAAGCTCTCAAATTGAGGGCGTCGTGCACGGAAATTTACAGTAGAACCAGACCCGGCCATAGGTCTGAAGGGGTGATTGGCCAGGGGGGCTCTTCTTGGAGGAGGGCGGCGACGCCGAGGGTGTGGACGTTGCAAGGAGACGAGAGAATCCAGGCAGTGCTCTACATGGTGTGTGGCATGCTCTTCCCAGACAGATCCATAGGTTTCCGAGACGAAATCGTGAGGCGCGTCAGGTTCGGAAGCAGGGATTAACGACTGAGAGTCGGGTACAGGGGTCATGGATGGATAAGTCGACATAATTCTGCAACTTGAAAGTTAAAGAAGGTCGGTGGTTGGACGTTGAACGATGGCGTTTTGTCCAAACACGACGATTTCCAGGAAAGAATATGCGTATAGGATTCAACCACCGGCTTGAGATCGGTCGCGTCGAAAACGCGTCGTTGAAGAACTCCTTTCGCGCAGTCTGACCTCGCTTCAAAATCTATCGTAAACGAAGAAAATTATCAAACTGTGTGGATTGTAAACTTGAACATACCACTGAACTCTGGATGGAGGACGACTGAATCAAACTGAGTAGAGCGTTTGCTCAAGCGAGTGGCAAGAATGGTCCGGTCCGATTACGTTATCGATCATCTTTGAAAGTATAATCTCTCGCAAGACGATCTTACGACTTGATACACGACCGCATCCCGAATCAACCTAACACAAGAGGCTATCTCTCCACCTTTGACCTCCAAGGATCCCAAATCTTCTCGCTTCCATGGCGTCTCCATCTAACAATCGAGACAAAGAAATACTCAACTGGGCAGTTCCTGGCTTCAAATCGGGTCGTATAGACGAGGCTCTCGTTCTTATGGTCCTTCTGGCGAAGGCGAAAGACGGTTCGACGTTTGCGGACTTGGGGTTGACTCCCGAAATTTGTAAAAGTCTGGTTTTGATTGATTCCGCCTTGGAGAATGCCGTACGCGATTGTTTTGAGAAAGAAAGTTTGGACCCTTTATGGGATTACAGTTGAGTCCCCCATTGGCGGGGAATTGGACTTTTGAGTCTGACGACAGCTTCCTCCAGGTGTGCTTGCATTATCGAGGTTGTCTTCAGGTATGATTGCTGCTTTTTTTCACAAACGTTCGTTGTTGATCACGAAATTCAGAGGCTGATGGTGGGCAATTATTCCCTGTTACATCCTCGCTCATATTCATTTCCTGTTCAGTAATGAAAAGGGCTTGGGACATGGAATATAAGGGCGACGCCGACAAACTCTTTGTCCAAGCTGTCCATATCATGAACACAGACCGAGACCGGCGCATATATGACAACTTTGTTCCCATCGTTCAGAGCTCTGGAACGGGTACATCAAGGATGACCAACGAGGCCGCGAAATATATCTTTACTCTTCCATTCAATCTTCGTCCGAGCCGCGAGATCCCAGGTACGATTCGCCAAATCTTCATTTCTTATTCCTTCTGACTGACAGTTTCCAAGGTTTCCCGCTCGGCGATCCGGAGGTCCGTGACTTTCTAATCGACGACGAGAATTCCCAGAGGCTCTCCAAGGTCATCCAGCTTCGCTACTTGAAATTTTTCGAGTCACTGTTTACCAACGTCGGTGACAAGATTAAACGCTTTGACATTTTCGACTCTTACGAGGCTCTCGCTAAACACTGGCACGACAAGCTATCGGACGCGGTATATCGATCCGAACTGTACAGTGATGCAGTAGAGGTAAGGGTGTTTTTGCCCTATTTTATCGCGATATAACCCTTCTTCAGAGTGTGCGAGAAAAAAATCCGGTGGAACCTGAACAAGTAGAATCTCTACTCCCTTATGAAACCGCAGGTAGGTTCAATTTCAGCGAGATTCTTATAGAATCCACTCACCTATCGCATCCCAGTGAGGAATTCCCTACAGCGGCTCCTTGCCACCATCGACAAGCACTCTTCAAACCACGACTCTATTCCTTGGTCAGATTCCTTGTCCCCCGACGATCGGAAAGTCCGCCCTGTTCGGCTGATGCTCTACTTCGACGATTGTGATCGCCTGTTCGATAAGTTCACTCTCGCACCCAAGACCCCGCACCCAAGGAAAGAGCAGCGTTCGGTGTATCAAATTCTATGCGACGTCTCCAATGCTTGTGTCACCGAAGACCTTTTTGTCGTGTATCTCTCGGCGAAGCTGGCTCTGGTCGATTACTCGCCATACTGCCTTAACTCTGAGAAAATGCAAGCCCCAATCGTGGAACTACCCTTCGATACCTTTGCAACGGTGCATGAAGACAATATAAAGTTGGAGCAAGTTTCTGAACCTGGGCACATGGTACAATTTGGTCGTCCTTTGTCAGTGAATGCGGTTTCGTTTATGGCTTGTTTGCTAATCCAACTCAAAGGTTCTGGACGCGATGGCAGGCGGCGGATCCTTCGGGGGCTGATGGTGTACGACGTGATTTGTTTCTTTTCGCAAAGGCGAAGATCTTGGGCTGGCAGTGTTCTAACGCTACTAAGCGCGATGGCCAACTCGCTGCACTTGGAATTAGGGTGTTGCTCGAATTTGAGACTTTTCCCCAATCGGCAGAACGAGAGGCAAGACTTGTTGAGGGGCATATGCGCGTCGTGTATTCTGTGCCGAAACATCGTCAATATCTTCGTGGTGGAACGCCTTCCGAACCTGTTTTGGCCGAGGCGGCCGCTCGCATCATGAGCGAAGTCAACTCGCTGGCCACTATAGCTGATTTTCTAAAGGATGGTCTCATGTCGAAGGGCGAACGCAGGGAATTCCTCGCGCGGCTTCTCCTGACTTTGGCACATGACGAATGTATCGACTTTGATTTTGCTAAAGCACACGAGGCACAGTACAGCCAGCCTGTGCTTCTCTCTGATTTTCTCGAGGCTCTTGTTGGTCCCGGCCACATGACGAAGATTTTGGAATCTAGACCTGACAATTTCCCTGACGGTGCGACTTTCAAGGAGGCGTTCAAAGATGCCAAGGTGAATTTTACACATTTTGTGAAAGCTGGCGACGAGAGCGCTATCGCGGACGAGGTTGCTTGGACGGGAGCGCTATCGCGGACGAGGTTGCTTGGACGGCGCTTTCTCGCTGTATGGCATTCCAGTGCATGGATGGTCAGCGGATGGTCGACCTCTATATACCGATCCTTCTCTGGGACGTACCGCTCGGCCGCTACGTCGTTTCTGGTATTTTTATCCAAATCAAAGATCGGTTGAAGACACAGTCTGCAAGGATTAATGTCACCAAACTGGATTTTTTCACTCGTTCTCCAGCTGGCCATTCTGATTCTATTCATTATAACGAGCGGCCGTATATCACTATTGTTATGGATCTAGGTATCCAACCGGGAAGCCCGAACGGTTTGGCGACTGAGAATGAGCCGAGCTCAATACATCCTGCCGAGGCATCTGCGGAGATCTCGGCGAAATCAAACATTCAGGCTACGCCTCCTTCCAATTCTGACATCGATGTTGCTCCTGCAATTGTACAACACATGCACCGAGCCAAGAGGCCCATTCATCCTCGATATGCGATAACCATTGTTGGGTGTTCAAACGCCGTGTATCAGGTTATTAGGAAGGAAGACGAGGACCAATATGCGGCCTTGCTCACTTCTGGAGCGCAGCAGGGGGACATCTTTTCTAGGGGTTTTTTGCGTCTCAAGCCGTATTGGACGATGAGTGCTCAATCTTTCCACTGGGCGACAGGTGGAGATGGGAAGGCCGAAGGAGGGGTGTGTGAACCATTCGTGGAGGGTGTCTACGTTGGGGCCCGTCCGGGAAATGAAGAGGACAGCGACGACGAAGATGACGATGTGGACCCGACGGCGACTTGAAGCACTTAGTTTGACTTGTATTGATATCGTCGAGCGTTCGACGGATTATTAGCTTAGACAAAAGATTATGTAATCAATCCGTATTCTTGTGACGCGACCAACTTTTTCTTTCTTTTACGACGACTACTATGGCTGCCAGATCCGGAAAACCCGACCTTTCTGGGTACAACTATGGCGCCATATCCTCTTTGGTCCTTACGACAGACCGTTCGGCGCTTCCAAGGCGAGACAAGGAGCCTGATGGTGCACCAGTTTCTCTCGCAGGACGAATCGACGTGAAGGATATGGGGTCGAGGGTGCAACGACAAGCGCCCAAAGATCTGGAGAAGAAGAAGAAAAAAGCCGTCGAAGGTGCCGAACCCACTGAGAAAACCGCGGCGAAGCGTAAGGCTGAAGCTGCTGGCTTTGGATATGCCGACATTATCGAGGCCACCCAGGACGTCGAGGGTCTTACCTACCGACCACGCACTGCCGAGACGCGCCAGGTGTACGAGCTTATACTGGCGGCAGTTCATTCTTCCATTGGTGACCAAGCGCAGGACATCGTTCGGAGCGCTGCCGATACTGTTCTCGAGGTGCTAAAAACCGACTCCCTAAAAGACTTTGACAAGAAGAAGGAAATAGAGACTGTTCTCGGAACCCTCCCCAATGAACAGTTCTCACAGCTCGTCAGCTTGTCCAAGAAAATCACCGACTACAACGCCGACGACGAAACTATGGGTGATCCTGACAAGGAGGCGGAGATTGACGAGGAGGGTGGAGTTGCGGTCGTTTTTGACGAAGAGGAGCAGGAGGAAGAAGATGAGGAGGGTTTCGAGATTAAGGAGGACTCGGACGACGAGGATGAAGAAGACGAGAGACAGGAGGACGAAGACAAGGAAATGGCCGAAGAAGACCAAGACGACGACGACCTCGTCATCGGTGGCGATGCTTCGCGCGACACAAAAGTCAAATCTGAAAAGGATATCGTTTCTCCTCATTCTATCGATGGCTTCTGGGTGCAGCGCCAGATTTCTGAGGTCTACCCCGACCCAGTCACCGCCGCTGACAAGGCTGCCTCCGTCCTTAGCATCCTTGGTTCCGAATCCAGTGCCCGTGATTGCGAAAATCAGCTCATGGAGCTCTTTGACTACCAAAGCTTCCACATTACGGCTAAATTCCTCAAGAACCGCGACGTCATCGTTTGGTGTACGAAACTTATGCGTAGCGATGCGGATGAGCGTGTCAACGTTGAGGTGGCCATGCGCGAGAAAGGGCTGGGCTGGATACTTCGCGAATTAGCTGGAGACCGCCAGGCTAAATCTTCGACTAATGTGGACGCCATGGACGTGGACAAACCCGCTGTCGTCCCCAAAACTGCCACTCTCGCGCCGGGTTCCACACTCCAGCCCAAACGTACGGTCGACTTGGAGAGTATGGCCTTTTCCCAGGGGGGACACCTAATGTCGAACAAGAAGTGCAAGCTCCCTGACGGCTCGTTCAAACGAGCGAAGAAGGGCTACGAGGAAATCCATGTCCCTGCGCCAAAGCAAAAACCAGTCACCGATGGCGAGCTCGTCCCCATTGCCTCGCTTCCCAAATGGGCGCAGGAAGCCTTTACGGTCAAGAATCTCAATCGGGTGCAAAGCAAGCTGTACCCCATTGCCTTTGGAACCGACGAGCCTATCTTGTTGTGCGCGCCTACAGGAGCCGGAAAGGTACGTTTTTTCTTCGTTTTTAACTTTCTAGCTTATTGAGTTCATGATATAGACAAATGTGGCCATGTTGACGATTCTCAACGAGTTATCGAAGCATCGCGACCCCGCGACCGGTACCTTCGACCTCGACGCATTTAAATGTGTCTACATCGCACCGATGAAGGCCCTCGTACAAGAGATGGTCGGCAATTTTTCTGAACGTTTGAAGATTTTCTCCGTCAAAGTTGGCGAGCTCACTGGTGATGCCCAAATGACGAAGCAGCAAATCGCCGAAACCCAAGTCATTGTTACCACTCCGGAGAAATGGGATGTTATCACGCGCAAGCAAACCGACACCAGTTACACCAATATCGTGCGCCTCATTATCATCGACGAGATCCATTTGCTACACGATGAGCGTGGTCCTGTGGTGGAGAGTATTATCGCGAGGACGATTCGGAGGATGGAGCAGACGAACGAGTATGTGCGGCTCGTAGGACTTTCGGCCACACTCCCAAATTACCAGGACGTCGCGTCCTTCCTTCGGGTGGACGAAAAGAAGGGCCTCTTTTATTTCGACGCTTCCTACCGCCCTTGTGCCCTTCAACAGCAATTTATCGGTGTTACAGAGAAAAAAGCCATCAAGCGGTACCAAATCACCAACGAGGTCTGCTACGAAAAGGTCCTTGATCAGGCGGGCAAGAACCAGACTCTGGTGTTTGTGCATTCGCGGAAGGAGACTGCGAAAACGGCGAGGTATCTCAGGGATATGGCGATCGAGAAAGAGACCATCACGCAGTTCGTCAAACCAGATGGGGCCGTTCGGGAGATCCTCGTTTCAGAGGCCGCGCAGGTCAAAGATTCGAATTTACGCGACCTGCTTCCGTTTGGCTTTGCTATCCATCACGCGGGTATGACGAGGGAGGATCGAGGTACCGTGGAGGATCTTTTCGCCGACGGGTCTGTTCAAGTGCTCGTTTGTACTGCAACTTTGGCGTGGGGTGTCAACTTGCCTGCGCATACGGTCATCATCAAGGGCACCCAGATTTACAACCCGGAAAAGGGAAAATGGGTGGAGCTGTCGAGTCAAGACGTCTTGCAGATGCTTGGTCGTGCTGGTCGACCGCAATACGACACCTATGGCGAGGGTATTATCATCACCAACCATTCGGAGCTGCAGTACTATCTGAGCTTGTTGAACCAGCAGCTGCCTATTGAGAGTCAGTTTGTGAGCCGGTTGGCGGATAATTTGAATGCGGAGATTGTGTTGGGTAGTGTGAGGAATAGGGATGAGGCGGTGCAGTGGCTTGGTTATACGTATCTGTGAGTATTTTCCGTTCTTTTTCTTCTTTCATTCCTTGGCTGCCCTTTCGTCCTGTTTATTAATTAAACTTGTTTTTTCTAGTTATGTTCGCATGCTCAAATCGCCTGCCCTTTATGGTGTTGGCGCCGACTACCAAGAGGACGATCTTGGTCTAATTCAGAAACGTGCCGACATCGCCCACTCGGCCGCCGTTCTCCTGGAGAAATGCCAGCTGATCAAGTATGACCGTCAATCTGGACGCTTTACGAGCACGGAACTGGGACGAATCGCGTCGTATTACTATGTGACGTACAACTCGATGATGGTGTATAACCAGCACCTGAGGCCGACGATGTCGATGATTGAACTGTTCAGGGTGTTTGCGTTGAGTAACGAGTTTAAGCTGTTGCCTGTGGGTGTTTTTTTTTGTTTGATTTCAATTTCTTTTGCAGTAGTTGACGTTATTTTTCTCCTTTCTCTTTTTTATTTTATAGGTTCGTCAGGAGGAGAAGCTGGAGCTTACGAAGCTGCTTGAGCGCGTCCCGATACCTGTCAAGGAGAGTGTCGAAGAACCCGCTGCGAAGATCAACGTTTTGTTGCAGGCGTACATTTCGCAACTCAAGCTCGATGGTGCGACTTTTTTTTCAACTGTATATTCATACTCTAACTAGTATTTTGTATGTTTAGGTTTCGTTCTTGTTGCTGACATGGTCTTCGTGCAGCAGTCTGCCGGCCGGTATGTGTTTTTAGTAATGTTTTAGGAACTCCGGTTGCTGACGAAATATATGCCTCTCCAGGATTCTACGTGCAATATTCGAGATCTGCTTGAAGCGTGGCTGGGCGGTTCCTGCGAAAGCGGCGCTTGATCTATGCAAAATGGCAGAAAAGCGAATGTTTGTCGTTTTTCCTTTAATTTGTGTTTTCAGTTACTAATCGGTCGTTTTCAATAGGTGGGGTTCTATGACGCCTCTTCGTCAATTCAAGGGTGTGCCAGCAGATGTGGTTCGAAAAGCGGAGGGAAAACAATTCGTGAGCCATGCTTCTTGGTTTCTCCTCGTGTTTTTATTTATTTAATCGCTATCATAGCCCTGGTATCGCTATTTTGATTTGACACCGCCCGAAATCGGAGAACTTATCGGAATTCCTAATGCTGGTCGACTTGTGCACCGTCTTGTGCATAACTTCCCAAAGCTTCAGTAATTTTTCGTTTTAAATCGATCGTGTTATGGTTTGTTAACAAATTGTATAGATTGCAAGCACAAGTTCAGCCTATCACCCGATCTCTACTTCGTATTGACCTTTCTATCGTTCCTGACTTCCGATGGG
>Ga0307517_10012963_pt1 | contig 11374 bp, 3 predicted proteins | sample 23_EM_MG_FD_194515 | JGI IMG/M metagenome (GOLD analysis project Ga0307517, IMG submission 194515) | Populus trichocarpa ectomycorrhiza microbial communities from riparian zone in the Pacific Northwest, United States - 23_EM | ecosystem: Host-associated > Plants > Roots > Unclassified | place... | reverse complement strand
AAGTCAAAGATGAGCACAAGCTACAGGAAAAGAAGATAAGATTACAACTCCACTTCTTGTCTTTTGCAATTGATGTGTGAAAAGTGATGCAGAAGGAAGCAGCACAAGAAAGACGCATGCACAAGAACACAAAATTATACCGAATAGGTTAATACAAAAACCTTAATTCAAAACTTTATTACTGAATATTTTCTGTTCACATAGTCTCCTAAAATACAAGCTAAATAATCCTATTTATTATTGAAAAAAATATCATAAACAAAACTAGAAAAATAATAAAAGACTTTTAAACCAGAAAGGAAAAAAAAAAACATATACCAACTAGGAAAATATAGCAAATCCCAAACAACAACTTCTAGGCACCATCAAAAAGCCTTACCGATCTCCGATTGCTGCGAAATTTTAACTCAATAGGAAATAGAGCCTTTAGAATCTCTTAGCAAAATTTTGACCCAAACCAACGGTCAGATTGAAAATTATACCCAATAACACAAAGTTGCGCACTAGGAAAAAATCTCATGCATCAAAATGTCTCTTTAATTCGCATATGCACAAAAATCTGCACATCCTGGACCCAAAACATGCTTCACAATTGGTTAATGCATAACCTTTCTTTCTTTCTTTATTTTTACGAGATTAAATTGAACTATCTAATTGTAACAAATGACATTACCTTAAATCAAGCTACTGGCTACATAAAGTGTGCACTTTGAATTGCAAATAGCAAGAAAAATCTTGCTTTCTTTCTAAAACTCATGGTTTCAGATACAAACCTTCAGCTAGATGCCAGCGAATGCTAGACATTTGGGTTTCATGCTCAGGCAACGACTCTTTCTGCCTCTCATCAATAACTGCAAAGAATGTAAATTTCTACATTCCATGAAATCTTGCATTGAAAACAGTCTGTAAACCAAGGGAAAAATAAAAACAGAGAAAGCACCTCTTGTACTTAGTTCCCAACACTAGTATAAACAAATAGCAAGGAATAAAAGTCAGTATGCTTACCTACAACCGTAATGTCAGCACCGTATTTCTTCGCCAATGCTGCAGCAGTTGCAGCAGCCTGTCAGACAAGTAATTACAAGTTAGAGCACGAAAAAGACTTTAAACCAGCTGCTTGCTACAGTTTCTTTCACTTGCATAAAGGGAAAAATCGAGCTAAGACAAATAAGTAAACAAGAATTATATCTCTAACTAAATCACTTCCACTAAAAATTCAGCCATAGAAAAGTTTTTCTCTCTCTCTCTTTCTTGTCTTTGTAATTTTACTTACGATTCGGAAGTAGAATAATCACCTCATTCAATAGATCTATATTTTTACAGGAAGAGCTTTGGACAAGAATCTTTATGTAAAATTAGCATTACTCATCCATAAGAATGGGTCTTTGAACGTCGGATTATTATTATTGCAGAATTTTCCCTCAATTTTTCTTCATTTTAATGCTATGATCAAGCCTTTTTTTTTGTTTGCTAACAAATAATAAATATCATGAAATCCCTGAGCTAAAAGACTCTCCAGTTCTTAAAACACAGAACCAAACAGTCTAAAATAAAAAATTACTTCCTTAAACAATGAAAAAAGATGAAAAGATAACCTGTCTAGTTCCCTCGGAGAGATAAGGATTCGTATCAGTAATTGGCAATAACAAATGCTTGAAATTAGTAAACGCCTCGGCTGCTAAACTCACTTCTGATTCTTTCGCCTTCGCCTTTCCTGAAAACAGCTACTCCAAATCAATTAAGTCATCCAATAATTTATTTGAAAAGTAATAAAATATAAAATTAAATTATGAATTTACCTTTCTGTCCAGTGCGACGGAATTTGGGAAATATAGATAGCTTGCGTGCTTTAGTTTTCAGTGAAGTAGAAGATAAAGTTAAATCAGAGTGATTTTTATTAAAAGAAAGCGGAGGAGGAGGGGGAGGAGGGGAGGAGGTGCCAAAGAGTGCAGCTTTTGTGAGATTTGAGGGTTCAGTGGGAACGGCAACCAAGTAATGAGCAAAAGCCATGGAAATGACACCGAGTGGTTAGTCCTGACAGAGAGAGCGCAAGAGATGAGCTTGAAAGTGAGAGAGGAGAAGGAAGAAGAAGACTGCTGATGATGATGATCCGAGAAAACGAGAGAGATAGTGATTGCCCGGGTGTCACGTGCGAGACGGTCATTTATGATTTACCATATCCCTTTTTCTTTCTTTTTTAAGAATCCAAAATTACAGATAATAGCGTCTGCGGATAGCCACCCCAATCATCTCATGAATAATTATTATTATTTGTTTTTAAAAATATTTTTTTAAAAAATATATATTAAAATGATATTTTTTATTTTTAAATTAATATATTAAAATAATTAAAAAAAATTAAAAAAATTAATTTAAAATAAAAATAAATAAATTTTTTTAATTTTTTTTAAAACACAAAAACAAATAAATTTTAGTTTTAGGTAAATGTCTTGTGTTAAATCCCACCACACTAATAAATTATGTGATTACAAATAAGTAAACAAAAAATGTAAAACTTAGGTAATTGAAAAGGACCATTTAAATTATTAGAAAGACAACCAGAATAGCAAACTAAAAAATAACATAAAATATATAATATTTATATTCAATTAATTGGTTTAATATAATTCAAAAATAAAAATTCTTATAAAAAAATTAAACTCAACAAAGATAAAAAATAAAATATCCAAGGTAACCTATGTTTTTTTTAGAACAAATAAAAAATCCCATAAGAAAAAAAAATCATAAAAAAGTTTGTGGATGAGATTGAAAAGAATAAGTTTTTTTTTAAAAAAAATATCCAACCTTCTAAAACAAGATTAATCTTTCAAGCTTTTAACCCGTTAAATTTCATATTTGGGCTCAAGCAAAAAGTTTAATAACCGATTAATTTAATATTTAATAATAAAATAAATTAATTTAATTAAAAAATAAAAAAGCAAGATCTAACAAAAAAAAGGGGGGGAACCCAAGGCAAAATCAAACCAATTTAATATTACGCGATGAAATAAATTAATTTAACTAATTTAAAAAATCCTTTTTAAAAAAGCTAGATCGAGCAAAGGTCAGAAAAAAACTTGAGGCAGCTTGTATTATTCTCAAAATAACTGGAAAATTCTATAGAAAGTGAAAAACAAATATTGAAGGATGAAACAAAAAAATATTCAAAAAAAGAAAAAAAACAAACACATGCGAACCTCCCAAACCTAGATTAATATCTCGAACTCGCAACCCATTAAGCTCTAAATCCGAGTTCAATTAAGAAGCTCAACACCCAAAAAATTTAATGTCGGATGATAAAATTACAAACAAAAAAATCAAACTATAAAACATTTCAAGGCAAAAAAAATAACATCAAATTTGATTGGAAAAAAAATTCAAATAGGATAAAATTAGAAAGAAAATATTTTTTAAAACCATTTCAAATAAAATAAATAGGAAATAAAAGAATATAGACCAAATTTAACATATAAAAAAATTTATAGGGATGAAATTAAAAACAAATTTTATTTTTATAAATTATTTCAAATAAAATAATTATTAATAAAAAAAAATATGAACTAAATTTAAAGGAAAAACTAATTGAAGGGGTGCATTAAATTTTTTTAGTATCAACGTGTTTTTCTATGATAATAGAGAAAAGGAAAAAAAAGAAAAACAATTATTGACAACAAACCAGAGATGATTAAGTTACATGCCCCATCTGGAAAGGTAGGTACCATTGAGAGGGTTTTATCACCGTCTTGAAAGCCGTTGTTTGGCCAAGTAAACTGTCTGCATGTGCTGCTATAACATTCTCGGAGCTTTTATGTGCCTCCCTATAAATTAATTAAACAATATTATATATTTGATAAAAGACGCATCAACTCCTCTGTTAAATCAGTTATTATCGGAACAAACAAACAAAAATACACAAATGCCTATCATGCCAGCTTTTTTTTTTTTTATGGCTTCCAGGGGTAATGTCAATAATTTATTATGCAATTCACTATGAAAAGTAAAAAAAAAAAAACCCAACTCAGGTAGATATATCATTTTGCTTTTAATGGAAAAAAAGACATTATATTATGAAAAAAAATGTGTGTTGATCATTTTGCCCCTAATTAATTTAGCAATGCCTTGAACCCCCTATTAAAGATAAAAATACCCTTGAAAACAATCATGGTCAGTTTTGCTAAGAAAGACAAATACATTAAAACACTGTTTCAATACATAGTATTTTGAATCTATATACACGGCAAATAGCATGTTCCTTTTAGCTTTTTTAATATAAAATTACATTACATTTACATTCCATTATTACATTACATTACAATTAGAACAAAAACTAAAAGACATAGATGTTTTTTACCATAATACATAATACTTTTTTATTTTTTTTGGTTATTAATTGTTTTTCTTCCGATTGATTCTTTCATGGTCAAATTAGTATTAATAGATTCTATTTAATAAAAGGAGTTCCATTTGAGTTTTATTTTGATGTTTTTTTACCTTCAAATTCCATAAGAGAGTAGACTTGATTTCCAGAAGATTTTGAACTTCAAGTTGATTTTTTATTTTGGATATTTTTAGATTATTTAAAGGTATAAATATATTTATTTAGATTTATAAAGTGTTTTCTCTTATGTTTATGGGTTAAGAAATAGTTGAAAAATAATTTTTTTTTTTTTTGGTGGAAGACACCTTTACTTTGATTTTTCAGTAATTTTCTAGTCATCAAAATCTAGGTGCAAGGTTAATTGCTTTTTTTTTTTCTCAAAAAGAATGGGTGAATGACTCTTTAATATATATATATATATATATATATATATATATATATATATCAAAGCCGACATTTATATGCCTAGGCTGGCAAACCTATGCATCTAGGCTAGCGGAATTATGTGCCTAGGCTGGCGGACTTATTAAGGCCTATAAATGCTAGCATTTTTTTATATTTTTTTAAATTTTATTATTTGAATTTATTTTAGATTTATATCCATAAATGTTTCTTTTGCTTTTCAGTCTCAAATAAATATTTCATCATTTTATTAATTCTTAATTTTACGAGTATATTTTTTTTTTATGACCATCCAAATTATTCAAATTAATCTAATCACGTTGAATTAAACTTCGTATGATTTATCATTTTTTTTTCTCAAAAAAGCATATTATCGGTGTCTATTTTTTTTTTATATTAAAAAAATTAATCGGGCTCGCAGTCTAGTGCCGGGCGAAGATTTATTAGAATCACTAATTAGTGCAGGAAAGGAATCAAGATACTTATCCAATCTCTCTGAAGAAGCTCTGACTTCTTGTTGAAAAAGAGGATATGTTCTCCAGACAATTGGCATTGAGCGATCAGCAGCAGCATTCACAATAACAATGAGTTCTGAATCCATCTCAAGCTCGAACCCCTCCTCTAATGGCGATTCTCCCAAGCAAAACATAAACCCATCACTGTTGCCTAAATCTCATCCTTACCAGCTTCAGGAGGAGATGGTAGGTCAGTAGCAAAATAGTCGTAGATAGTAAACGGTCAAATAAATCCCACTGCCATTATCCATGATTAGAAACTCAAATTGAATAAAAGATTTACAAGCTCTAATCTACCTTTTTTTTTTTTTTTTACATAAAATCACCTCTATTAAAGTTTTTTTTTTATGACGAGCTCATTGGTGCGAATAATTTCTCTATCTCTTTTCTTTGCCGATAACTTTCACTCTTATCTCTCAATATCTTGATATTAAAACAAGATAAAAATAAAATTTAAAATTAAAATTTAAAAACCTAAAATAAAAAAAATCAAGTATGCATAAAATAAAAACTTCAGGGAACCAATTAAACCTCTCAAGTCTTTTGAACAATAAAATCTTTTTCTTAAAAAAAGTTATGTTTATATTTTAATTTTGATCTTTGTTTTTTCATATTTCTTTTTAATTATAACTTGAAATTTTATTTTGTAATATTAATCTTTAATTTAACGTCAAAATATTATCTAACACCTCGCATATACAAAAGCATGCAAAGCAAAATAAATTTCAATACATAAGACCATACAAACACAACTTGTGAGGATGAAATAACAAAGAAAAAAAGCATGAGGTTAGAAGTGTAAAAACAAAAAAACTTAAGGACCAAAAAATAAAAAAATTATCTATAAACAATGACATGAATAGTGAAATGAGTATGTATGAACAATGTTTTGCTATAGAAGAACACCCATGTATTTTAGATAAATTTTAATTATGTGACACGCATAAACTTAATGGCTGGTGTATTTAAGCCTAGGATTTATTCTTAACAAAAATAAATCAAGGGTTCTAATCAAATAAATGTCTATACTTGAAGGACTGTCCGTGATTTCAAATTTCACACGGGTTCATTTGACTCGCGAGTCGCGTGACCACTGTTTAATTACTTTTGCCACAGTCCATACACAGATCTAAACGCAGCGGTTTGGGTAAGTGATTTTTTTAATCACAGCGAACGTTCCGGTACTCAGACCACAGTTAACCATATCTTTCTCTTATACCGGTGGAGATGGACACGGAAGACGGCGCTGACAGCGGCTCTTCTTCGGGCGGGAACATGACCACGGTATCTCAGCATACTTTCGGTGACAAATTTGACAAACCGGCGTTCACCATCTCAATAATCGAGGCACTACTTTTTATTTTCCATTCAAGAGAAAGAAAAACCAAAATTCTAGCTCTCAAAATGTAGACAATGAATTCCGTTTTTTTTTTTTCCTGTTCTGAATTAGAATATGAAAGAAGAATATGGCCTGTTTGTGTGGCCATGTAGTGTTATACTTGCTGAGTATGTTTGGCAACAGAGATTGCAGTTTTCTGGTGTTAGTGTTCTCGAGGTAATTCGATTTTCTATTTTTTTTTTCATAATTGGGTGATATGTAGTTTTTTTATATATATATATATATATATTTAATCTGATATAATATAGTTTTGTAGCTTGGTGCAGGGACTTGTTTGCCTGGATTAGTGGCTGCTAAGTTGGGATTAGATGTTACTCTGACTGATGATTCTAATAAATTGGAGGTATTCCTTGTTAATTAAAAACGTTAACCCTAAACCAGTCTTCTCAAAAATCAATAAATATGATAGGTTGCAATGTACTATATAATGATATCTCGTTGACACAGTTTTATTTGGGTAGTCACTAATGTAGTTTCCTGAAATCTTTATCCCGGATTAGTTTCCTGAATAATATCGGTCATTGATGGGGTGGACTCAATTGGTGGTTCTGATACTCAATTGGTGGGTCTGATGCGACTCCAAACTCAAATAGTTGATATTATTCGGGAAACTCATTCGGTATGGATTGTTTTTTAGGATGAATAGCATTGCTGGATCCTTAAATTGAAGCTCTTTATGTTTCAATCTGGATGTTAGTCTCCTGAATAATATCGGCCATTGATGAGCTGGACTCTCAAACAGCACCAACCATCAAGTAGTTGATGTTATTCAGGAAATGCACACATGATGGATATTTCAGAATACATAGCGTTACTAGATTCCTAAATAAAAGTGCTTTACGTTTTGATGTGGTTGTTAAATAGGTTAGTTTGGTTGGATTTTTCTTGCCTCAATTGACTGTTCATAAGCATTATTGTTTTGGATCTGCAGGTGTTGGACAACATGAGAAGAGTGTGCGACTTGAATCAACTTAATTGTAAAGTAAGCTATCACTGTAAAATTGTTGTTCTCCATATGCTATTAGCCTTGAGGGTATTTTCTTCCTTCCTTTTTTCAAAAAAAATAGTGATATACTTTTACTTTGTAGGTGTTGGGACTGACATGGGGAGTTTGGGATGAGTCTATATTCACTTTGAAGCCAAAACTTATTCTTGGGGCTGATGTACTCTATGATGCAAGTGGTAAATTACTTTTGCTGTTATGGTTTCGATCTTTATGATTATTTTTTTTTCTTTTCCTTAGTTTACTTCTTCCCTTGCCCTGTATATTGCTCAAATTTAATTACACCGGAAAAAGCTTACTTCCATTTCTGTTTGTAAGCTTTTGATGACCTTTTTGCCACTGTGACATTCCTGCTCCAAAACTCTCCGGGGTCTGTCTTTATAACAACTTATCATAATAGAAGGTAATTAATGATCATCTTCAGTATTTTGATCTGATTTTATGCTGTACCATGCCATTTCTTGTTTGCACACTCTTCTAACAGTAATGTCTCTTCGTAGTTTTCACACTTTTTTATACAAATGTTTCTTATTCTAATGAAACCTTTATTTGTTTTCTTATTGTAATTATGAGCAGTGGGCATCATCTTATTGAATTCCTGATGCTCAAATGGGGATTAAAGTGCGTAAAGCTCATTGATGTTTTTTCTTTCATGCCACCCAACAAGGCATCCGGGCTAAGTGGCAATATTCAATTGGCAGAGATTGTATTAATCAGTGAATAGACATTACCCGAGTAATTTCCTTTGATCAGAGCATCTGGATAGCTATCTGGTGATGCGGCATTTTGATCACTTTCTACTCATTGCTGCCACGGGAGGCTTCCCTTCCATGATGAGATGACTTGTGGTAAATTGAAGTTTTTGATGCTGTGAATCAGCGTAGTTATAATCTATTCTGGTTTCTTCTATGAATACCAAGGAGATCTATTATATGTAGATTACTGGAGGACAAATAGATAATTGGATTTCTATTTTGTTATTGTTTAGAGATTGTTCTCGAGAGCTAGTTGCTTGGGCATGGAAAATACCTTTGGGCATCCCAGCTCTGGAAGCTTTTCTTTAAACCAGCGTAAATTTTCTTGGTATTTGATATGATTAACCTGTTGTAGTTTTTTATTTTTTGGTCTTTATAGCCCAGGTAGGATAGATGGACCAAATCCCTGCTAATAACTGAGTCCAAAGTGTAGGTTTAACCATCAGTTGCAAGAAGTGGGATTGCAGGTCACTTTGCTTAGATAAATTGATTCCTTACTAGCTTCATTATTTGTTATATTAAGAACCGTGACTGTTATGATCTAAAAGTCATTACCAGGAAAATATCTCTGGATGTATTATTCTTCAAAATATCTATTACAATATAAGATAGATGGCCTTCATAGCTATTAGCAAACCAGATGTCTAGTTTTTGCTATCGATACATCTGGTGGATTGCCATTTCACAGTTTAAAAGTAACGAACCAAGCTAACAGAACCTTAGTTTACCACCCTACAATCCTTCCTAACCTCCTGACCGCCTGTGATGCTACTCATCTTGATCATGGATGATACAAAAGCCTTATTGAAATTGGCTTTGGAGCTAGCAAACTTGGTGACCAAATCTTTAGTCTTTGGAGTGCTGAGTAGAGATTGGTCTGAGGAGAATAGACCCCTTTTCTGGAGGATCGACTTGAAATATGTATTATCAAAAGTTGTCGACGAGGGATCCATGGTTGTTCCTGCATTCTTTGCCCTGTTCGATTTTGGACAAATACTCCTTAAGCTGGCTGCAAACGATGGATGCATGGATGGGTCTATGTCATGAGTGGCATTGAAATTGCGGATTCTGCTTTGGAAGGATGAGCAGTGGGAAAACCCTAAAGTATGGCCACCTGCATATGAGTAGTTGGCAACGTCGTGATTTCATAGATGAAAACTATTGAAACAAATAGTAACAGTAGCAGTCAGGCTTCTGTTTACCTGAAAGAGCCACAAGGTCATCCAGGGACAGACCTCTCTGAGAGAAACTCTGCTGCAGCTGAGCTATGTTAAAGGAAGGAGAAGGCAACCGTGTTGTTTCACTAGCCCTTGACGTTCTCCCATCTTTTCTTCCTTTTGGGACATCCCATGTTGGACCTCCGGACTGCAATATGAAATTGATAAAACCATCAGGAACATAATTATTATTTTTTTGTCATTGTTATCTCTGAAGTTTCCAGGTTTACTTTTTGTTTAGATAAGTGATAGTCCTGATCTTGAGGGAATGTTTTAGCTCGTTTTGTTATCTTACAAGTACAACTGCATCTCTTGCAGCTAAAGCCAAGATATCAGCGCATGATACCACTCCTGGGCATGAAGCTTCCACTTCTTTCTTTGCGTTGTCAATGACATAAAACGCATGCAAAGAGATGTTAGGTGGGCCATCTTTCTCTGCTTTGTTGTTCCCTTTCGAATTTAGCAGAACAGAAGCATCACAGGCCTGAAACAAGATGCAAACATCCAAGTTAGGAACAAACAACGAGCAGGAAAATGATAGAAGAAAAATATGAAATGTTAATCTCTACTCTTATGAAACAGTCATGGAAATGCATCCGGAGTAGCGCTGCGGGGACCGTTTTGTCTTTCATCATTGCATGATTGACAGCATTCGTAACAATGGAATCGACATCAGGGCATGTTTTCTCATAGTAATTCAAGCTCAGTGCATCTGCTCCTGAAGATATCGAGAATACGAGAACCGAGCTCAAGCATAAAGCAGCAACAAAAGCCATGCTGATGCTAGGAAATATGACTTGGCTCTCAACTTGGATTTTCGCATGGAAACTGAAACCAGCACTCGGGACTCTTTATACTGGAACTGAGAGACTATAGACTGAGAGTTGTTGTCAGAGGTGAAATGCTGGCCCAGAATCGTGAATCGGTGAAGGAGAAAGCTAATAATGGAGGAGTGCACTTTAAGCATCCTCACTGTAGTGTTACTAAAAGACAAACCTTGTCAATTCTGCCTTCACGCTCCTGGACCCTGGTCCCGTCCACAGTCCTCTCATCGGTATCAATAGCAATCGTAATTTATTCGAGTTCTGTATCTGCTGCTTAAGACGTGTATGGGGCGTAGATTCTCTTACAGCCTTCTTTACTTGAAATTCAAGGCGCTAATGATTGTATTCAACTCCTAATCACAATTACAACATGATGCGAGATGAGTGAAAAAACTTCAATGAGTATATCCAGCACGGGAAGAGAGCTAATTAATTGCTTGAACTGTTAAAAAGCCATTCAAATTTACTACAATGATCACCTTTTAACCACTACGTTAAAGAATAATGAGGATTAAAGAAATCTCACTTCTATTCAAGGTTGTTAATTCTGTTCCGGTAGGTGTTTTATTTTTTCAATCGGAATAAAATGTTTCAGTTTCGGAGTGTTTCGATGTGCCGTTTCGGGATTATACTGTTCATATATATATATATATATATATATTCAACAAACATAATTCAAATTCAAGATAAATTAATTATAAATTATGCAATATAAACACAATGCCAAACAAATATAATTTCAAAATTTAAAATATTTATAAATAGTCAAGATTAAATAGATCTTTAACTTAAAGTAATTCAACTTAAACAAAATATCAAAATAGTATGAAAGTAAAATGTTTTAACACAAATATTTTAAATATAAAGTTAGGTCAATGTTA
>Ga0307517_10012960_pt1 | contig 11375 bp, 8 predicted proteins | sample 23_EM_MG_FD_194515 | JGI IMG/M metagenome (GOLD analysis project Ga0307517, IMG submission 194515) | Populus trichocarpa ectomycorrhiza microbial communities from riparian zone in the Pacific Northwest, United States - 23_EM | ecosystem: Host-associated > Plants > Roots > Unclassified | place... | reverse complement strand
GGTTGATATGTATGTAAAGGTTGAGAAATTTTGGTCAACTTTCAAAATTGTTTGATGAGAGTCCTCGGAGATTTTTTAATTTTTGACAAAGTTGTAATACTAGTATTAGAATTAAATAAAAAATAATAGCAATTTTATAAATAATTAGATTTTTTTTGCTGGTTTTTTTAAAAAAAACAAGATAATAATTGTTAACTTGTGTATAAAGCTCATTATGTAAAATATAATTTTTTCAAAATAGAAAAAGAAAAAACATGATCAAACCTTTGAAAATTTTTTATAATTATCCATTTAACTTAGTTTTTCCAAATTGAAGATCAACCGAGTCGGTTTTTTTTCCGATACTACAAGTTACCAAAACAAAGCCAAACAAAACAAATAATCAAACAAATAATCAGGTCTAGTTTCAGATTAATCAATCGCAAAAAGAGCATACCCAAAAAAAAAAATAAGTGAAAAAAACTTACAATGCACAATAAAATGATGCCTTGTAGTTTTTTCCTTAACTTCAATTTAATTTAATGTTTGACATGGGGCCGCTATCCCTGATGACGAATCTACAACTCGACTACTTTCTGTTCGAAAAATATTTTATACATGAGCTATGACTTTACAGAAAGATAACGACAGATGTTAGTAACTTCAAGTATTTTTCGAGGACCGAACCCACCCTGTCACTAGACCACAGAGATACGTTATAATTAGCATTCAAGCTACATGCTTTTGACAAAATCTACAAGCCAATTTCAATAATCAGTTCAGCAGCTGCACCCATTGTACCAACTCCACCTAGTCCCAGTAACGCGACAGCCAGTTCTTCTTCATTCCATTGCCTAAGCCCCTTGCTTACCCTCTTCAATATATCCACGTCAACCTCAGGCACCCATTTCGGTGTGCAAGCCACCATCAAGCACACAAACCCAGATGCGTATGCCCATGCAGTAGCCCAATCACAACCAAGCGATATTTTCCCCTCTAGAGCACTTGCCAGAAATTCTAAGTGAGCTTTGAGCACTGTTGGCCGTTTTTTTGATGCTGCTGTTTCTGAGTCCACACCCCATGCAAATGTCCCACAAAATAGCGCAAAGTAAGCAAGTGCATAGCCCCTTAGCATTGCAACCAGACCTCCAGATTCTCCACCTTCCTGCTCCAATCCATGTACTGATATAAACCAGGAGGGTAAAGTTTCATTAATCAAAGATTGAACCAAATTTAATCCGCCAGATATCCACACTAAAGAAGATCCAAGTGAAGCTGCAAGCTTGACACGTGTCATTGCTGCAGCAAGAGAAACTTTCCCATATCGCATCCCATATTTGCTTTTCTTCAATTTCTCCATTGCACCTCTAGTCCACGCACTACTTGCAATATCTCTGACAGAGTGCATTAGAAGAGAGAGAATTTCTTCTGTCATGAACATGACATCTCTGACTGATCGATGCACTCGTAAGTAAAGAATTCCCGGGGCAACAGGAGAGATTCCACCAGATAAGTGGGAGCCAAACCCGTGACCTAAAAGGGCACCCACACCACCATTGCTGGAAAGGTGAGGGGGGCTCAAACCAAGAGTGGATGCGAAGCAGCTCTTCAGAAGCTGAACTACAGCATCGCTGTTATGGTGGAACACAGTACGCGAAGCAGAGAACACAAGGTAGTCACTCCAACGCTTAACTTTCTGGGCCCATAGAGAGGCTATAATGGGCATGCATGGCCAGGGGCAACCAGCAGCAAGGGCATTCAAGGCTGGGCCAACCAGGGTGAGGAACCTTTCAGACATTTTGTCCAATTTATAAGTAATTGTGAGGCTTACTAGGGCAGCTAATGGCAAAGGAAGTGTAGCCAGAGATGTACCCCCTGCAAGAACAAGTATTGAGCCTCATTAATGAATTTTGTTTTTCTGGAAATTAAATTCCCTTGTCAAAATTTAAACACAACTCATGCATACTCATTCTTCCTGCTTCATCATGATATGAAGATCTCTAGGTCTAACACAAGAATGGACTTGAAAGTTGAAATCTAACAAAAGGATGAATATTTCCAAACCTAAAACTGTACAAGTATATCTATTGATCTTCAAAATGCAGGTTGTTGTGGTTTGTTCTAGCAATGCGTTCAAAAAAACATACATGAAAAAATTTCATTTATCAAGAACTGAAAACCCTATAGCCTTAAAAAAGGGAACAGTAATCTGTATGATAAAGAATTACCTACAGAAAGGCTTGGGACATCAACACCAGTGGCAGCCAGTATTTTCTTTATCTGCTGCTCAACAGAGGATAAATTGACAGCTGGGCTCGGCCAATCAGTTCCATTCATAGAAGCTGGCTTCCATATGCCTCGTGTAACTTCAGCTGACAAGTAGCTTACAATGGTGGCCAAAGATGCTGGTAGAAAATCGGCGAGATCTTTAAGCCCTATGATAAAAGGTGCAGGTGTAAATAGATTAGAATTGAGCATATAGTTATCAGGGAAAATGGTTTTTACATTTTGAAGTTTTGGTACAATTAAACTTTAAGTCTCTTCACCCAACAATACAATCATTTGATGATTAATGATTTAAGATGATGTGAAACTTTAATCCCTCTATACTATCCTCTGCTCTAATATGCCCCGTAGCCACACAGTGATTACAGTATTGTGTTAGTTTTTAAAAGAATAGGGCTAAATTTTAACCATTCTAAGATCTCAGTAACACCTACTCTCCTACTTATAAAGTTCGTTCACATTTATCTCAATCACATGGCAAAACAGTATTCTTGACATCCTCTCAATATTTTCTCTTAAGGCACCAACTTCTTCCTCGCATGCCAACTGGTCTCAAACCATATAAATTGATGAAGGAAACTTCGAGCAAATTGTACAAACCTGTAGCCAGTTCACGGGGAGAGAGTCTTCCATGGGCACAGGCTGTCAGAGCAGCGTCAAGGGCAAATGGAGTTGCTTCTAAGATATCCCATGCAGATATTTTAAGCCTAGCTTGAGCATCTTCAGCACCAGGGCCAGATGAAAGACTACTTCCAGAGTTCTTAGAAGTCGAAGGCTGAACACCTCTATTTATCCTTCTGAACATTAAATTGAGGAGTGCATCAACAATCTGATGAACAGGGGTTCCATGTACAAGACCGGAAAAGGTAGAAGCAATGCATTCCAGATGCTGCCTGTACCATAGTTTCAACTTTGGGAAAGAATCCATGAATATGGGTTCTACAGACAGACTCAAAATTTTTGAGAATCTCCTACGTCTGAGTTGACGCCTGGTCGAAGTTCCAAGGGACGATAATAGGGAATTCCTTACAAGCAAGAGGTATTCAGGGCTTAGATGGGATCCCACTGGTGGTACGTCTCCCATCACATGATCAATAGGTGGATGCTCAAATCTCCACAATCTCAGAAGAAGTGTAAAGGCATTAGAAAAAACCGCATGACAAGAAAGTTCTTCACCTGTTGGAAGAGTCCATGAGACCTCAGGAACAGCAGAGCCAAAGGCCTCACAGATGGGCATCAATGCACCAGCAAGTAGTGGAACCTGGCAATAGATGTTGAACATCAGTTCACAGACAGCATAAAGGACACAAATTTTCCATTTATTTCCACAGTTTGGTTCTTCACTTTAATTTCTATTAACCTTTTGCTTTAATAATTTTTTTCATTGACTTTCTCTTCTATGCGTATGGATCTCACCCATGATTTATTAGTTCACAAAATCAAATAAAGACACAATTTCTTAGTTTTCAAGCATATTGGAACCCTCCATATTCCATCGTGACAAGCTCTTTATTAAATAACCTCTTCAAGAACTTGATAAATTTTCTTTTCTTTATGTGTAAAAGGATACAGGGGCACCAGTCAGCAAAAGGCATGCATTACACATACAGAACAAGTCAGTAAAGAAGTGTTGTTAAAATTCAACCCACCAAACCATGTAAGGATAAAATCTGCACGCAATCCACAGATGATATTCCAACAAGAAGAACATTTAAAAGCGGAGCATAATTTATCAAGTGACTCTCACTCCCAGAGTAATCAGCAGGAACTGGAGGTGACAGCAATTTTATAATGAAAAGAATTGTATGTTCCTGTAAACAACAGTAAATTTAATTAATAACTTCAACTGGAGAGGGAGTGGGGGGGGTGGCGGCTTCTGAAACATTACCTGAATATTCCAACCACGAACAAGAGAGGCTCCACAAAGAATAGCAGCGGCAGATATCTTCTCATCATCAGAACCATCGACTGCAATCTCATATATTTTCTCGATCGCTGGTAAGCTTCCATCAAATCCATCTTAAATTCAGTTGCCATACCACTGGGTAAATATACAAAAAAAGAGCATCTGACATGCATGGTTCAGGAAAAAGAATGGCATAACTTAAGACCAGGTTAGGAAATTAGGGAATAGCCTTTTAAGCAAGACAGCTATGACCTTCATTGTATGCAAATGCATTTGAATCTTTCCTCATGCGTAATTACAACATTATGGAGGAAAAATCCTAAATCATAAAACCTCTTGACTTGATTGTTTTCAAGTTATGCTGAATTTCAAAAACCTCCATTATGGAATCTGTCAACATAACAGCATTCGAAACACAAAAGCACATCTTGAAACAGCCTCTTTTAAGGCATTCATAGAATAGCATCACCGACCAAAAAATAATGACATTAAGAACTAATTATTATGAAGCTAATCAGATCAAGTTGACCATTGTTCATTGCTTCACATTTTAAACACCCTACCATAAGAATAAACATTAATAAAAATTCACACACTTGTTAAGCAAAAATGAAAATAAAACAAACAATTCCACAGAAAAACACTGCAGTTGTATAGAATCACAATTTTGCTCAAAAGAAAAAAATTCTAGAAACTCAAGTTTGGAAACAAAAGCCAGTGTTGTGGGAAACAAAACCAATGGAAAGAGTGCTATCTTGAAAAAGTAAAAGAATTATGATGATTTATATTATTCAAAGTTAAGTCTTGTGCAAAGAAGGTAGGAAACTCATGCTGTCTCAATTATAATGATAGTGCAGTATTCTGTTCATCATCCATGCAATAAAAAAAACCCTGGAAATAAAGGGAAAAGGAACAGATGAATTCAAAAATAGTTTTTAAACAATACCACTGGCAGCATACCTGGAAGCTGGAGTTGAAACCAAAATGTTTATCATTGAGGGGGTTAAAGGTGACCCGTTCATCAATGACAACCAGCCAAGTGTTTGACTGGGAACACTCCGAGGTACTTGGTTGGCAAGAGTCACATAGCCTGGCCACAAATATGCTGATGTGTCCAACATATTTCTTGCAATACAAGCCTCAACAATCAGGTGCCTCAAGTTTCCAGCTGGAAAGTAATAAAATGGAAAACAAGACTAGAATTCAGAGCCATGGAAAAACAATAAAGACTGGCATCCAGGGCCAACAGGTTGAGAACAAAGAAAAGAAAACAAAACAATAAACCTAAAAGAGCAGTGGATAGATAACCATATTTTGGGAAGACAACAGATACAAGCCTACTATAAAAATAAAGGAGAAAAAATAGTTCAAATTCTAGCAAAAACTAATATTCTAGTATTTTGTTGTTTTTGTCACCCTCTAAAGTCTGAAATGAGGAAAAGGAAACAGTGATAGCAATTGAAAGGACTAATGTTAGAAAACAAATAAAGGTTCAATTAGCTCATCTAATAATTGTTTTTTTAAGAAACCCCCTATATACAAGGGAACTTTCTAAACTTTCTAAAATGTACAGAAACAAAAAATCAGGCTGCCGATTCATGTTACATTTTGGTAGCAGGGGAAATTGAACCTGTTTAGCAACATCATTGGAATTATCTTGTTTCCGCACCAAACACAACCTTTGATAATATGAACTGCAATGTTAAGGAATGTAATCACTTACAACAGTTGACTGGCATGTCATTTATACTCATGCTATAACCATTACTGACAGTGAGACCTGAGATAAACATTGTAGCTTTTGCGGCAGCTTGATTAGCGACTGAGCTAACAGGCTGAGGCGGAGTCAACAACCCTTCATAGTCACCCAATAGCTGCAGGGAAGTAATTAGACCCTTTCGACGTTTCCCCTGTTTTTCTTTTCTTTGATTGGTAGGGCTCTGTTGCGTTTCATCAATCAATTCACTTTCCTCTTCCTCAATAATATTAGCCACTACAAGGGTTGTAATAGACAATAACATGGACAAGCATGTATCAAGGCGAGGTACTGGACCCTCACTAGGATTTCTTTCCTGAAAGAACACAAATAGGTTATGCACTGAAAGATGCATAAATCATTAAAAGTTAAAGAAGGTTTGTGCAAAACTCACAAAAATAAGGAAAAATAAAAACATGCAATTCCTTTGGAAGAAAAGAATAATGCTTCCCGAAAAATGATTTCATTTAATTCCCTAATTCAAGCTAGTACATTAAAAAGGTTTCAATTGTCTTGGACGACTTTGTATACTTTATTCTTAAATTTATCACTACAGAATCAGTTTTTCTCTGTGCTCTTATCGAAAACATGTATTCTGTCCCATCCCTAAAATCCTGCTTTATTAATGCTTTGCATAACTTTAAATGAATACCACCAACTGTGTTTTTTTCTGGAACCTAACGAAACCTACATGAACAGCACATGACAAATAATAAATAATGAAGCTTGTTTAAGATGCTATATAATCTATATTCTTCAAAGAATAGCTATTCTATGACAAAAGCAAAAATGACTGATGGACAAACCAAAAATGATATAGAATATATCTATGGGAAAATTTAGAAATCTGGTTGTTAACTGGATTACATTTTGCAGTTTAGATATTAACTTTTATTTCTAGTCAATTGTCAAAAGTAGTATTTAGGTATAAACTTTATTCTACTACCTACTTGGTAATTGGCTTTGGTGCCCATTAACTCAAGTTTAGCATCACAATTCCTTTCTAATTTTCTGTTCCTTTGACTTCACCCCTTTCTTCCTATTTATACTGCATGTTATATCTCATTCTTGTGGGAGTGCTTTGTCAAGTATATACTCATTTGGGTTCGTGAAAGGCATTACACATTTCAGAAGCACTAGTTTAAGCCCTTGTTCAGTGTCAAATATCAAATTGTTGTTTATGAAAGAAGATATATAAAAATTAGTGCCCTGGGGATTCAAACCTTTCTCTACTTTCATAAAAAAGGGTAGTAAAAGATTATTAAGCAAAATTAATTAAGGAACTGTGAAACTACTCTTTGCACAATCCAATAAAAATTTGAAAAATAAAAAATTTCATTGTTGGAGACGTGAAAGACTGGTTTGCATACATCAAAGTCAAGGGAAGCTATATCCAGCGTTAGAATTTGAAGCAGCAGATTCTAATAGAAGAGGTTGAGGAAAATGAAACAGTGTTGAAGACAACATGAGTTCGAAGGAGAAAGATGACCAAAACATGAGAACACCATGGAAAACTAATTCAAGAAATTTTATACTTAACCATTACAAAGCACAAGACCAAGTTTTCTCCAACTACACTTGAATGATGATATATAAATTTCTATTCAAAAGTAAAATAATAGAGCATCTTTCCTCTCCATTCTTCTCAAATGTTTTCTACCCAACATTCAAGCTCATAAAAATATAAGGGTGAGTTTACTTTCAGAATTTTTTTGTTGTTCTCAACTTGATGTTTAGTTCCTTCTTACGACCATGGAAAAAAAAAAGGAAGTTTACTAACTACTAGTTTTCTGAAACAGGAAAGGAAGATATTGCTTAGCTTGTCTTTAAAATAACCAGAGATCAAATAAGAAACAGGTGTCCCAAACATGGCCACTTTTTTTTTTTTTTTTTTGCAAAGTAGAAAATATGGAGAAGCACTTGCTTTTAAGAAAACTTAAAAATAGAAAACACACTTATCCAAGGAAACTATTTTTATTTTAAATGTGTTCATTTTCTCCACTTTTTTTATTCACTGAAAAGTTTTCTAGAAAACTGAAAAATTTTCCACGTGACACCCATAGATTTTTTATCAAATCAGAACAAGTACCCACCCTTTGAACTAGCCGTAAAGCTGCAATCCATAAGCCTAGAAAAGTATCATGCCAAGTGGTGCGATTAACTGCTTGCAGAGCTTTGACCAAACCTGCAACATAAAATTGGAACAATAAATTTTAATTTATCACCAACAGTCCTACTCTATAGGTTTGTAAAAGATTTCAGCATAAAACAAGAGATGAATCATACTGATAAGATTTTCTATAGCACTAGTTGTCGTCACTTGTGACCCATCCATAGTGTCTTCTAGAAATAGATCAATAGGTAACCAAACTGCAGACTGACTTGCCCCGTGGCATTGACCAACAGAAGATTTGAGAGACCCTGAAAACATGACTGCATGAAACTCATGTTGTGATATTGTTTTGCACTCTCGAGACAAAACCCTTCGGGTGTCAGATGTCAACTGCAGAAAAGCATCTGGAGTTATGTGTTTTGAGTTCCTCAAAGCTGCAGAATGCACAACAAGCAGTTGCAATTGCTCGATGAAGCCTCCCCATTGTGAAGGCCTAAAAGGATAAGAGAACATCTTTATTAATCGGGTTTCCTTCATTAAATTTCTCCAATATCTAGTAGTAACCACCCTAAAGTAAAGTTCAGAAGACCATGCCAGGTTAGGCATCATTTAGGTTGAGCATGGCAAACCACTTTAATGGCTTGTTCCCCACTTCTTCTTATAAAACACAAGTAAAACTAATCATGACACTATATATATCTTACATGTTTTGACGTGCCAAGTAAAGTAGCCTCGAGGTTAATTTGTTTTTTAGAAACTCTCCAATTAGCTCGATAGCCATTGTAGTATTTACTTTGTGCAACCCCTCGTGGTGCTCATTTCTCTTCTCACTAAAGTTCTCATGACCATCTATTTCCATACCCTCCTGTCTGGGTAGCCATCTAGAATTCTTTTCTGCACCTAGTTCCAGCAACCCTTCATCATCCAAGGAAGCATCAAGTAACTGCCACACGATTGAAAAGACAAATTCAACCAGAAGAAAGCCAGGTTCACACAATTGCACGCCAAATATTTGGGAAAGATGAGCAACATCATCTATTGATTTCATGATCCTGTAATTGCAACTAAAAGATGTTAATATCTATAATTGAAGTTTAAGAGTATACCAAAAAAAAACAAAATGGCAGGATTCAGATTGTCTTTCAGGATTTTTGTTAGTCCTTAAGCAGGCAAAGAAAGATTCTTTATTACAAAAGTTATTTCTGCAGATTCTGTCAGAGAAAAAATAAAAAAGACAACTTTTAAATTCCACGGATGAGGCAATCACAATTGGCAGGATTGCTAGGACCTAAGAGTGTCCAAATTGAATGCATTCAAAGTCTGGATCCAAGAGTAAACATTAATGAAGCATCCGTTTAACAACATAAGCACAGAACAATCCCAATACTACAATTTTCTACATAATTGTTTCTGTATAGCATCCTAAATGTTTACATCATTGCATTGTGTTACAGTTTTAAGAGATACATCCACAAAGCGACCCATGCACATAAGTTTGGTATAAAAAACAAGGAGCAACAGTATTTTTCAGCTTAAAACTGCAGTTATTTCTTTGAGTTGCAGCCTTATATCCATCCATGGTCATGAAGAAGGTGAAAACACCCGTGCAACATCTGAGCAAAGGCTACAAAGATTGAATGAAACTACCACTGTCCACAGCAATCACCCAAGTCAGCCAACTCCTTGTGAAAGAGAATGGCTTAGAAACAACTCTCATTCCCATTTTCCATATTTTAACCCAAATGAAAGATAAAACCACGCATAGTGGTGATGATCCAACAACGGCGCCTACTATTACTAAATCTCTTATTATTCCGTCTCGTCATCGTCTCTCTTTCAACATTACATTTTTGTTTTATCCAAAAAAAGAAAAGAAGCCACCATGCATAACTAGAAAATTTAAGACTTGCTGTATCTGCCTATTCCAATCAAAAATACCAAGTTTTAAAGAAAAAGGTCAGCATTTGCAAAATCATACAATTAATTAGCAGAAACAAGTAACGGAAAATCAGGCCAATGTCGTTCTTCATAGAAATCCAAAAAACTCACAATTGATAATTTGGGGCAGCGATTAGAGCTGAAAAGGAAAAGGCGTGTCTCTTTACGAGTTCCATATACAGCCTATATGCAGACGGGTGGAGCTGTCGATTCGGAACAACCCTGTAAATACATAAAATTAAAATAAAATAACCCTTTTTGGCATAAAATTGAGATAATATCAATGAAGGTGATGGCCTGCCTGGTAGAGAGGAGAGCGAGGACGAGCAAAGGAGGGACGAGGTTGAAGGAGAGGGCCTTCTCGAGGAACTTCCACGTGATGGGCATGTGATTATCGAAGCAGATATGAGAGACTAATAGGTGAGCCAGCTCCATTGAGGGCAAATCAACGCCAGCAGAGTTGAGATTGGAGCTGAGTTGGATCGCCCATAGTTGCGGGTCGCAGTTCTTGACCTGAGCTGACTTGGTGAGTTCAAGTACCGAGTCCCAGACAGTACAACTCGCCGCCGCCATATCTCAACTCAATTCCTTTTTGGAAATTGGATTTGGATTCCCTGTTTGTTCGCGTTGCTTTGGACTCTGCTGCTGGAAAAGAAGGGGAAAAAAGAAAGTAAAAGACCAAGGAAGGCTGGACTCAGACTCATACTCGAGAAGGCGGGCATGGTATAAAAAAAATATTTTTTTATTTGATTTTTAAAATATTTATTTATTAAAAATATATTAAAATAATATTTTTTATTTTAAAAAAATTAATTTTAATATTAATATATCAAAATAATTTAAAAACATCCAAAAAAATAATAATCAAGTAAAAATAATTTTAAAAAATATGTTTGAACAACAATACTATGGCCAAAGTGTAGTCCAAGTTTTGGCATTTTTACTTCTAATTTTCTTTATATTTTCATTTTAATTGATTTAAAGATGAAAAAAATAATAAATTACGTGTTTTTTTATGTTTATATTGATATTTACACTATGTTGTGGGTTGTATTAATTTTTTAATATAAAAAATAAAACTAAAAATAAAACATTAGTTTGAATTTTTAAAAAAAAATCATGATGACTAAAAACACTTGAAAAAACAATAGTAATAAACCAAAATGAAACATATCAATAATACTAATTTAAAACATACCAAATGCTTTAAAAAAAATTCAATGTAGCATCTTTTTATAAAACTTATTGAGATTATAACATATTAGATTAAGCCTAAATTTTGTAGTTTAATTCATCAAATTCACATTTCATATCATGAACTTCATTGGGTTTAATTTATTTTTTTACCTAAATATATTATAAAAATAGAAAAAAAAACTAAATGGTGAAATTAGAAG
>Ga0307517_10012959_pt1 | contig 11377 bp, 6 predicted proteins | sample 23_EM_MG_FD_194515 | JGI IMG/M metagenome (GOLD analysis project Ga0307517, IMG submission 194515) | Populus trichocarpa ectomycorrhiza microbial communities from riparian zone in the Pacific Northwest, United States - 23_EM | ecosystem: Host-associated > Plants > Roots > Unclassified | place... | reverse complement strand
TCTTCAATTCTCTCTAAGTTCTGAGTATGAAAAGGCGAGGCTGTGCCCCCAAACTATAAACAATCGACAAATTGACGACATCATGATGGGCTTTCACTATTAGCCAATCATTTTTTCCTAGGAGCACGTCTTTTGTTTCTCCTTTTCCTAGGAGAAATTGCTTCCAGCAAGGTTAGAATAAAGAGTTTTAGCACTTCAAGTTACGTAACATCTGCAAGTCATTGTTACTTTGAAGTTAGAACTTGCATTCCATGAAATCTCAAGGCATTGCTAAGGTATCCAAATCAGCCTGGAAATCTCCTTAGGACTTGTAGTTGCCAAGTATTTGTGATGGCAAATGTTTGGTTTAGCTTGTAGATTTTGATGATCACAAGGGAGTTCACATTATTCCTAATGAAAGAACATGAAAGTAACATTACAATATATCACACCGAAAAAAATAAATCTTCGAGAGTATATTACGTATATTACTAAAACCTTTTAAGTAATGTAATGTTTAGTTATTGTCTCAAGATAGAAAAGATATAAACAGTAAAAATAAATGGGTATTATCTCTTGTATTTCTTGTTTTTAAAAGATAAAAATTCACTTAAAATTGTTTTTAATACATATTTATTTCATATTTCTATCTTTTTTTTCTCTCCAAACAAACACACTTCTAGCAAAGAATACTAATCAAACACAATCTATGAATGGTTTATTCTCTCTTCAATAAAATAAATAAATAATAAAAAAACAACAAAAACAACACACTAAGCCTTAGCTATTAACCAAAGCACATTGCCTTCTAATCTCACCATTCGAGCCAGTTTTAACACGAATTCTGCCCATTTTCTCCATGGATTTGGAAAATTCAGAACGGAAATCTATTGAACCCTGTAGTATTTGGCGGATCATAGACAATGTATTAGAGTTTGTGGTCAAGGCAGCATCTGATTGAAATAGACCTCTTCTCTTCAGCAAGAGTTTATAGTAGCTAAGATCAAATGTCTTTCTGCTTCCAGGGTCCATCTCAACTATAGTAGTGTTATCGCTAATACTTCTGCACTTTCTAGCCTTCAAATTCGCAGCATATTCGCTATCTAGAGCTGGGTCTTCATCTCCAGTCCCAGTGAAATTGTATAGCCGGTTCGAAAACGATTGACAATGAGCAATGCCAATGGTATGAGCACCTGGGAAAATCAATTTGATTAGATGATCCATGATTCAGCGCTGTAAGAATGCGTCACGCAGTGAAAATGTCAAATGGGACGTACCAGAAAGCAAGACCAGGTCTTTCAAATCAAGACCTTGGTTAGCAAACAGTGTTTGTAGAGTGGTGAAGTTGATCATGGGAGATGGGACGTTGGACAAGGCCTCTGAGGACCTGGAGATCAAACCGTCTCGCCGGCCAGTCGGAACTCTCCAGAATGGACCTCCCTGTCAACATTGAAAAGAAAATTTATTTTTGTTTCTCGAGTAATGAATAGTATTAGAGCATAGATTTTTTTGTTTTGTTTTGGAGTTACATACTGTGGCTACTATACTGTCCCTAGCGACCAAGGTGAGGATATCAGCACAAGACACAATTCCAGGACATTCAGCTTCAACTAGGCGTTTCACTCTGTCGATGAAGTCAAAGCCTCTGAGTGTAAGATTTGGAGTTGCTGCCTTTTCAGGTTGTTCGCCGGAAGTTGTGTTCAACAGCACAGATGCATCGCAACCCTGACAAAAAAGTTTCCTCTCGTGTTATCTCACAATCTGAAAAATCAACACATGCAACATTCTGCAGTAAATATGCAAATACATACCCTGACAAAGCAATCATGGAAATGCATTCTGATTAAGGTTGCAGCCAATGATGGAGCGTTGTGGATGTGCTGGTTTACAAAGCCTTGCACAATCTTCTCAGCTTTCGGGCAGCTTGTATTATAAAAACCCATCTTTAGTTGAGCTTCGGTTGAGCCCATAAATGCTAAAAGACCAAAGATTAGCATCCCGAAATACCCAATCCTTCCCATCTTGATCGTTTCTAGTTTTTTTTCCTCTTTCAATCTTGCCCTTTAATACTGCAAATGTAGAATCCTAGTAGTCCATTCAATGAAGCAACATCAGATGTACACTCAATGCCTTCTTGGGAAAGACTTGTAGGCATCTGCATGTGCTACAAGATGAGAAGCAAGATGATAAAAACAGCACATCTAGCAAAACTATGATAAGTACAGTACATCTACCGAACAAACATATGTCATCTCGTATTATAGGCATATTTTGATATAAAGTAGGCCATTAAGGACATGATTAGTCAGGCTTGTCTCTCCTAGAGTAAGCAAAGCAAGGCTACTGTGACACCCCCCACACATCATCAAGGCCTTTTCCTTTTACTGCATTGATCTTTCGTTTTTTTATTGATTTGGCAGGTAGCATTTTTCTTGTAATGGCATGCTAAGGTATTAAGAGGCGAAAACAAGATTGACAGAAGGATAAATACAACTTGTTCACCTGCTCTATGGTGGCTGTGTTATCATAATTCTGAACTGCATTTTCCTTTTACCATGTACGGATAACTGCTGCCATCCATGATCCCAGTAGAATAATAAAGAATATACGTTGTCAAGAAAAGAATCTGACATCTGAAGAACTGGGAATATGTAAGCATGAATCCACATAAAAAGCAGCAGACAAAGTGACAGAAGATTATATTGGAAAGATTGATGACATCAGGATATCCAGGATGATCTAGATCTGATCCTCTCTGTTTAGTCTTCTACTAAAAGGATTCTTCAGGGGGTCAATATTGAAATCTAGGATCAAGAGAAAATTTGGCACATGATTTCTCAGGCTGGAAGCAGTTGGCTTGATCTGTGTTAGCCTGCTAGGTATTGATCCTGTGCATGTATTGGGATTCTGTTCTGTATCCTTCACATCCTGTGGACGCTTGGTCTCATCTAGCTCCTATTGTGTATGTATAATTCCACTGTGATTAAGATTATGATGTTCAAATTAACAGTGGATGTTTCCATCAGTTTATGTATGTGTATTTCGACTAATTCTTTGATATTTTTTTCAAGTTAATGACTATATAATTATACAATTACTCTAAAATTTATGATATTTAAATTAATAATTTTTAAAAAATAAACTTAAAACCTGACCAGTTAATCATAATCCAATTAAGACAAGAAACTTCATATCACTCTCTTTCGAAGATGGAAAGTGTCATAACTTTAATTTCTAACTACAAAAAGTTCATGCCCACAAACCTTTCTTTCAAACTGTTAATTGAGACGTGGTTAAACCTGTTTTTTATAAGATTTTAATTTTTTTTTGTTTTAAAAAATATTTTTGAGTGAACGAACACATTAAAATACAATCAAAACTTCCCGAAACGCATTTAAACCTTCTTATAAGTGCACTAACGATACATGGCATGGAAAGGAATAGTTCATTGTTTCCCATCGACCTACCATCCATTAATTCTTCTGTACTATGGCGTCTCAACGCCAAAAAGCACTGAGTTAGAGGCAATTATCACTGAGTTGGAGGCAATTATCACTGAGTTGGAGGCCCATTGTTGAACCTAAAGGAGAGTTGCGAGACCATCTTTGTTCCCCCTCTGTGGATAGTACTATCTCCTTGAAAAAGGACGAAATGGAAGAAGGTTAGGCTGGTGCAGCCATTGAATGGAGTATCTGCTACTGCTAGTGAAGTTAATATCACTTATTACCTTATTTTTCTAACCATTAAATTGTGTCTGGTCATATTGCTCTGGATTCGTATGCATCAAAATTGCTTTTGTCAGGAATGTTTGTTTTTAATGTTTTAAAAGATTTTTGTTTTGAAAAAATTTGATTTTTTTACTGAATTATTATTTTTAATATTATCATTACCTCCCAGCACTAAAAGCACCATCTTTTAATGAATTGATTTTAAACTATACAGGATATAATTACTATATATGTTTTTACAAATGGTCAAAAAAGTTGAATAGCATCAAATTCGAGAAATTAAAGAAAAAGTATTTGCATGATTCCTGCATCATAGGGCAGGGCAAGTCTAGTCTAGTCTAGTCTTTGTTGGCTATCAATATCGTTGCTTTATCATCATCATCATCATCATCATCATCATGATTCCTCTATTTGATAGCTGGACCTTCATGCATGTTCATGCTAATTTAGACTATATATATATATATATATGCCAAAAAAAATCACAATGTTGTCGGTGCTGACTGTAACAAAAACCCAAGAGAGGGGAGTGCTATGGAAAAGGAGTGTTTTACTGTTCATTTAAATAGTAAAACGACGGTGTTTGCACTCCCGAAGAAGGGTTATTATGATTTATTTTTTTAAGGATTCATTGTTCATTGTGAAATTCATGAGAGAGAGCTAGTTTTTTTTAAAAACATTTTTATGGTATAATTATTTGATTACTCTTAAAAGTAAAACATTATTTAACTGAAATATAGAGATTTTTTAAAAAATTTTAATTTTTAAAGTACCATAAAATAATTATTGCTATTCAAATCTAAATTTCTTATCTATATAAATAAAAAATTATTGGACGTGTGTTGCACGCATAAGCTAGTAACTCAATGCATTGTTTTCAAGTTGTGCATCTAAAACAATTAAAAATAATATTTTTTTAATGTTTTTTATTCATCAGAGTGTTTTATTAATTAATTATAGTTAATCCACATCGATTTAGAATATCACTTTTTATTATTTCTTTAAATAAATATATCACTTAATATATTACCAGTATATTAAAAGTGTTTACGTATGCATCTTAATATCTTTGGATTTTTTTTAAAGGTTAAAGGAAAATAATATAAGTGCGGCCAAGAATCTAGTAGTATACTATATAATATAATTAAGTGATATATTTGCCTTAAATAATATAATTGCCTTGAAATGGGCGCTGACTCATGTTTAGAGCCTTGACCGACAAGTAATGCTGGCTCAAGGCTAGTAGCTGTATTAGCTTTTGAAGAATTTGGCTCAACAATCTGTTAATCACAATTGTATTTTATCACTTTTTTAGTCTCATCCGTGCATTTAATGATTAGGTGGATTTTCAGCACTATGTTCTTGAGCTGTTTCTAGGTGATTGGAGACCCCACATGAGGTGGTTTTTTCTTTCTTCTTTTTCTTCTTGCTGGTGAAACAATGGCGTCAAATTCAAAGGACATAGTCTTCCTGACATTATTTGACAAGAAATGAAACGCACATATGAACAAAAGATTCTTAGCTATTCACCACTGCACACTGCTTTCTAATCTCTCCAACTGTGCCAGTACTCTTAACGTTGATTCTGCCCATTTTCTCCATGGAATCTGCGAATTCAGCAAAGAAATTCTCAAGTGAACCTTGGAGCAGCTGGTTGACGAATGACAATGTAGTGGAGTTTGTGGTTAAGGCAGAATCAGACTGGAAGAGACCTCGTCTCTTGAGTAAGTGCCCGTAGTAGCTAAGATCAAATGTCCTGAAACTTCCAGGGTCCATTTCTACTATAGTGGTATTGTCATTAAGACTTCTGCACTTCCTTGCCTTGAGATTGGCAGCGTATTCGCTATCTAGCGCTGGGTCCTGAGTACCTAGCACTCCAGTGAAATTGTAAAGGCGATTCGAGAATGATGAACAATGTGATACCCCGATTGTGTGAGCACCTGATAGCACGACCAGGTCTTTCAAGTCCAGTCCCTGGTTAGCAAAAAGTCTTTGTAGACTGGTGAAGTTGCTAGTTGGAGGGGGGATGTTGTTCGAGGCCTCTGAGGATCTTGAAATTGTCCCGTCTCTTCGGCCTGTAGGGACTTTCCAGAATGGACCACCCTGTTGAAGTTCAAACAAGAGGGTTTTAGCGTTTCTTTTCTCCAAATAATGATAGAAAAAGATCAAGTGAATTCAAGATGGATCGTGTTCGAGTCCTTACAGTGGCTACAACAGCATCCCTTGCAACCAAAGCAATAACATCAGCACAGGAGACTACACCAGGGCATGCTGCTTCTAACAGGCTCTTAACTCTGTCAATGAAATCAAAGCCTCTCAGTGTTACATTTGGAGTTGCCAACTTTTCAGTTTGGTTACCGCTTGAAGTTGTGTTCAGAAGCAGAGATGCATCGCAACCCTGAAAAACAAACGAAAACACAGAGCTCCAAAATCTCAAAGACTTGTAAGATGAAAATGTAGACATTCTGAAAAGGACTGAAGACACATACCCTAACAAAACAATCATGGAAATGCATTCTTAGGATGGTTGCTGCCACTGATGGAGCATTATGGATATGCCTGTTAACATAGTCCTGCACAATCTTCTCAGCATTCGGGCAGCTCCTAGAGTAAAAACCCATCTGCAATTGTCCTTCAGTTGAGCCCATAAATACCAAAAGACAGAAGAACATTACCACAAAATAACCAAACCCCCTCATGTCTCTAGCTTGGTAGGAGTTTCCTACTCTCTCTCTGCTTCTCTATGGAATCCACCTATGGAGTATATGTAACCTTGAAGGTGGGAGGCTATGCCACTTCAAGATTTAGTTTATAGTATCTTTGAAGGTACTTAAAATTCAAACAAGAAGCAAGATTTATAGGCCTTGGCCTCCATTTAGCGTGAGCCTTAATTACTTAACCAAAAAAGGAGTAAAAAACGTAAGGGCCACCGAGCTCAATACATGAATAGTGCTTTAACATCAGTTAATGTAAAGTAGATGAATAAATATATGATGATTAGTTGTCCTTGTCCCCAAATTGATGCAAGAATCAAACATCAGGTCTCTTGCTTTATAAGTAATTTTGGAGGACTCATTGCTCTTCACAGTCAAGGGGAACGAATCCTTATTTGCTTGAAACATAGATCAAGTTTAATAATTTTTGTAATTAAATTAAGTAAAAATCAAAATAATTTATGAATAATGGATGAATATAGATCAAATTTAATAATTTTTGTTGAAACATTCAGCTTAAACATTAAAAAATTTGAGTGTGGTTGATATTAATCTTATGATATAGCTAGCTTAATTGCTTCGATATAGCAAGAATGAGATCAATTGATTCACCTGCTATGTGATCACTAACATTCTCTTAATCTATCCCCCTACTGTTCACATTTCTCATCAATAATTGAGAAGTAACCATAAAATAAAATTTGAGTTCAACTTCCATATTTCCTTTTGATTTTAAGTGTGAGCTCTCTTGAATGATATCAAATCGGTTTTAACTATAGTTATAAAACTCGGTCTAATACAAGATCCAACATCCGATGCATGTGAAGTTTCTAAAAAAAAATTAATTTAGATTTAACTTGGTTGACTCAGTTAATATTTGTTTTAACTTTTATTTTTATCAAATTGATGTTATTTTAATTTGAGTTAACTGATACGACTCATAAATCAAGTCTTATGATTTGTTTGGGAGTGTGGTTGGAGTTGCTTTTCAAAGTGTTTTTCACACTGAAATACATCAAAATAATATTTTTTTATTTTTAAAAAATTATTTTGAGATTAGTACATCAAAACGATCCCAAATATATATAAAAAATTAAATTTTTTAAATACACGGATTGGCTCGTATTTTCAAACGGAGTCTTGGATTGAACTTCAAGCCGAGACGAGTTTTATAGCTACTTATTACACAACTACATGCCTCAAAAGGTCATAATCCCCTTTTATTTCAAAAGAATACACATGCATAAAAGTGAATGAGTTGGCAAATTGCAAATTGTAAATTGCATAGGTCGCAATAATAGTAAGCTGTCGGCAACATTTCTTTTACTTTGAGTTTACTGTATATCGCATGTTTGTTTTTGCTGTAAAAGTAATGTTTTCAAAAAATTTAAAAATTCTTTATTTAAAATTAATTTTTAATAATGGTTTTAGATTATTGAAGGTAAAAATAAAATTTAAAAAATAAAAAATATTATTTTAATATATTTCTAAACAAAAATTATTTTAATAACATTACTTACGAAGTAGGGAAACAGCTAGCGTAAATCATTTAAAAATCATTTTAGAACATTTTATTAAAAATGGCATCTTCACAGTAGCGTAAGAATGGCCTTGGAGGGAAACAGCTAGAAAGGAAAAAGGGTAATCAAATCAAACGTCAGCCAAAAAGCCACAAGCAAACCAGTGGTAGGAAGCTTCATGTTCATCTAGCTTTCCTGTCAACATCACTGATAATTTTCTTCCTGCTTTATGTCATGGGCTGCTGGAGAAAGGAGACAACAGACATCTGAACCCGCATATGCATCTAAGAGATTATAAATGGGTCCTTGTTTCGCAAAATAAATTAAATAATTCCTCTAATTTGAAAGATATTTAATTAAGACGAGTGAAGAAGATCAGATTACAAGGGGATTGAAGAACATAGAGACTGATTAAATATGTTTGAAACTAAAGGGACGGTTTAATTTATCTTGCAAAACTAGAAGGACTAATTTACAATGGTGGAAGCTATCACTGTAACTTTGTACTAGTACCCCTCGATTTCTACGACATTGGCATGTGCCCTAAGAGTTAGGTGGCACCTTGACATCTACCGAATTAGCTTGTGCCCCGAGAGTTAGGTCCCCTGATCCATTTACATCCATGTTCTTACTGAAAGTTTGGTTTTGTCAATGGTGGGCACGCTGCTCTTCACCTTTTAGAGGATCTGTATCTATCTAGGCTGGGGAAAGCAAAGGATTGGTGTTTCATGTCTTGCAACATATGGAACTTGGATCACTTTATGCCTACGTAGGATTACCACAGAAGACATCCTAGGCAAATCCTTGCACACAAAGACATGAATCCCTTATCTTACATCCAAAATAAAAATAATAATAAGGAGAAGAATCAAAAGAAGAAAGAGACATCATATCCTTGCAGCAAAGCACCACTGTAAAAAAACTCCACGCAATTACAAATTTGAGTGCTTTAGAAGGAAGAATGGCTTTTGTTGATTCTTCATTCAGAAGGTTGAAGGCCTTCATTTTGTGTTCGCACACGTCTGTGCACATACTGATACAATATATATCATTGTTCCAAATATATACATAGTTCACCAGGCTTGTACTGCTACTGTTAATTCCAGCACTCTAATGACCCACAAGCCGTTAGGTTCTGATCAAATAACCAAACAGTAGGACTGGAAACTCTTCCATCCAGGAAAAGCAAAAAAGAAACTTTCAGCAGCACGAAAGAAGTGTGCCCTTGTAACTATTTTGAACCAAAATTGACCTGTGTTCCGTACAGCATAGAATGGTACACAAAATTGCTAATGAACTGGGACTATTGATAATTCTAGGAATTGTATAGAAAAGGATAGTATTTGCTTGGCATGATTATATAGAAACGATCTGTAATAAGGCCGGATAATGTTGCAATCAAGGGGTCCTTGTTCTCATGATCAAACACAAGCACTACCATACATGCCTTTTCCTGGCAAAGTAGTTTATGGTACAAAAAAGTTATTTTCATAGCATAGGCAGACAACAAATAGCCAAACAGAAATTTTGTACCTCATGGATGGAATTAGCTTATTTAAATCTATTCCTTACTCCTTGAACTGCCATTCCCTTCGGCACATGGGACAGTGTGCTTGTGATGTCTGTGAATTCACCCATTTCAAGATGCAATGAAGATGGAACGCATGGTTGCATGCACCCCAAACTGCAAAAATATGTTAACAATAAAGATCATTAGTTCCTATCCCATTACATCACACCAACTTAAACATATTTAATCATTTCCGCAGTTTTATGTTTCTTTGAGATTACAGAACTGCTAGAATTTGAGACCCTTTGGGAGGGGCAGGTACACAACCAACTGAACTAGCTAGCTGGCATGTAATCCTTTTTCCCAGTTGATCAATGAAACTTTCATACAGGGAAAAAAAGTACACAGATAGAGAAGAATGCAAAATGCCAGCATCTGGTTAATCGTATAACATTTTGTAATCAAGTCAAAATATATGTTTTTTTTGTTGCTAAATCCATATGACAATTCAAAGCCCAGTGAATGACAAACAAGAAAAGAATGCAGGCAATTTCACTGAAGAAGATACTAAAAGCACTGAATTTTTTATGCTTGAACCACGGGGTATGGCAGGGCTAATTCAGGCCACCTAAACTTATTATCAGGCCTCCTATTGGAGCTCAAGTCCAGGGCTAGGGGATGACTATATAATCAAGCCAAGCCAGAGTCCATTAATACTGCCCAAGATGCCCATTCATTGGGTTGTTGCTCCGAGTTTCAAGTCTGAGGGGTTGCCCTGAATTGGTTTCTGGAACATCCATTATCATTTGGCATCATCTCCATAAATAACTGCCAAATACATGACCTTTTGCCTATCTCACATTCAACAGACAGATAGTCTACATTTGAGCAGTAAAAATTTACACGGAGTACCAGACTGACCAGTTATTTCTTGAAACTCAAGCTTGCTTGGAATAATAAATGAATAAGGACCTAGGAATAGTATGGAGAAAACATATTTGATAGTCGTGTTGTTGCATAAAAGTTTCAATTTGTAAGAAGTGAAATGTGCTGAGGACCACACTAAGAGAATGAATATCACTGCACCTCAAAATTATAGCAACTCAAAGGAAACAGGGAAAACAAGCTACAGTCCACAATTCCACAGGATAGAAATTCAAATGCATGCAGTTGAATGAAAATTTAATAAGAAAATAAAATAAGAGGGTCTTAAACTACCTAGCATGTAACATGCAACACTAAAGGTTCAGCTTCAAGAACATTTTTCCTTTCTTTGATACTGCTAAAGCTATTGTAACATTGGAACAGAAGGGACAAGTAATGAGATGAATGCAGACTACAATAAGAAGCTTTAACATTAGGCTGACAGAGAAACAATATTGATCCACTTATGCAAGAAATTACCATGAAAAACGCAAAAGATTAACAATGTTGGAAACCATGAGTTGCTAATATTGTTAACTTACTAAGTGGGCAATCATCCCCAGGGAGTTTACAATCAGGACAGCAACCATCAAAGGCCATCCTACATATCCCACATGTTTCATCCTGAGCATCCCAAGTCCATGAAGCAACAGCATGCCACCTATGAGTCAAAAAAGATAGAAAATGTGCCTTCTCACTAGATGAAAAACAGAAAAAAAAAAAAAAAAACGATGGCCAACATACATTGAACTAGTTTTGTATGAAGTAAAATAAGCTAAACCATGAATTCAAACCCAGCAGAAGTTTAGAATCCCTTAAAACCCATTTGAGAAAAACAAGAAAGCAAACAAAATAAAACTTTTAAGTTCACATAGCCTATATGATATAACTGATCATTATCAGCTTTAACAGAAAAAAGATGGCAGGGAGATATAGAGGGCATACTCTGTTAGAAAATCCAGTGCATATTCGAGAAGACAGCGAGTAAAGGAAAACTGTATC
>Ga0307517_10012958_pt1 | contig 11378 bp, 12 predicted proteins | sample 23_EM_MG_FD_194515 | JGI IMG/M metagenome (GOLD analysis project Ga0307517, IMG submission 194515) | Populus trichocarpa ectomycorrhiza microbial communities from riparian zone in the Pacific Northwest, United States - 23_EM | ecosystem: Host-associated > Plants > Roots > Unclassified | place... | reverse complement strand
AGATGACGCGGCCACACTTCATTATTGATAGTGGGACTTAAGGTTATGACTCTAAGAGTGCTCGCATATCAAGTACACTTGCTTGGACTTAATTATAAGCTGCGCGCAAGTCTCTTTAGTGCTCGCAATTCGTCATTATTGATGTACACGCGCATTCACTTGATCAACTAGCCTGGGTCTCACTAATGATCCTTATTAACTCCTTATTCCAATTGTAAGATCATAGGTAATAGTATTAAATTGTAAGGTTTCATGTATGAACCAAAACAACCCTTATCACCATGCTAGCCAAACTGCACTTTCCTTTTTTGAGTCTTTGTCTTCAAAAGGGCAGTCAGTGATGTCCGACTTGAGCTGGCAATATCCGCTTTACAGGTTCTGGGATCATGAGTGTAGGAGTTCGAGGCCTCCTGCAGTTCCTAGCCTTTCATTGTGCTGCTGGGATGCCCAATCATCACATCTTTTTCTCATGGAAATTGCACCCTTGGCAGCAGTTCCTAAGCCTGTTAGGCTGGTTCTTTGACAGGTGGAAACCCACCTAAGAGGAGGTATCTGCAGGTATCCCATATGTATGTATCAAAATGGAGATACCTCCAATCAGCCTACCTCCTGAGTCCTGCTTAGAGTCCTCAGAGGCATCCAGGAGGGATGCATTTTTAGACCCTCTTGGTATTACATCAAGACGTTTCGAAGTCTCTTTTTTTTGGACATCCCGAGCATCTGATAAACATGTTTTCCACACCCTTGGCAGCAGTTTCTGACCCTGTTAGGCCCCTCCTTTTGACATTCGAAAGGGACCTAAGAGGGGGTATCCGATGGAATCCTGCATAGTTGTGGATAAAACGGGATGACGTTCTTCCAACACTGCCCTCTGATACAGATGGTCTCTGAGAGAGATGGTCTGACAGAGATGGAGGGAGAGAGTGGAGTCGCTCTAATCTGTGGGTTCCAAGGAGTTTCCACTATCTCCTGATATGTTTTCTTAAATATCCCTAATTTAATTTTTGGTAATTGGGCAATCTCTCCACATTCATAGAATCATAAGAGAATATAGATTATAATTTCCATTAAAAAATAGATACAGCAGGAAGGATAAGACGAGTGTATGGCCCACTAATGATTAGCAGGGATTTAGGGAAAAGTACAGAAAAGTACGGAATTTGCGACATCAGAACAAGAGCAAGGGGCATACATGATTGTTTCAAGAAATGTAAGGGCTGAAGGTCAGCATCGCAGTCCCTCTCCACCCTTCTTTAGTGTGGTTGCATTATATCGATGCATCGCCTATTCAACCTTCCACTGGCTGAATGTATGAAGGGGTGGGGTAGGGTCAATCTTGTTCCTCCTCACTAACAATTATGTCTTTTCTGGGATGTAGGACATGTAGTCAGTAAGGAAATAGAGTGGATTGACGAGGTAAACCACTGACCTGATGTGAACAAATCCAATGGATTTTTCACCAATCAAGTGGCTTCGCTAGCCAACTGCTCCCTTCTGTTCCTCCCAACTTGGCATTCCTGAACAGCATGGTAAAATCCAGCATCGCCATGTCACAAGTACACCTCACCTGGAAATGCAGCGGGATGATTGTCCAAACCCGAGCATGTATCTGAAGGGCTGCTGAGAGAGCGGTAGCAATGCAGATGGTGACATGCTGTTGATGGGGGGGATGTCACAGTAGAAACCCAGGGAGAGATCCAGGGAGACTAGCGAGAGAGTGACAAATACCTAATGAGCAGATGAGGAAGGTAACACTGAACATTCTAAAACATACCTGCTGCCTATCATCAATATATATCGCACATCGGTGTAGGGAGGGAGTTTGGAAAAAAAGACAAGAACAAAGTGGTACGATAGATCAAGCATTGAACAAAGGTTGGAATCAAGTTGGAATAGAAGAAGTGCTTTGCTTCTTTGAATCATTAGAGGCCAACATCTAAGGATGCTTACATACCAACTGTCGGGATTGCCTTGTTTGGGTGATCGATAGTGCTGTGATGGTCACATGGCCTGTTTGAAGCGTTCTTCCACCATCCCAGTCCTAACCACTGCCACTCAGGTAAGTGGTCATACATTACTTTATGTATATAGGTACTAACATTCTTTCTGCACATATACAGGACTATACCCTACACAGCTCCTCCCCTCTTCAAGGGATGTGAGCTTCATGTTCCAACTTTCAACCCGCCTTCCATACCCATTCAGACACTGCCCTATAGCCACCATTCGAACTGCCCTGGGTGGGTCACTGAGATAACGAAGGGTTTAAATAGCAATTGCATGGTTATCTGCCCAACAAATACCTTCCCTGCCCACAAGTCAACTTGCCACATATCCAGTTACTCAACGGCCCTCGAAAATCCCTTTATTTATGAAACAATACCTCCTTTACTGCCTTCAATTATGACAAATATCTATGATCCATGAGCAGGGTCCCAGCTAGCTAATAGCACATGGCCAAGTGGAATTGAGAGCCAAGTCGAGAACAAAGAAGGTGGGGATAGCAGTGAGGCAGGATGGATAATGGTAGTGGTGTGGGTGCGTCGAAGTGAGGGAAAGAGCAAAGACGAGAAATCATGATGACATGGTCATCTATGCTTGGATCTCAAATCCGACTGTCCAACAACCAACACGCCCCACACATTTGCTCTCCCACCCTCCCATCTGCTCTACCATTGCAGAATGCGATGCCATGTCATTTGACAGCATGTGTTGTTTCTGCGATGCCACAGCATTGATAGTGTACCCACTGCATGGGTTTTCGAATCTAAACTGGAACCCGTAACCCTGACATCGTTCATCATTACATGCTGAAATGCTTGCTCGTTGAGACAGGTATGGGTCTGTAGGTAGTCTACAAGCTCTAATGGATGAGATACAGAATGGTAGTGTATATTTGGATGTAGAGATCATGGTTTAATTTCCATGGAATTGCAGTCTCATAGAAGCCATGGAAAGTGAGGTATATCATCAAATACTCCCTGTGATGTATATTTCTGAAAAATGATTTCTCAGCAGAGAAGTATAGGCATCAGAAAAAGGCCACCTAGCTCTGGCTGTCTTTAGATGCTCTAGCTGCTCTAGGACATCCTGGGACATCCTGGGACATCCTAGGACATCTTGGGATGTCTCAGGATGCCCTAGGACAGCTAAAGCATCTAAAGACAGCCAGAGCTAGGTGGCCTTTTCCTGATGAGATACAGTCATGGTCAATGTAATGAAAAAAGATTCATGAAAATGCCAACAGCATGTACCCTGATATTGGCTAAATAGTGAATAAAAGTCTGACAAAAATCAAAATTGATGAGGCATCAAGCTTCAAGTTCATAATCGTTGAGGTCCCCATGATGTTCCATCTAAAATTTTGTCACTTGCAATACTGAAGCCTCTTATTTAATGGGGTTTCCTTCAAACTACAATGCCCACCAGCATCCGTCAATTGAAGGACAACTTCATGTCGTTGTGTTTTTCCCTAGTAATACTAGATCTTGACTCAAAGTCCCCTCGTTGTTCAATGCACACTGCTACTTGTTGCTCACTTCCTCTCAAATCTGCATGTTAATTTTCATTCACGAGGTTTCACAGTCGGTGATGTGGTTGAGACTAGGAAGTCAATGCATGAGCCTCTGATCTTATCACATCGCCAAGTCATGTTCCCTCAAAATCTCACCACTTCATCCTACACATTTTCTGATTATGCCAGCGCCACTGCATCAAATTTGATGCTTTACCTAGGACAGTGTGGGTTAGTGGGTCAGTGGGACGGGACGAATTGGACGAGTTCTTGGGGCATGCTGCTAAGTTGCTAACTGGGGTCGAGCACCCACATCACAAATTATGGTGGTTTGCGCATGAGTTGCTAGGATGTTAGATCAAGCTATCAAATCCTGTGTAGATATCAGTCCATCTCAATCGCTGAGCAAATGATACTTTGATTTTTCATTGCAGTTGTGACTCCCATTAAAAGCCGTACCCACACTGAAGGGTAGGAATTTTCACAAAACCCAGGGGTTTGCTTGACCATGCATAGATAGAGCTCCGAAACTGACCAGGAAACCTCGCAACAGCAATGCAGGTGTCAATTGACACCGCCATGCAGCGCAGCAAGGTTAGGAAGGTCGCACAGATGATAACCACAGTGTGGAGCATGCACTAGCATCAAACCCCATGCTCACACTGCCACCGTCATCATCGGTATGCTGGCGAGTGTCAATGTGATGTCCTAGTGGTTGCTGTGGTCAAACCCACTTAGCTTGGCCTGGTGAGCATTCGCAAGCGAGGATGGGAGTTGTGTCGCCATCACAGCGGTGATTTACCTGTGGTAATGGGTGGGTTAGTGGGTGAGTGACCTACTGGGGGGGTGCTTGCCTGAGCTTCGATCCATTTACATTCCCCTCGTTGTGTCATCAGGTGCTGTGTATCACATTTCTGGGTGCCTTGTCATTCGTGTCTATCGCTGTCATGGGCTGGCATTTGAGTGCTTGCATCCTTCTTTGTCGTGATATTGCATGGTCCTTCATGATACTAACAAACCAACTTCGTCAGTAGCACATGATAAGTCGACATATTTTGCACGCACCGACATCTAGTGTTTGAAAGTCCGGTCTGGTCCGGGTAGTTTTATTTCAAAATCTCAAAATAACCAGACCAAACCGACACTAACCGGTTAGCGTCGGTTTTTATCGGTTACAGAACCGGTTATAACCAGTTATTTGCACACAATTTACTACTTATTTTAATATAGATGTACACCTCACTGGGGGAATGGGGCCAGCGAGGCGGCGTGTAGGTGAAATGCCGCCTCGCATCCTTCTGTGCCATGTTGAATTGCCTGCCCCACCGTCAATATGCATTCCCCACCATCAATACGCATTCCCCACCATCAATATGCCTTCCCCACCGTCAATATGCCTTCCCCACTGTCAATACGCCTTCCCCATCATCAATACGCCCGCCCCGCCATCAATACACCCGCCTGCTGTCGATATGCATGGCCCCTGTTGATATACATGCCCCGCCGTCGATACACCCATCCTGTTGTCGATACACCTCATCCCTGTCAATACCTCACTGTCAATATGCCCATCCCGCTGTCGTTGTTGTGATCTGTGGCGCTGGAGATGACATGGCAGGGAGAATGAATGCCCACATCCCTCAACGAGGGGAGGGGCAAGGAGAATTCCCGCATGGTGACCTGTTGACACAGTGGGGTCATGTTGGGTGGGTGGGTGACGCAGCAGTGGTTGCGGTTGAGGTAGCAATGGTGGTGTCCACTTGCCTGGCTTGACCCGAAGTGGGTGTTTGCCATGGGCTCGACAGAGTGGCAGTGGGGACTTGAGGTTGTGGGTGGTGGTGGGAATGAGAAGAGGTGATGTGGCAGTTTCCAACTGGATCGTCACGCAGGTGACTGGAGTCATTATAAGTCACATGTCTTTGAGTTAGCTATAACTCTTTTAATTCTGTACCAAAAATTATGTTTTTAGAGTCGTTAAAAAGCTCGTAAATAGGGGAATAATTTAGTATAATTTTAGTATCGAAAGACCGGTTAGGACCAGTCAGGACTGGTCTTTGTTGGTTAGTCATATTTTAAATTTGGGACTAACTGCTAACTGGACCGCAGTTACGGTTAGGATCGGTTAGGTAATTCTTGCGGTTATGATCGGTTATGGTTCGGTCCGGTCTCGGTTATTTTGCAGTTAACTAACCTAACTTTCAAACACTACCGACATTGGTATCATTCCACAGCCTCTTGCATTTTCCTGACTCCTGTGCTTTCCTGGAACCCCATGCCGGCTATAAAATCTTCAATTTTGACATACAATGCCCACATCCCTCATTGGAGGGGAGAGGCAATGTGGTTGTCGTTGGTGATGTAATAGCAATGCCAGTGGGGGCATTCTTGAGCGGTGGCAAAAGATATGAGAATCGTGATGATGTTAGTCTTTGACTCTTTGGAGAAGAAATAAGTATGATCAAGACTTGCACTCACCTAGTTTTTATACTTTTGAGACCACTGAGCATGATGAAGGGCAGTGAAAGTGAAAGTTGAACGTTGATCAATAACAGAAGCTGTGATGAGGTCATTTTTGAGTGGAGTTTGAATTCCGATCACTGTGCGCGAACCCGCTGAGGGTACAGGGGAGTGGGATTGTGGGTGGTTTTACTTTAAAGATGTAGCTAAAGAAATAAAAACATACATACATAGCTCCACTGTGAAAGTACAAGGGAGAGTGATTTGAGAGTGATGATCGATGCTCCTTCCTGGAGGTGGAACACATGTAGCACGTGCGAAGGCAATAGGGGAAAAAATGTGTCCATTGAGATGAAATCAGGTGCAATGCAGCCATCACCCTGGGAGGAATCCGTGAGCAATGCTAGGAGGCTCTCTCGGAGGATTCTATTTATACATCAGGCAATCATCTGAAAGGAGGGGGCCTCTTAGGGGGGGTTTATACCTTACAAGAAACCAGCCTAACAGGCCCTATATCTATTTATAAACTGGTGCCAAAGGTGGTTTTCCAAGGTATCTGCTTTTCGCCCTCGCATCTACAATCTATATTATTGGATATTCTTCCAATCTTGTAATTTCAGGGGCTATTATGCTACAGAGGACACCAATAATGATAGTAATGGCTAGTCTGTATAAATACAGGCCCACTTTCCTTTGGTTGAACCCTATCCAAGTCCTCAGTTCCCACTGGGATTTCCAACTCTCCTCTTGGAGTTTTGGTTTCGGTTGTCGATGACAGCACTAGCTAAGTCGTTCATTCTCGTTCCCATCCTCGTTGTCCTGTGTGCTGCTTATCATGTCCGAGACGTTCGACTGCCACCATGTCCTCTGACGAAGATGGTAGACACCCGACTTTCTTGTGCCACCATATTGACTTATCAAATGATAGGCTCCCTGTCGTCGTCGATGTGCCATGGTGGTCTCGTTTGCAAAATCGTGCACTGGTGCTGGTAATAGTAAGCATTTATTCTCAATCGGGAGATGCTCGGGACTTGCTTTATCTCGCATAGCCATTGTCGCCGATACTGTCCTTCTCGTCCCTTGTCACCAGTGCTTAACACTGCGTACATCACGCCTGCACACTTGTCTAGGTAAGCTATTGCTTGTTGAGAGTGTGAGATGGTCTGCTAATGTACCTGAATCCTAAGTTCAATTTGACCGCTGCGATGAAGAATGGATGGGTCTAGCAAGAGGGAAGTGGGGGATTTAGTAAGTATGATATTCATCTTGATTGGGATAGTAATTCTACACTCACCGTCACTTGACGCTCATAGCCCACATTGTCAATACCGTGTTCTCATTCAACACTGCCGGCTCGCTCGATACGATACCGCCCCTCGTTTGACGCTGCCGTTCTGGCTCACTGTTCCCAGCATTCCCAAAACCGACCCACATGGCCATGCTTGCAAACTGGTCAATTAGGTCAGTTGTTGGTTGTCAACGGTATGAGAATATAATATCTGAAAACATACCTATGTTACAGTCTATTTGATTCGATGGTGGCGATAGAATGGGATTGGGCCAGAGGAGAGGAACCTCGATACTGGTAAGTACCTGCCCCTGAATGGGGTGTTGTTCTGCACTCACGATGACTCTGCTAGCTGTCACTGATGATACCCTCCTCATCCATTTGGCATCGCTTTCGCATGCCCATACTTCACAATACTGGGATGCTAAATCATAGTAAGACATTAGGTGTAGGCACCGTTGCCGCCAGTAGTCCAAAGATAAATTCCTGATAAGTTCATCTAAAAGGGTCCTTCAGAATGATCAGTCTGTTAGGGGAAATTTGTACTTGCCTCTGTTTTCCAAAGCTGTGATTGAGAGTAGTCGAGATTGGAGAGAGTAACACAGTCGTTGAAAGAGTGGTTGAGAAAACCGGAATTTCCCAGCTGACAAATTGAAATCAAGTACAGTCATGCACCGGCTAATGTTACACTGAAACTTAAAAATTGAAAGGAAATTCTTGGCCTCGCAAATTTTCAATAAAAACTATGTGATAATTCTTTATAATTCAATCACTTCCTTCAGTCAAAATTTCAGGTGATTTTGTCCACTCCTCGTGAAGTAATTCCCTGATTACTGGTGTAACACTGGGTGATGAGCCAATTTTGGCTGAATCCAGTGATTTTGAGTTTACTATTCCTCAGCCAAATTTTACCCGAGCCTCTTGAAATTTTACCAGGTGATTGGGAATATGTACAGCTTATAGGAGACCTTTGTTTCATTGAGAAATGTGCATTTTTGGTTGAGTTATGGAAGTGTAACACTGGGGGGTGGTGTAACATTACTGTATCATTTCGACCGATCGTTCACATCACGCATCACAAGGCCTCATGAACTGAACCAATTTGGCTTTCGTCACGCATCACGGGGACCTGTGAACATCCTCAAAGTTGGGATTGCAGGTATAAAAAAAAATTTAGGCGCTTCATGCCAACTTTATGAACAATTTGGTCAAAAAATTCGTTCAGTCACGCATCACCACTGGTCATGAACATCAGTGTCAGTGAACTATGTGCGTCACGCATCACAAGGTGTGAACTATCGGTCGAAATGGTACAGTAGCCGGTGGATGACTGTAATTGTTTGGAAACATAACTTACGCTGTAGTAAAATGAGAAATATCATGACAATTGTAATGACTGCACCATTGAACTCCCAGAAATTCTCTTTTTCTTGCGATACAAATTGACCCAGGATTGAAACCAAGGAAATAAAGGTCAGACGAAACGAGGAAAGTACAACGAACCCAGTTGAGTTTGACATCAGAAACTCAACCTCCCTTCATCACCCTGAGTCGCCATCGTTTATACAGCATACCTGAGGGGGGGGAAGGGTAGCTAAGGCTGCAAATAGTACACCAAGTTATGAGAGGTCCAAAATTTGTTATCTCTCAGTACAAAAGCTCATAAAAACTTGAGGAAACTTAAACTGTCGCACTTGGCAACATTTTGTTACAATCGCACTTTTCGAACTTGATATATTGCTTTAAGGATGTTGCTACTACGCACGAAAGAGTGTCCATCATCTAATTAATCCACTAAAAAAAGCAATCTGCGAGGAGAGAGGTGTCAAGTCAAAACACACTTGGGCAGCAATAACCTGCTGGCTCTTGTTGTCGCTTCCGCTTCCCTTCTCGCCACTAGCCTCACTCTCGTTGACTCCGAGACCAAACCCCGAAAATACTGAGTATAACAGGATTTTGGGTGTGACAGGTAGCAGGTCCCCGTATCCCGGAAACCCCGTACCAGTGTTTGTTGAAGGATAGAGGTTTCAGCGAGTCGGGGTGCAGGTTTTGCAAAAACCTGGGGTCTCCAACGCGTACGCGGGTATTCCCCCAATGCCGACCAAGAAACCTCGCAATGGCATTGCAGGTTTCAACTGACACCGCCGTGCAACATTGCGAGGTTGGAATTCGGAGGCAAGGGTTTGGCACATTCGCCTCATCCTTGTTCGCTGGGCGCTCGTCGTTGGTATGCTGGTGGGCATCATTCACATCCGCACTTGCGTCTTCGCTCGGGCTGGTGGTCGTGTTCATGTTCGCAATTGTGTTAGCCATCGACGTCAACGTGGGGTGGCCCCAGGTGCTGGAGGTTGCCGTGGTCGAATCCACCTGGCTTGGCTCGGCGAGCATTTGCGAGGGGGAGTAGGGTGGGCTACTCAGGTGATGGAGTTGTGCTGCCGTCGCGGTGAGCTGGAAGGCAGGGGGTTGCTCACCTGGGCTCCTGTCCCATTGCCATTCCCTTCATCGTCGTCGTAGGGGCTGTGCATCATTTGCGTGGACTAGATGCCCTCCGGTTCGTGTTCATCGTTTTTGTGGGCGCACCTTCGCGTTTGCGATTGTCGTTGTCGTGAACTGGTGCTTTCGTGTTCGCTTTTTCGTGTTTGCATCCGTATTCGGCGGAGGTGAGGGCATCTGTGGGGATGGTAAGCGAAGGGTCTGTATTCGCAACGGCTGTGACTCACCTGGGTCTCCACTCACCTCTCCCATCTTGCTTTCCTCTCTATCCCGACTCTGACCTAGTTCCTCAATCGGTATCGTCATGGTTTCTGACCTCTCGTTGCTAAGTTAGTGGGGCAGGCCACAGAATCGTCTGGATGTGGGCGTACTGGTCGAACATTCGGAATTCCTAACCACCATTCTGCGATTTCCTGATTTGTGGTGAACAACATGGCAGATTTCCATTTAAAGCAAAGAGCCAACATCCTATGTTTGACTTGCGGGGCATACGTATGCATGGTGAAATCATTAAAATGCTGGCCCACATCCCTCAACCAGGGGAGGGGCGCGGCAGGCAGAAGGGGCGCTACGTCCTATAAGTTACATTTTGAGTTTCCTGCAATAGTAGCCAAATGAACAAACCCGTACCTTTATATAGATTGTGTTTCTGGTGTAGAAACACGAAGGGATTGCTTACTGGTAGCCATTGAGAAGAAGGATCAACGAGCTTCATCGTTGATTATTATTTGTTCGGTGATTGCCCGACTCTTCGCGGGAGAATCCGGCCTGGATACCCAAGAAGCCGAGAGCAGCGGGATCTCCCAGAGCCTCTCGGGAAGAGGGTCAGGATGGAAGAAGCAGATGATCTATTTATATATCTATCCGCATCTCGGGATAGGAAGCAGAGGGGACCTGTTAGGTGGGGTTTCCCGGTTCCGCCTTACGTACAAGAAACCGACCTAACAGGTCCTATTTCTATTTATAAACTGCTGCCTTAGGTGCGAAATTGCCGCCGGAATCGGTCGACGGAATTCGCCTCGGAACTTCTAATTCCCATACTTACTGCAGGTCAAATTCAAGCCCGGTCACCGCATCTGCCTATCCGGCGTTGGCTTAAAGTCCGCAGTGTCCATGTTGAAAGGAAATTTAGCGACCAATCATTTGGTTTCGGATATCACCTTTAGCGTTGGCGGGAACTCTAGATTTTGACTATTGACTTCGGATAAATTCATTTCAGCGGGGGATGATGCCGGGCCGTTTGCCGTGTAGCCGTACAAATTTGCATCTGAGCGACTGATGTTAGACTCTAGGTAAGCTTGAAAATGAGCTTAAGGAACCTGTCCGTGGTCTCTACCAGTCTGCAGGCACGATTTTTTATTAGCTTCACTAGTTAGCCGAATTGGACTAGGAACCGGCGCCTAATGAATGGAGAAACTCGGGAGAATAAAGCGCGTCCACTGTGTGATGATGTGGACGTAGTGCACCATTGAAACTCTAAGTTTCAATCGAAAAAGGCATATCAGTGATTACTGGAGATTTTCGATGATTACGGTCCCATATATGACCACATCACGCCGATGTGCCTCCACCAACTGACATAGTTCAGTAATCACCGATATGTGCAGACATTCTAATTTCGATTTT